>ERZ780223.3448-NODE-3448-length-11827-cov-2.446313_pt1 | contig 11827 bp, 8 predicted proteins | sample MGYA00511016_ERZ780223 | MGnify/ENA primary metagenome ERZ780223 (study PRJEB29588, sample SAMEA2159032) | human gut metagenome | biome: human gut; feature: human-associated habitat; material: faeces | place: Denmark | collected 2008/2010 ... | reverse complement strand
GTTATATAAATCAATCCTTATATGCTTTATTTCGCAGGTAAGAATCCCTTACTTGTCTTCACAATCACCTTATCAAATACCATGAACATCGACGGTAATACAAAGATGACTACGATCATACTGATGATTGCACCTCTCGCCATCAATATACACAACGAGCTGATCATATCAATATTCGAATACAATCCGACACCGATCGTTGCTGCGAAGAAGCTCAGTGCACTTACCATGATCGACTGTGCTGATGCACGGTGTGCGGTAGTGATCGCATCGTATTTCTCCGCTCCGTGATTGCGTTCTCTCTTATATCTCGTTGTCATAAGGATCGCATAATCCACCGTTGATCCAAGCTGGATCGTGCCGATGACAATCGATGCGACGAATGGCAGTTTCGTTCCTGTATAATACGGAATTCCCATATTTACAAAGATGGCAAATTCAATAACACCAACCAGAATAACCGGAAGCGAAATGGATTTAAATAATATCAATATGATCACGAAAATGATACCGATCGATACCATACTGACTGTCTTGAAATCCGTATCCGTAATATCGATCAGATCTGCTGTCAACGGGCCCTCACCGATCAACATGCCACCTTTGTCATATTTATGTAATATTTTATTCAGATCTTTGATCTGGGCATTCAGTTCATCCGATGCAACCTTATACTCAGAATTGACCAATAGCAGCTGATACTTATCATTCTTCAACATATCTGTTACAGAATTCGGGATCATGTCCTGCGGAATTGCCGGTCCGATCAGTGCATCCATTCCAAGTGCCCATTTAACGCCATCGACATCATCCATCTTATCAATCATTTTTGCAACATCTGCCGATTCTACGGAACTGTCCACAAGAATCATATGCGTTGTATTCATGTCATAATCTTTTTTTAGCTTCTCATTTGCAATAATACTTGGAAGGTCTTTTGGCAGTGTCTCATCCAGATTGTAATATACGGCTGTATGGTTATTTCCATAGATTGCCGGGAACAAAAGTACAAGGAAAAGGATTACATAGATCATATACCGCTTTGTAACTTTATCTGATATCTTTCCAATATCCGGAAGGAAAGGCTTATGCATCGTCTTCATGATCCATTTGTCACAGCACAGGATCATAGATGGCAGGATTGTCACACAGGCAATCACTCCGAGGATGACACCTTTTACCATAACTACACCGATATCCATACCCAGTGTAAATGTCATAAAACACAGGGCAATAAATCCTGCCACTGTCGTAACCGAACTCCCGATTACAGATGAGAATGTCTGCGATATCGCATGTGCCATTGCCCGTTCTTTATCACCGTTGTAACGGACCTGCTGTTCTTCATAGCTGTGCATCAGAAAGATCGAATAATCCAGTGTCACTCCGAGCTGAAGTACTGCTGCCAGTGCCTTCGTAATATACGAGATCTCTCCAAAGAAGTAGTTGCTTCCCAAATTATACACGATTGCCATTCCGATACTCAGCATAAAAAGTAAAGGAATAAAATAGGAATCCATCGTAAGACCTAATACGATCACTGCCAATACGACTGCGATCAGTACATATAACGGTGTCTCCTTCTCAGCCAGATTCTTCGTATCCGTAACAATTGCTGACATACCACTTAAAAAGCACTGTTTTCCTGCCAGTTTACGGATCTCCCCAATGGCTTCCATCGTTCCGTCAGATGAAGTACCCTCGTCAAAAAAAATCGCCATCATCGTTCCTGTATCGGAATTGAACACCTCATAGACATCCTTTGGGATCATGCTCTTTGGCATACTGATATCTGCCAGCGAATCATACCATAAAACTTTCTGAACATGTTCCACGTTCTCAATCTTTGCTTTCAGGGCCGATACCTCTTTATCTTCCATTCCATCCACAATAAACATGGAAAATGCACCGGTTCCGAAGTCTTTTACCAGAATATCCTGTCCCTGCATCGTCTCTATATCTTCCGGCAAATACGTCAGCACATCATAATTGACTCTTGTATTCACATATCCAAGTCCCGCCGGAATCAGGAGTAAGATACTGATGATCAGTATCGGAATTCTGAACTTTACTACCTTTTTGCCAAATGCGACCATATTCATAACCGCCCCTCCTTTATGACTATTGGTCATTTTTTTGTACCTAATTGCAATATACATCAAAAAAGACCAACAGTCAATACAGTTTTTGACTATTGGTCATTTTTATTCTTATACAATTTTCTCAGATTGTATCGCTGCATTTTCGGATTGACATTTTCCTATATTTCCAGCATTCCAAATCTTGCCAGAACCTTCAGATCCATGTTCTTTACATTGTCTCCAAACTGTATCCGGATGTGATCATCCTCCATGTCTACCACGACACCCTCACCGAATTTCTTATGCTTTACAATCATGCCTTCTCCAAGTGCATCTGCGAGTTCCTGATAGCTTTTTCCCGGTTGCTTCTGAGAGCCATGATACATTCCATTTTCCTTTACGCCATATGTTTCCGCCGGACTATAATCTCCCCATTTCTTTATTCCTGCATATTCTTTTTGCCGATTCTCTCTCAGATTCCTCTTTCCCAGCAGCTCACTGCAGAATTTAGACGGCTTATTCGTCGTAAATACATTCAGCTGATTCTTTGCCCTGGTCACACCTACATAGAAAAGTCTTCTTTCTTCCTCGTAAGTTTCAAGTTCTTCTTTCGATGCCGTCCGCGGATTTACCAGAACTTTTTCCGGCAGTATCCCATCCATAACATCCAGAAGATAGACGGTATCATATTCCAGTCCTTTACTCGCATGCATGGTAGACAGAATAAATGGACAGTCGCTTTCCGTCTTCTTTTCCCGGATGACCTTTCTAAGCTCTTCCAGACGTTCCAGTAATTTTTCCGGAGAGTCTACCCTGCTTCCAATCATCTTGACAATCTCTAATTTATTTGCATTCATGCCCATTTTCTTCAGATAATCCTGATATCCCATATATGTCAGTATCTGATCAACCGCCTCATCCCCTGTCATCTTTAAGATGCGTTCCATCTGCCGTCTCAGATTACGGATATTATCCTCCTGATACTTTTCCAGATTATCATACTTAAGTACCGCATCCAGAACCGCCATATCTTTCTCCTTGCTCAAGTTAACATATCTTAAAGCATCTTCCTTACGGAAGAACAATTTCAATCTGTAATATATCTGCATGAATCTGTCAGTATCTTTCGGATTCATTGCAAACCGTATGATATTCTCTACATCCAGAACCGTACGGTGTGTGAAAAAAGACAACTCTGCATTCCGCATCCTGTACGGAATATTCTTCCTCTCCAAAAGATCTATCAACGGAATAGCACACTCGTTATCCCGGTATAGAACCGCCGTCTCCGCTTTCCGTGCATCCATACCGTTCTTTTGCAGGCTGCTTTCCCGGGTCATACATTCCTGTGCTACCCTCATCAGATATACATACTCTGCCTTTCTGGATTTTAAAGAAATTTCTCTGATATCCGTCCCTGCCTCTCTTGCAGGCTTCATATGTTTTTCATGACGAAGCGTATTTTTCTGGATGAATTTATTCGCTGCCTCCACAATCTTTGCATTCGATCGGAAATTTTCTTCCATCAGAAGTACCTTTGCACCTTTATGATTCTTTTCGAACGACAACAACGCTTCCGGATAAGCCGCCCGGAATCCATAGATACTCTGATCCTCATCTCCGACCATAAACAGATTTCCCGATTCTGTCGCCAGCAAAGCAATGATCGCATGCTGAATTTTTGATGTATCCTGTGCTTCATCTACACAGATATACGGATACAATTTCTGAAAATACGCCAGAAGTCCAGGATCCATTCTCAGCATCTTATATGCATACAACATCTGATCATCATAATCCATCAGATTCTGCGCACGCATCTGACTACAGTATTCACGGTAGATTCCTGCAATCCGGATATCCGACTCTTCTTCTAACTTCTGAAGTTCTTCTTCGGTCAGCATCATATTTTTTATATATGTGATCAACGTTCTTACATTCTTAAGATCACTCTCCGTCGGATATCCCATGCCATGATCCTGACAGATTCTGATCAGCATCCCTGTCGTTGTCTTTTCATCCTTCACCAGTTCGAATGGTGTCTTTCCAATCCGTCTTCCGTAATACTGGATAATCCTCGCACAGATTCCGTTGATCGTCCTAAATTCCAGTCTCTTTGCCATATCCTCGCCAAAACGGACTGCAAATCTTTCGGACATATCTTTTGTCGCTGCCACCGTATATGTAACCGTAAGTATGCTCTCCGGAGGAATATACCTACAGTAGATCATATAACCAAGACGTGTCACCAGTACCGTGGTCTTTCCTGATCCGGGTACGGCAAGAAGCAGTACCGGCCCTTTTGTGCTCTGTACTGCTTCTTTTTGCTGTTGATTTAATTTTACCGAAAATGTTGTTTCAAATTCTTTCCATTCCATACTTCTTTTTATGTTAATTTGTGAATCCACTTATAGCTCCTAAATCGTAAAAATACCGGAATTCCTTTGAACAACTGGTCCGACTGCACTGCAATCACGACCAGTTCCACCGGGAGTTTCCACACGAATGCCGCCAAAAATGACAGCGGCATCACGATCCCCCATGTAGAGATCAGATTCGTGTACATAGAGAACTTTGTATCTCCCCCGCCTTGAATGACACCTACCGATACCGGCATCTGATATGACATTCCTACCATAACTATGCTCATGATCATAATGAAATGATCTGCCAGGACTGCTGCCGTATCTGTCAGTTTATACATGGATAACAGCGGTCCTCTCAATACAAATAGCAGAGAAGCAAGCACTACACCGATCAGAAGATCAATCACAGAAAGCGTTCTTCCATCAGATTTTACTCTTTCTATATCTCCCTCTCCGATATCTTTCCCGATCACAACTGCAGATGCAGATGATATGGCGATTACGATCACCTTCAGATACTGGAAGAATGTGCTGGATACAGAATTTGCAGCAATTGCATCTGCGGACAAATGTCCGAGAATTGCCGTCTGCATCGGTACTGAGATTGCCCAGATCATCCCTGAGCACATGATTGGAAATGCAACTTTTAAGAATGCCCTCCATATCTTTCTATTCTCCGGCGCAAATATGATTCTGATCAAATTGACGTCAAATAACCGGACTTTCGTATCTATCTTCCACACATACACCACAATGATCAATAGTTCCAGCATTCTTGCAGTTAACGTTCCCACTGCTGCTCCCTTGATCCCCATCTCCGGAAATCCAAAATGTCCAAAAATCAATGTGTAATTGATACAACCATTTGTGATCAATGACACTACTGATATGACAAATGAAATCTTCACTACCTCTACACTTCTAAGCATAGCAATCAGCAGATTACTTATCATGAAAAGTAAAAATGTCCACTTCAGGAGTCCCAGATATGCCTTTCCTTCCGCAATAATCTCAGGTGACGTCGTAAATATTCCCAGGAGCCGCTCCGGCATGCACGTACAGGCTGTCACGACCACTGCTGCGATCAGAATACTGAGTGCCAGTGCTGCTCCTGTCAGCTTCCGGATTTTCTCAGTCTCCTGCTTTCCCCAGTACTGAGAACAGATTGCTACCAGTGCATTTCCAACAGACAATGCCAACTGGTTCACAATAAAGAATATCTGGTTCACCGTTGCCGCACCGGACAATGCATTCTGGCTGTAACTTCCAAGCATGATATTATCAAGCATATTCACACTGTAAGCCACCAGATTCTGAAGTGCCACAACCAGCATCAACCGGAAAAATGTCTTATAAAAATTTTTATCTCTTGTAAAAAATGTTGTTCTTGCAGTTTTCATTATCTCAACAGATTTCTTACCATTTCTGCATCAAATGTAACAGATTTCACATGATCTACCTCAATCTGATACAGGGCATTCGCCGCAATGTGTTCAGCCGCCTGCTCCAGATCACGGATTCCGGATGTATTAGAATATAACTTGATCAATTCATCCAATCCTTCCTCACTCATGATACACTCGTCTTCCTTAAGGCTCATTCTCTTTAATACCTTCGGAAGTGCGAATTTGGAGAAGATCACTTTCTTCTCTTCCGGTGTGTAATCAGGGATATCGATCACGGCAAATCGTGACATCAACGGTGCACTGATCTGAGACTTGTCATTCGCAGTCGCAATCGGATATACTCCTACGGTCGGAATCATACACTCGATATAGTTATCTGTAAATCCAAGATTATCCAGTAATGTCAGAAGTACATCGGCCGGATTGCCATTTCCTTTTCCGGATGCTGCTTTATCCAGCTCATTAATGATGAATACCAGATTTGATTCTCCTGCCATGGCAAATGCATCCATGATGATACCTGTCTTTGCATTGGCATAGATACGAGAACTTCCTGTCAGCTGCTCAGGATCATTGATCGAACTCATATCCAGAGTCGTCCATGGAAGCTTCAGGATACGTGCCACCGCATAGGCAATCTGTGATTTACCTGTTCCTGCCGGTCCCACTAACAGAAGTCCATATGCCGGCAATGTATGTGTACGGTTGATCTGGATTATGGTCTCGATGATTCTCTGCTTTACGCGCTCCATTCCGTAAAGTTCTTCATCAAGAATTCTACGCGCTTCATCCGGATCGATCGCTTCAAAATAATTGCTCTTCCACTGTACATTCATCATAATAGAAAGCGCTCTCTGTGCATGGCGTCTTTCTTCCGGTGATACTTCATGAGAACGTGCCACGGCAAGATTACGTCTTGCCCAAAGGCGGATATTATCCGGAAGGGTTCTTCCCGCACAGTTCATGAAGTCTGTGATACTCTGAAGACTGGTAAGCTTCATGTCATCTCCTGCTTCGTCTTCATCTTCATCATTCTCCTCTTCTGCCGGTGCATTACTTGCCAGAAGACGTTCGATCATAAATTGCAGGAATCCATCTTCTGCAGATAACTTTGTACCGCCGCCAAATGCAATCTCGCGGATCTTGTATACTGCATATCCTTCTTCTGTATTCTCTCCTGAGAGACGCACATTAATATGATTCTCTCCGAGCCATTTTAACAGACTTACAAATCTTGCATCGATCTTTAAGATGTCTGCACTTACGGTTCCGTCTTCCTGCTGAAACTCGAATGATGTCCTCTTGATCGGATTGGTAAATACGCCGCAGGAATGATGTTCCCATTTACATTGCTTATTATCCAGGATCATCATTGGTTTTTCTATAGTTGCTTCATTTTCATTAGAGCGGATTACCGTATATGTACATTCCGCTGGTTTCTTCTCGTCCGGTGTTGCGTTAAAATCAAAAACTGGCATATTCTTTTCTCCTTTTGTATATTCTTACATTTTCATGCATAATTATTGTTCATACTGCATTAGTGTAACATAATACACGCTCTTCTTCCAGAAGTATTTGTCAGGCAGCCTGCCTAACTCGTTGCGCCACCTCAGCTGGAACCGGCTCCCGCCCTGCATGCATAACAATGCTTATCCATCCGTATTTTACGAACCTGATATGGCTTTCCTGTCACATCAAAAATTTTCTGATTTCCAACAACCGGAATTCCTGCCGCAAGATTAAAATCACAATCATACAACTGTCCATCATAATCCACGGAAATCTGCGTCCTGCACATCAATGCCCCCACTGTATCTGCATTGAATGCATCGAATAATTTTTTCATATAACGCTTTAAATTTCCCGATCTTTGAAGAAATGCACCGAATCTTCCCATTGGATTATTATACAATGTATAAAGGCTGTTAAATTCAATGCCAAAATCCTGCAACAATTTCTGCTTATATTCTTTTTCCATTGCTTCCTGATCAGGTGGGAAGAAAGCACCTGCCGGATTATAGACCATATTCAATACCAGTTCTGGATTTCTTCCATATCCTATCGCATTCAGGTGTTTGATTACTTCAATAGCCTTATCAAATGATCCTTCTCCGCGCACCTTATCCATCTCTGCCGCACGATAATACGGAAGAGAACACACAATTTCTACTTTATTCTTTGCATACACTTCCATTAGCTGTTCATATTCTTCCTCCAATAATATGACCAGATTCGTTCTGATGATTACATGGTTACAGATTCTACTGCTTTCTTCTATCAGATATTCCAGATGTGGATTCATCTCTGGTGCACCTCCGGTAATATCTATCGTTGCAATATTCTGTTCCTTTGCAAATGTAAGACAGGCATCCATCACTTCTTTTGACATTTCTTCTGTTCTTGCAGGTCCGGCATTCACATGGCAGTGTTTGCAAAGTAGATTACATTTCCGTCCGATATTCATCTGCAATACATCCAGATGCTCTTCTGTATCCATATACTTCTTATCCGGCACCATCTCCTGGAATACCGGAATCTCTGTCAGCTCATGAAAATCTTTGATGATATCATTCATTACACAACCTCATTCAATATTTCAATGGTATCTCTTACTATTTCCGGGCAGAAATCAAACAAAAGTCCCTCTTCCAGTATCTTCTGCATGCCCTCTGGATCTGCAATATCATGTTTTAATAATCCTTTACAGCTACAGACACCATATTTTTCCTGAAATTTTGTCAGGAACTCTGCTCTTTTGACATTCATGATATCTTTCTGTTCCATATGCTCTGTATCACAATGTCCAAATTTCAGTCCCAGTACGATCATTGCACCAACTACTGCACCGCAGGTTTCACCGATTCCCATTCCACCACCAAATCCTGCAGCTATCTTATATGCTTCTTCCTGTGTGATCCCCAGTTCTTCTGCAAATGCCCCTGCTACAACCTGAGAACAGTCAATCCCTTTCATAAAAAGTTCCGCAATTTTTTCTTTTTCCATCTCTTTTCTCCTTATTCTCACTTACATTATTGTTCCAAAAATATTTCTATTTTTTCTAAAAATCCATCACTCAGATAATCCTCCAGCTTCCGATATGTAGATTCATTTATAATCAGTTTATCCGGCTGCTGATACTGCACCCATGCCATTGCGCACCAGGTGATTCCTCTTAAGCATGTAATCTCCATAAATACTTTTGTTCGTTCTTTTAATCCCGTTATATCAAAACGCACCCCCACATATTTCAGATATTCATTCAGAAAATTTTCTATCTCTTCTTCCCTCAATATCACATCCGTTTTCCAAAACGTCGTTGTCGGTGCAAGGAAATGTCCCAGATCCTGTGCCGGATCTCCAAATAACGGCTTTTCCCAATCAATGAGATAGTTCGGCTTTCCTTCTCCTCCAATCAAGAAATTCGTGGAATTCAGTTCTGTATTAATGCAGCATTGATACGGTGAATCTTCCATATGGAATTCTTTTGCCTTTTTCCATGCCTTATCAAGCAAATCTCGGATCTTCCTTTTCATCCTGTCTTTTCCAAGCGGTGAATCCATATATATCTTCACCATCTCTTCGCACTCTTCCAATATTGCGGTCAGTGGATTCTCTGGCCGAATCAAACCCGATTCTGATTCCGGTATTCTGACACTATGTATATCAGCCAGACACTCTGCCGCATATTTTAAATCCGTATGATAGTCTAATGCTTTTCCCGGCAGATATTCCATTACCAGTACTCCGTGATCTAAAAATTTCCTGCTCCCGTCTACATAAAGCACTTTTGGCGTTCTTCCCGATGCTTCCAGCAATTGCAGTGCATGACATTCATACCCGATCTGATTTTCCAGATGCATCTGACTCCCACAATTGACACGTAACAGAAGTTTTTTTCCTGTCTTTGGATGCGTGAAGCTGTAATTAATATTATACTCTCCCTGTGCAAGCATTGTATATTCTTCTTCCTGTTCATTCGGAAGATTTAATGCTTTCCTGTACTTTTCATTTTTCACATATTCATTTAATCCTTTTATACGTTCCATAATCCCGATCCCCTATTGGCTATATTGTTTCCTGACATTTTATCTTACATCTTTATATAACTTTGATATCGTCTCTATCGGCACACCATCCCGGTACATTTTTCTTAGCCGGTTCATCTTCCACATCACTTTTAACTGCGGAATCACCTTTTTAGGGAATCTCCGGTCTGACGTATAGATTCTGTGCCTAGCAATGCCAAGCTTTACTCCCATTTCCTTTAACGTAAGCGAAAACTGGTAATCTTCCATAATCGGAAGAGCCGGAAACATCCCCGCTTTGAAGAACAGTTCTCTTGTGATAAAAATCCCCTGATCTCCAAACATCACTTTTCTGTCTTTTATCCTATGATTTGAAATAACTCTGCATGTCCACATAAAAAACTGTCTGGAATGAAATGCAATGCCAAAGCATCCTGCTTCATGATCTTTTATCACTGCTTTGATTTCTTCCAGCGGTCTTTTCGGAAGTTCACTGTGAAGAAAGAAAAGAATATCTCCGGTACTTTCTTTTGCGCCAAGATTCATCTGGTTCGCCCTGCCTTTTTCCGAATGCAGTACTTTAAATCCCGGTCTGATCATCGACAATGTTGCGTCTGTACTCCCACCATCGACTAGAATGATCTCACACTTTCCCTGTAAGTTTTCTAATTGCTCCTGCAGTTTCTCTATCGTTGTCTCTTCATTATAGATCGGCACAATGATAGAAATCTTCTGTTTTTTTAGCAGGTAACGTCCAGTATGTGTGTTCTGAAGTAACTTCTGCCTCCTCATCCGGCTCCGATACGCCGTAATATCATCTCTGTCATCCATATCCTGCAATCTTCTTACATATCCGATTGTCAGTCCCATTTCCTGTAATGGCTGCACGGTCTGCTCCAGTACATTTCCTGTTCCATATGTCTTCTTTTCAAACACTTCACATACCGGTTTTTTCATTCCGACCAGATAATACCCTTCGTCTACGGTGGGACCAAAGACTACATCATTTACATCCAAAAGCCTGAACGCATACTCCAAATCCGAACATTTCAGTTCCGGTATATCCGTTCCTATTAATACACAGGAATCATACCCTTTTTCCAGTACATATTCGATTGCCTGATACATCCTTTCTCCCAGACCTTCCCCTGTCTGGGAAATATATTCTTTTGCTTTCCTGAATAATTTTTCCAGATATGCTTTCCCTTTTTCCGGTGTGTAGCATACGAATATGTCAGCATTTACTTTTTCGCATTCCTGTGCAATATCTTTCAGAAAATTCTCATGAAGTTTTGCACATTCTTCCGGCGAAAAATATGGCATCATTCTTGTCTTTGTCTGTCCCGGAATGGGAACTCTGGTAAATACGATCACTGCCCATTTCATTTCCGTCGTTATCCCCTTATATAAATTTTGTTTTCATCCTATTCAACATCGATTTCCCTGTATCGGCTTTTTCATCTGTTTCTAATATTTCTGTCAAAATATGAGTGACATTCTTACATCCGTTCCGATTTAGATTGCCTGCACAGGACGCACAATAGCTGTAAATCTTCTGCCCGCCACTATTTTTTAACGCTGCTCCCATATTTTTTGCAAGTTCTGGTTCTTTTACAGGGGCACAGCCACCTAAGCCACAACACTGTACCTCTTCGATTGGAGTCAGCTTTCCTTCTATGTATTGCTCTATCTCTCCTAACAGTTCTTTCTTTTCCCTGTCAGGACATGGAAGGAACACCTTTGCCGGAAGCAGATTCTTCTTTCCGATTCCGAATTCCTCAAGCTTTTCATAAATGCTTACAACCTTTACTTCTTCCATTCTTGGTTTTAAATATGCATAGCAGTTCGGACAAAGCATGATTACTTCTTTGATTTTTCTTTTATGCAATTCTGATTGTATCTGACTTATAATCCTTTTTTCATCCTCTTTCATGCCAAGTTCTACAATC
>ERZ780223.3436-NODE-3436-length-11871-cov-2.928910_pt1 | contig 11871 bp, 8 predicted proteins | sample MGYA00511016_ERZ780223 | MGnify/ENA primary metagenome ERZ780223 (study PRJEB29588, sample SAMEA2159032) | human gut metagenome | biome: human gut; feature: human-associated habitat; material: faeces | place: Denmark | collected 2008/2010 ... | reverse complement strand
CAGCCAAAGAAAACTCTATATCTTCTTTGCTATACTCTTTAGGAGCTTTTCCCGGATCCATGTTAGTGCCCATTTTCTTCATGGCTTCTTTCATGCTTTCGGGAATTTTCTCATGAGGGGACTTTTCACTTTGCTGTGCAGGATGTCCTCCCATTTTCTTGTTCTTATCATCTTTATCTTGTTTGGCTGCGGCAGCCATCATCATCGCCATCATTCCTTTCGGAGCATTCCGGTCAGCTTCTATTTGGCGTGCTTTAGCCAGTTCCTGAGGAGTAATTCCGGCAGTACGGCAGATCAGTTCGTCTGTTGCCTGTGCAGGATTGGTTATCAGCTTTTCTACTAACTGGCGGGCAGGATTTAGATATTGCTGTGTAAAAAGACTCCGGTGTTTGTTGATAGCGTTCGTAGCTTTTCCACGTTGCTTGTCAAGGGCAAAAAGGCTATAAGCAATTGGTTCTGTAGCCATTGCGTAAACAGAAGAAGTAATCCGTTCCGGTTCATACGGAACACCCATAGTATAAAGTTGCCCGGTGATTTTTTCTGTAGCCAATTCTTCGGCGAAGTTTTCTATACGGGCGATTTCATCCTCTGTATAAGGCTTGTTGGTGATGCTGTCCAGACCTAAATCCCGGTGGATTCCCATTTTTACTGTCAATGCTTTGATGGCCAGCGATTCCTGCTCTTTATTCTCTTTTGCGGAGTTATTGTAAATCTTGATTTTCTCCATAAGCTCACGATAGATACCGCGCACGCTACTTTCGAGGAAAGGAGGAGTAAGGTAAGATTGCAGTGTCGCATACGAACGGCGTTTTGCCATCATTCCTTCACCTACATTTCCGATAGAATAGAGATAAAAGTGAGGAACAGCTCCGACCAGACGGTCCGGCCAGTCATTGCTGCATAGGGCAACTTGTTTTTTAGGAGTGAATTCCAAACTGCCATGTGTTCCGAAATGAATGAGTGCATCAGCTTTGAAACCGTGCTGCATCCATAAATAAGAAGCGATATAAGTATGCGGAGGAGCAGCATTCGTTCCATGAACTACCTGAAAAGAATTGTCTCCACTTCCTGCTGCATTCTGTGGCATTAACACGATATTACCGAACTGTAACCGGGCTACGCCCAAACATCCGTCCGAAGTGACCATATAGTTTCCGGGAAACTCTCCGTCGGCAGCAACGACTTCTGCATATTTTTCAGGACGAAGCGATTCTTTCACCCAGCTTTCATATTGTTCTTTTGTAATTAATTCTGGATTTCCGTTTTTCATGAACTCGTCAAAAGCTCCCTCTGCATACGAGTTGAATACTGCACCTTGTGCTTGTATCATTTTTGCAAGTTCTTGTGCATTGGCAGGAAGTCCTGACACATTATAACCTTCCTGTTTCATGCGAAGCAAGAGATTGTAGAGCGAAGGTACTACTTCCATTCCGGCAGCCGTCAAGGCATTTTGTCCCGGTCCTTTGTAATAGTAGATAGCAACCTTTTTGTCTTTATTAGGCTTTGTTTTCAGATTCAGATAGTTGTTGATAGTGGAAACGAATGTTTTCAGTCGTTCGGGAATGGCGTATGAGTGGCGTAATCCTTCTTTGTCTTCATATTGTGCAAAAAGGGCAAAGGGGCGGATAGCGCCATCTATTTCCGGTGTCACAATGCTTTGTGACATAAAACCACCGGACATACCCAACGGATCGTTTTCCCATTCATCCACAAGGCTGTTGATCGTGAGTGGGGCAAAAAGCAGAATATTCTTAGTTTTCAGATAATCTACCATTCTATCCCCCATGCGTCCGTGAGCCATATTAATAACAGCGTCAGGCTGCACTTCATCAATAAACGACATGAATCTTGTCATTGACTGAACCGGATAAACGTTGTAGCCTTCTTTTTCGAGAGCTTTGATGAGGTCGGTAGCATCTGCCATTTGTCCGGTAATTATAATTCTTCGAGCTCCTTCTTTGTAGAGGTTGTTGTCTTTCATAAATTTCTCATAGTCGGTAACTGTGAGAAATTCCAGCTCATCGTCCGGATTACTGATTCCGGCATGATACAACATATCGCTCGGCCTTTCTACCGGGTCTTCCATTTCAGTTGTGGAATATGTTTTTCCATCAATGGCTTTACGGATGTAGTTCAACATATTCCTGTAGTTTGTTTTTCCGCCATTGCTCAGATAGCGGCGTATCAGATTCTGTTGTACACTATCGAGGTTACAGATATTGTTGGTAGGATTGGTGGCCATTGATGTGTACACAGGGACACCTTTGTCTGCTGCCTGCTGTATTTGCTGACGCTGTTCTTCAACGATACGCAGTCCCATGCCGTTAACAAATACCATATCATAATTTGACAGGCGGTCGAGGTTGGCAAGCGATACTTCGCTGAGTTTGATGAATGAATTGTCATTTGCTTTCGATATGCTTCCCTGCTGTATGGTCTGGAAGTTGACGAAAGCAATCTTTGTGGCGCTGAACCAGGCATTCCAGATAGATATGCCTATCAGGACGGCTGCAACGATGCACACACCTAAGATGATTTTACTTTTCTTTTTCATTTCTCTTATTTTTAGCTTTGTATGTAGTTTTATTGTTGTTTATTTTTTGAAGAACCGATCTATATCCAACGAAAGACCTAGTGTCAGATTAGCTCCTGTCGTAGTGGGTGAATTGAAATAATAATAATCCGGTACATAGTTAAACAAGTTATTAATAGCCAGATTCATATTCACACCTTTGAATACTCCCACCGAGAAGGTTAAATCCCAAATCATATATCCCGGGTACGTAACAGCAGTGCTTCCGGCAGCAGGGTTGTTGAAGCTATCGTTGTATACGTTTGTTTTTACTTCTGACAAGATGCGTCCGTTGAGTGAATAATTGAAATCTACTTTATCTAGGTTTTCGCCCCAGTCTACTCTTACAGTTGCCGTATGCGGGCGCGTATCTGTGAATTTTTTCTGCCCGTCACGCATAAATTCATGGATGTAAGTGTATGACATACGAAATCCTAATCCACAGGGGTATTTGGCAGAGATGTTAGCGTCCACTCCTGCAATGCCCACTTTGTCGGTATTGGTATATATTTGTCCTTTGGGATCATCGCTGTAAACTGTGTTAATACGGTTGTGTACCAGATTATAATATCCTGTTACAGAAAAATTGTAACGGTTTTTTGTGTACTCGGCAGACAGGGAGAAGTTGTGGCTTGTTTCTGATTTAAGATCAGGATTTCCATAAATCATCATCATGTTTGCCATATTGAACACCATATACATTTCTTTTAAAGTCGGTGAACGGAATCCTTGTGAATAAGAACCTCTCAATGAACAGTTACCAATCTTATACATCATTCCCAAATGCGGGGATAAATGACGAACATTGGAATCGGAGAAATAATCGAACCGTAATCCGGCGATTACATTTAGTCTTTCAGTCGGATTCCAGTCGAATTGTCCGAAAGCATCTGCTGTATGCATGATATAGTTAGCGTTATCAGTGAATTGGTAAGACATCAGATAATCGCGAAGGTAATCGGCTCCGACAGTCAACGTATGTTTTTCATTGAAAGTGTAATTATAAAGAGCGTGTACATTATGCTGCACATTGCTATAATCACGTACATCATTTTTATAGAGTACCTGGTAATCACTTTTGTCATATTGGTCGAAAGTGTAACCGACTTCAAGATTACTTAATGTGTTGAATGTATAATTTGCTTTTAGCCCACCGTTGAAATCCCGGTATCTGTCTTGAGTGTCTCCCGGTTTATTACGTTCACGGAAATAATACCCGGCTCTTGCGGTCAGTTTTAGTGTTTCCAATGGGTGATAGATCAGCCGTTCCTTGAAGTTCCATACTCGGCTTCCGAATACAGTTGAGAAATCTCCCGGATTATCTACGCCATACGTATCTACATTATTATATTGTACATTGGTCAGGCTGTTGAATTTACCTGCATTGAATCCCACAGTACCGCCATATCGATGGTCATTGTGCTCGGAGAAGCGTGAATTAAGATTTAAATTCCATGGGTCATCCGATTCGCGTGTAATGATGTTGATAACCCCTCCGATAGCGCTTGAACCGTAAAGGGTGGATGCTGCACCTTTCACAATCTCGATGCGTTCTACATTATCAAGGTTCAGACGGTCGTAGTCTACGTTATTTAGCGTTTCACCGGCCAAACGTTCCCCGTCTACAAGAAATAATACAGAGTTTCCGCCGAAGCCTTGCATATTGATAGAGGTTTGCTGGTCCATAGCAAAAGTGAATTCAATGCCGGGAAGTTCAGTCTTTAACAAGTCGGCTACATTATTGGCATTTACCTTTTTAATATCTTCCGAGGTAATCACCCGTGTAATGATAGGTGCATCTTTCAGCAGTTTGGGAGTACGGGTACCGGTAACTACTACCGTTCCTAAGTCAAATTGATTTTCGGATAGACGGAAACTTAGTTTTTTGTTTTCGTCCGTTGTGAATTTCTTTTCTACAGTTTGATAACCTACGTAAGAGGCGGTAATGATATACACGCCAGTTCCGGGTAGTTGCAATGTATATGTTCCGTCGGATGTGGTGACGGCTCCAGTTCCTTTTCCTTTTATAGAGATTGTGGCGCCGGGAAGGGGTTCCCCGTTTGTATCAGTTACACGTCCGCTGACATAATTACTGGATTGTTGTGCAAATGTGGAGCAAGTTGCTATAAAGGAAAATAGTAATATTATAAATGTAGGTTTCATTCTTTGTTATTGTTTTCTTAGTTATTTTTTTCGAAATCAAATGGATATAGGAAGTCGAAGTCGATGTATCCCTTTATACCTTTGGCATTGGTATAGTTGGTAAAACGAATGGCTGCATAGGTGTTGTCTTTCAGTCGTATCAGGTAGACCTGATTGGACATTGTGTAGATAGGTGGCATAGTCGAAGTATCTACATTCAGCCAGGTGGATAGGACACTGTTATAATAAGAGTCGGTATAGACAATATTTCCTTCCATCATGCCGGACATATCAATAGCAATCTTGTCCGTTGTCCATTCATCTTTAACAAAGTCTTTGTCATCAGGCAATTTTCCGTTTGCTTTCAGGGCATCCAAACTTGTGTAGCTCGTTTGGTAAGCTGCCCCTTCATTCGTTTTTATATCATAGCGATGAATGGCGATATCCCAATTATCGGGTATTTCGCTTTCATATTCTTTCCCGATTTTGACTGTGGTAACTTTACGACCGGAAAAATCAATATATGCCCACTCTGTGTACTCAACAGTTTTGATTTGTGAGAAACTATTTTCTTTGATTTCCATTTCAGTTTCTGTGGGGGCGTCATAAATATTCTCAAATAATCCATTACAAGCTGAGAGCGACATAGCCGCTCCCAGTATCATTGTATATTTAAAAATAGTGTTATTGCTTCTTTTCATTTCTTTCATTTAGATTGTTTATTCTGCACTTGCTGTATCACTTCCTGTAAATACTGTGGAAATAGCTATCGGCATACTACCTGGCTTGAAGTCAGTGTTAATAGTAGCAGTACCGTCTGCTGCGATTGTACCGCTCAGGCTTTCTCCTGTGATAGCTTTTCCATTGCTGTCGGTAGATTCATATTCTCCCAGGCTGAGTGAATAGGTTCCGTTTGCTCCGGCTGTTACATTGACTCCACTAATAGTGAAATTACCTAAACTCATATGACCACCGGCACCTGACAAGTTAGCGAAACCGCTTAAAGTAATGTCTACCGTTGTGTCCGATACACGTTTGATAACAGCTTTACATTCATCAGTTGTGTCGTAGGATGTATCTCCAACACTGATAGACAATGAACTGTTATACTGATAGGTAGCAGCTATATTATAAGTTATCGGTGTTTCTCCTTGCATGAACACGATTTCCATTTCTCCCATGGGTGTCGGAATATCTACATTAGTCTTCAAGGTTAACACTTTGGATTCATTTACACTACCTTCCAGTGTGTAGTTATAACTACTACCTGTGCCACTACCCATGGACATCACCACTTCACCTGAACCACTGAAAGATTTCGAGGAAAGTTTTAAATTATTCAGGCGGAAATCACCTGAACCGGATTTATATACCAAATTAATGCTACCGTCTTCGTTACCGGTTATTGTTGCGCTGGATTGATCGCCCAACAAATAGTCTGAGAACATATCGCATTCACCGACTGAATATCCATTATAAGTGCCGGCAATTTCCTTTGCAAGATTTATATCGTTGTCGTCACCGCAAGAAACAAATGTTGTTGAAAATGATAGTGCCATAAGAGCAACTGTCCAAAAGTTTAAAATTTTCATACTTAATATTGATAGATAATGATTAATAAATTTTTCAGTTGCAAAGGTACGGGGAACTGAAATGTGGAAAAATACCCAAAAGAAATGAAAAAGAGTTGAGACGTTAATCATATGTAGGTATTATAAAAAGTTTGAACCAATTCTTTTCACTTTGGAATTTGAAAATGAGGAAATCCCGGCTTTTTCATTTAAGCTTTGAATTAGTCGTTCGATTCTCCTACCCATGCCACTGCGGCATGAGGGGAAATCCCGTTATTGGTAATCACTAATTTATGAATATCTCAAATCTGAATTTTTCTCATTTTTGAGCTGGAAAATGCAACACGTCAGTGAAGCTTACTGATAGTCCCCTTATTATCTCAGCCGTGCGTGAATAATCTGCTTTTCTTCTGGAATACTTGACAAACGACTTTTTATTTTGTATCTTTGAAGAAATAAAAGTGATAAACAGCATGAGTAATATAAGAAAAATAGATACATAAATAGCATTCAGACTGATATGTTTTAGTATCAGGATAGATATGATATAGGGTAATAGTCTAACGATTATTGCCCTATTTTGTTTACATTTTTACTTAAAATATTTAATCCATTTCCGAAAAACGGGAAAAATAGTTTTTAATAAACTCGGATACCGTTTATAATAAACTATCCAAAAGTTTATTATAAACAGAAATCAAGTTTATTAATAGCGGAATAGCTGGTTGTAAAAATAGGAAAAACTGTATTATAGAGTAGAGGAGCATCGATAAGCGCATTCGTTGACAAAGTAATATAAGATAACATTTTCCATTTCTTCCAAATATGCAGAGAATTCAAACCGTCAACACAAGGAGATAGTATCCCGTCAAAAATGAACGATAAGAAGAAACACCTAAGGCGGTGTTTCCGCATCGCTGCGCAGTAGGATTTTTACTACAATAACAAGCGATGAACAATATTTCTTAAATGAAAAAGCCGTGTGAGGAAATCACTTGTAAGATGGAATGTTGTGCGGATTGAAATAAAATCCGTACCTTTGCGTCCTTAAAACTAACTAACCTTTATTTTTATGTTTACTGACTTGTTGCACTCCTCTTATTTTTCCCTTTTCCTGATTGTCGCGTTGGGATTTATGCTGGGAAGAGTTAAAATTAAAGGGTTATCTCTTGATGTGTCAGCGGTAATCTTTATCGCACTTCTTTTCGGGCACTTTGGCGTCATCATTCCCAAAGAATTGGGAAATTTCGGTTTGGTACTTTTTATTTTTACTATCGGTATTCAGGCAGGACCCGGATTCTTCGATTCTTTCCGTAGTAAGGGGAAGACGTTGATTCTCATTACTATGCTTATCATTTGTTCCGCCTGTCTCACGGCGGTAGGACTGAAGTATGCGTTCGACATTGATACTCCCAGTGTGGTAGGTCTGATTGCCGGAGCATTAACCAGTACGCCGGGCTTAGCCGTCGCTATTGACAGTACACACTCACCTTTGGCTTCCATTGCTTACGGTATCGCATATCCGTTTGGAGTTATCGGTGTGATTTTGTTTGTTAAGCTGCTGCCTAAAATCATGCGGGTGGACTTGGATAAAGAAGCACGTCGCCTGGAGATAGAACGTCGTGGACAATTCCCTGAATTGATTACCTGCATCTATCGTATCACTAATTCAAACGTATTCAACCGCAGTCTGATGCAGATTAATGCTCGAGGAATGACAGGAGCTGTTATTTCCCGTCTGAAACATAGTGATGAAATATCTATTCCTACTGCTTCTACCGTGTTGCACGAAGGAGACTATATACAAGCAGTAGGTAGCGAAGAATCACTAAATCAACTCGCAGTGCTGGTAGGCGAGCGTGAAGAAGGCGAACTTCCTTTGGATAAAACACAGGAAATAGAGTCTTTGTTATTGACCAAAAAGGACATGATAAACAAGCAATTGGGAGATTTGAATTTACAGAAAAACTTTGGTTGCACAGTGACCCGTATTCGTCGAAGTGGTATTGATTTATCCCCGTCGCCTGATTTGGCCTTGAAATTCGGCGATAAGTTAATGGTTGTGGGAGAGAAAGAAGGACTTAAAGGTATAGCCCGCCTACTGGGAAATAATGCGAAGAAATTGTCGGATACAGACTTCTTCCCGATTGCAATGGGGATTGTACTGGGAGTGTTGTTTGGCAAAATAAATATCTCTTTCTCCGAAAGTCTGTCATTCTCACCGGGATTGACCGGAGGTGTCCTAATGGTAGCTCTCGTACTGAGTGCGATCGGTAAGACAGGACCTATTATTTGGTCTATGTCGGGACCTGCCAATCAGTTGCTGCGCCAATTAGGGCTGCTTCTTTTCTTAGCCGAAGTAGGTACTTCCGCCGGAAAAAATCTCGTAGCTACTTTTCAGGAAAGCGGGCTACTGATGTTCGGTGTAGGAGCAGCCATTACTTTGGTGCCGATGCTTATTGCAACAGTTGTGGGGCGTCTGATATTTAAAATTAGTTTACTCGATTTGCTGGGAACTATCACCGGTGGTATGACAAGTACGCCCGGTCTGGCTGCTGCCGATTCAATGGTAGACAGTAATATTCCCAGTGTAGCATACGCAACAGTTTATCCGATTGCTATGGTATTCCTGATTCTGTTTATACAAATGATAGCTTCAGCCGTATATTAACAGTATTCTGTCTGAAAATTGATTGTTAAAAAAATAGTTTGTATCTTTGCCGTCCCAAAGTAGAAATGAGTTGAAACGATTGTTACTGAATATAACGCGCTATTTCTTGCCGATACTTTTTGTATCGTATCTGGTAAGCCTTACATTCTTTGCCCACGTACATGTGGTCAATGGCGTGACAATTGTCCATTCACACCCGTTTAAGAAAGGGACGGCACATGAACATTCAACAGTCGAGCTGATACATATTCATTTCCTGTCTCATCTGACGACGGACGGTGCGGCTGTTATTTTTGCTCTTTCTCTTTTCATCCCTTTTTTATTGTGTCTGTTGTTCGGTCGTCCACAGCATACACATTCTCATGCTCCATATCATGGAGTGATTGCACTCCGGGCTCCGCCTGCGATTCGTTTTTCTGCTATTTAATTGATGATATTCTGCTTTGTTTAAGGTAGGATATTATTAGATACTTCATGTGAATACTTAACGAAGAACGAATTATAAACGAAAAATGAAAAAATACATATTTTCGCTTGTCTGCTTGTGCTGTGCATTGTTGCCTGCTCTTGAAGGACAAGCTGCTCTTCACGAGCATCCTGAGTATCCGGAATTGCGTAAATCGGATGCGAATATTGTTGGTCATATCCTTGATAAAAATACAAAAGAACATTTGCCCTATATTACTATTGCTCTGAAAGGAACAACAATCGGTACTGTAACCGACGTAACCGGACATTATTTCCTGAAGAACCTTCCCGAAGGAAATTTCGTACTTGAAGTTAGCTCTGTAGGTTATAAAACGGTGAGGCGGAATGTGACCTTGAAGAAAGGACATACGCTGGAGGAAGATTTTGAAATAGAAGAAGATGCGGTAGCATTGGACGGTGTCGTTGTTTCTGCCAATCGCAATGAAACAACCCGTCGTTTGGCACCGACATTGGTGAATGTTGTCGATCTGAAAATCTTTGAGAATACCAATTCGACAACTTTAGCACAAGGACTGAATTTTCAGCCGGGAGTTCGCGTAGAATCCAATTGTCAGAACTGTGGCTTCCAGCAGGTACGTATCAATGGACTGGACGGTCCTTATACACAAATCCTGCTGGATTCTCGTCCTATCTTCAGTGCACTTTCCGGAGTATATGGCATCGAACAGATTCCTGCCAGCATGATTGAACGTGTGGAAGTGATGCGCGGAGGTGGTTCGGCGTTGTTCGGTTCGTCTGCTATTGCAGGTACAATCAATATCATCACGAAGGAGCCGATTCGTAATTCGGGTATGTTGTCGCATACTATTACTGGGATTGGCGACGGTGACGCTTTTGATAACAGTACAGCATTGAATGCCTCACTAGTGACGGATGACCAGCGTGCAGGTTTATATATCTTCGGTCAGAACCGTCATCGGTCGGCGTATGACCATGACGGAGATGGATATTCGGAAATACCGAAGATACACGGGCAAACGGTCGGTTTCCGTTCTTTCCTGAAGACAAGTACTTATTCCAAACTGACTTTCGAATATCATCACATGGAAGAATTCCGTAGAGGAGGAGATATGCTCAACCGTCCGCCTCATGAAGCGAATGTGGCTGAGCAGACAGAGCATTCTATCAATGGTGGTGGTATGAAGTTCGATTATTTCTCACCTGACGAGAAACACCGTTTCAATGTATTCGCATCTGCGCAACATATTAATCGTGATAGCTATTATGGAGGTGGGCAGGACCCGAATGCTTACGGAAACACTACTGACCTAAATTGGATGGCAGGCTCACAATATGTTTACAGCTTTGGTAAATGTATTTTCATGCCTTCTGATTTTACTGCCGGAGTGGAATTTAATCAGGACAAACTGGAAGACAATATGTGGGGATACAACCGTACGGTAGATCAGAAAGTAAATATCGGTAGTGCTTTCGTACAAAACGAATGGAAGAATGATCGTTGGGGATTTTTGCTCGGAGGTCGTTTTGATAAACATAACCTGATAGATCATCTCATTTTCAGTCCTCGTGCCAATCTGCGGTTCAATCCAAACAAGGATATCAATCTTCGTTTGAGTTATTCATCCGGTTTCCGTGCTCCCCAGGCTTTTGATGAGGATTTGCACGTAGAAAATGTAGGTGGTAAAGTAGCAATGATTGAACTTGCTGATAATCTGAAAGAAGAAAGATCTCAGAGTTTGAGTGCTTCTGCGGATGTTTATCGGCGTTTTGGCGCTTTTCAGATAAACTTCCTGATTGAAGGATTCTATACTAAATTATCAGATGTCTTTGCTCTTACCGACGGTGAAGTTGTAGACGGAGTTCTGATACGTACACGTCATAATGCACCGGGAGCACGGGTAATGGGACTTACATTGGAGGGAAAATGGCTTATCTGAATAAATTCCAGATTCAGGCAGGGGTAACTCTGCAACAGAGTCATTACAGTGAACCGCATACGTGGAATAAGGACGCACCGGCAGTAAAGAAAATGATGCGTACACCTAACACTTATGGCTATTTTACAGCAACCTATACACCGATAAAGCCGTTATCCATTGCGCTTTCGGGTACATATACCGGTTCAATGCTGGTTCCTCACGAGCCAGTCCCCGGATTCCTTGAGAACCCGATTACGGTGAATACAAAAGATTTCTTTGATATAGGTTTAAAGGCGGCTTATGATTTTAAACTTTATAAATCAATGAATCTCCAGATAAATGCTGGCATACAGAATATCTTCAATGCTTATCAGGATGACTTTGATAAAGGTGCAGATCGTGACTCTGGTTATATTTACGGCCCGTCACTGCCGAGAAGTTTCTTTGCAGGAGTGAAGATTAGTTATTAAAACAGTGTATAAAAGATTTGTCTCCAGATAAACATATATAAAAAACAGCTTTCATTTTTCATATTCGCAAAATGAA
>ERZ780223.3434-NODE-3434-length-11877-cov-37.632972_pt1 | contig 11877 bp, 10 predicted proteins | sample MGYA00511016_ERZ780223 | MGnify/ENA primary metagenome ERZ780223 (study PRJEB29588, sample SAMEA2159032) | human gut metagenome | biome: human gut; feature: human-associated habitat; material: faeces | place: Denmark | collected 2008/2010 ... | reverse complement strand
CCAGTCGCAGCTGCAAGCTATCCATACCATCCTGTCGTTATAGGATGGTAGGATGCTGCATGCCTACACTATTGCTGAATAGTTACACATTCATGTATGATGAGTTAATAATGCCAAAAAAAATATCAAGAACAATGTGATACCCATCTATTCTTTGTATCTTTGCAAAGTAGAATTGAGTAATTCGAGAGAAAGAATTGAGTAATTCGCAATGAAGAATTGAGTAATTCGAGAGAAAGAACTGAGTAATTCGTATCTACAAATTGAGTAATTCGTCAGAAAGAATAGAGTTGTTTAATATTAATAATTAAAGAATATGGGTGAATATAGAAGACCACATTAGAACTTAATAGTTGTGTTTGTTCGCTATTTTGACAAATCAGAACCGGTATTTCTTGGCTGCTGATAGAGATTGGAGGTAGCAGCCTTTGGGCGGATAAAACTGGGGAAAGGGCATGAGGAGAAGCCGCAATGAAGGCTTTTGGTCTGCGATGGGCTTTGTTAAATGGATACGGGGAATAGTTAATGGGGCGTTAATTCATGCTAATCGGCTTGCATTCGGCTGGGCGGAAGGTTATCTTTGTATAGAGGCTGCGCCAGGACAAATGGTGAGCCAGGCTTCTTGGCATGAACGGCAGGAAGAGGCGAGTGGCTGAAACGTAAAATAGATTCAAAAGAAACGATGATGAAAAAGTTAAATTTCTTATCAATCTCTTCGGTTGGGAGTCGGAAAAGACCGTTCTCGTATCGGTCTCGTATCAATCACGTATTGATCACGTATTGATCCCGTATCGATCCCGTATCGATCCCGTATCGTTCTCCTATCGTTCTCCTATCGTTCTCGCTTCCGGAAGCGGAAACAATACGGAAACAATACGGAAACAATATGAGGTCGATATATGCTGGAAGGGAGGACGATACGTGGTGGGTACATGGTGAAGCGTGTGATTGAAGCTTTTCCCTTAGAGCAGGGCACAATGAAACGACCATAACAAGCGGGTCGTTCATTTCGGACGAAGCCGTTTTGGGTTAAAAAACAGAAATACCCAAAAAATAATGTTTTTATTGGCTTCAATCTCGGATTTTGTGGCTATCTTTGCGGTAAGATATGCTATACACAGCATAACCCAAGAATAAGAAAGCAAAACCATGACAGCTACAGAGCAGACAAAACAGTCGTTGGAGCGGTTTTTCAACAAGATTGCCCAAAAGTTACCCTCATGTGACGAACCGTCGCTGATGAGCGACATTCACGTCAGAGTGTCGCAGGAAAGCGGCGACGTGATGGCGTTCGACGACGACGAGAACGAAATAACCCGTTGTGTCGTTGAGCCTTGGATAGACAACAAGGAGGACGACTTCTACGACAAGGTGACCAGTCAGCTCCGTCAGCAGATGACGGCGATGAGCCAGGTGGTAGAAGGTCTTGGCGTGATGAAGCCCTACAGCTATGTGCTCGAAGATGACGACAAGGACAGTATCGCAGAGCTCTACGTCGTGGACGACGACACGATCATCGTGGGCGGCGACCTGATGGACGGACTGGACGAGGACCTGGACCATTTCTTCAACCAGTTGATGGATGAACATTGCTAAGCAACTGGCTCTCGGACTTTCCGCGCTGACCCTCGGCAGCATAGCCGCCACGGCCCAGCGCCACGAAATCCTCGACCCCAACATTCGGTCGCTGCAGGTCATTGCCGACAACGACTGGAGACGGATGCCCATCATCGGCCTCCGTGGGGGGCAACTGTCCGTCAGTTTCGACGACCTCACACACGAATACCACCGCTACGCCTACCGGCTGACGCATTGCGAGGCCGACTGGAAGCCCTCGGAAGCACTCTTCGAGAGCGACTACTGCGACGGCTTCGCCTCGGGCAACACCATCGACGACGTGCAGGAGAGCATCCTCACCAACACGCTCTACACCCACTATCGACTGACGCTGCCCAACGGACAGTGTGCGATGAAGCGGTCGGGCAACTACCTGCTGACCATCTACGACGAGAACGACGACGACCGCGAGGTGGCACGCATTGCCTTTATGGTGACGGAGCCGGCCGAGGCACAGATGGGCGTGGGGCTAAAGGTGCTGACCAATACGGACGCAACCATCAACCAGCACCACCAGCAGGTGGAGATGGAGGTGGGCTATGGAGGCTACAGGGTGACGGACCCACAGCGGCAGATCACCACCGTGGTGCTCCAAAACCAGCGCTGGGACGACGCCCGCTGGAATGCTCGCCCGCAATATACGATGGCCGACGGACTGAGGTGGAGCCACTGCGACGACTACCTCTTCTGGGCGGGCAACGAGTATCGGAAGTTTGAGATCCTCTCGACCGACGTGGCAGCCATGGGAGTAGATCGCATCGACTGGGACGGCACGCAGTATCATGCCTACCCCTGGACGGGAGAGCCACGCCCCAACTACATATACGACCCCGACGCAGACGGCGCCTTCGTGATCCGCAACTCAGACAACTACCATGCCAATACGGAGAGCGACTACCTGCTGGTACACTTCCGCTACCGCTGCGAGAAGCCCTTTCAGGAGGCAGTCTATCTGAACGGCAACTTCACGCAGGACCGCTTCCTGCCACAGTACAGGATGGAATATCATGCCGAGACACAGAGCTATGAATGCAACGTGCCGCTAAAACTGGGTTATTACAACTATCAACTATTGATGATCGACGAGGCAGGACGCCCTGCCCTGCTCCCCACAGAAGGTAACTTCTACCAAACAGAAAACAGCTACCAAGCACTGGTCTATTACCGACCGATCGGCGGACGCACGGACCAACTGGTAGGCTATGCGCAGATGAAATGCAACGAACGGTAGGAACAGAAACCCAAAAAGACTGACAGTGATAATAGATATGAGAACAAGGAAAGCGATATTGCTGATAATGCTACTGGCGACGGTGCTGGGACTGGACGCAAAGACGTGGGAGGCAGAGGACATCCCGATGGTGCACCTCACCGACGCACGCCGCTACGTCTGCGACCCCGACGAGATCCTCTCGCAGGCGGAGCGCGACTCTATCGACAGCTATCTCCTGCGCCTCGACAAGCAGTGTGGCGTGGAGTCGGTGTTCGTCATCGTAAAGCGCGTGAGCAACGGCGACACGTTTCGCTTCGCACAAGACCTGGGCAACCGCCAGGGAGTGGGAAGCAAGAAGACCAACCGCGGACTGGTGGTGGTCGTAGCCGTGGAGGACCGCCGATACTTCATCGCTCCGGGAGAGGGTCTGGAGAAAGACCTGACCGACATAGAGTGTGACGACATCGGGCGGGCTTGCATCGTGGCCAACATGAAGCGCGGAGAGCCCGGACAGGCCGTACTGGCCACGGCCCAGGCGGTCTATAAGAAACTGAAGACCGGGACGACAGGGATCCAGGAGAACACCGACGAGGACGCTGGCGCAGGACTGGCAATCGTCCTCTTCACCGTGATCTGCATCGTCGTCGTCCTCGTCATCCTCAACCGCAGGGACAACCGCGGCAAGGGTGGCGGCAGTGGAGGAGGAAGCCGACGCTCTGGCGGCCCCTTCATCATCTGGGGCAACCCGGGCCACACCAACGACTCCGGAAGCGGATGGGGCGGAGGATTCTCCGGCGGCAGCTTCGGAGGCGGCAGTTTCGGTGGAGGTGGTGCTGGCGGAGGCTGGTAAGCCTAGAGCGGGACCCGCTCCGACTGGTGGCGAAAGCCGAACTGGCCAACGAGAACAACAACAGAATTATAATCAGAAAACTATTAGTATATGGAATCAAAGAAGCTAATGAAAGTAGGGTCTATCGTCGTGGTAGTCCTGATGATTGTGGGGTGGCTGGTGAGCAGCTACAACTCCATGGTGTCCAACCAAGAGGAGGTGACAACGGCGTGGAGCAATGTGGAGGCGGCTTATCAGCGCCGTGCCGACATGATGCCGCAACTGGCAAAAATCGTGAAATCGTATGCCAAGCACGAGCGCGAGACGTTTGAGCAGGTGACGAAGGCACGCAATGCGACCACACAGATACACCTCGACGCAGCCGACCTCACACCCGAGAAGATCAAGGCCTTCGAGCAGGCACAGAACCAGGTGACGCAGGCACTCTCCCGCCTCATCGCCGTCTCGGAGCGTTACCCCGACCTGAAGGCCAGCGAAAACTACAAGTCGCTGATGGTGCAGGAAGAAGGTACGGAGAACCGCATCAACGAGGCACGCCGCCGCTACAACGAGAGCGTGCAGGGCTACAACCTCTCCATCCGCCGCTTCCCCAACAACCTCCTCGCGGGTATGTATGGCTTCGAGCGCATGACGAAGTTTGAGGCTGCGCAGGGTGCGGAGAAGGCTCCGGATCTCGACATCTAAGGAAAAAAACATCGGCACGATGCGTCCGCTGCTTGGTGGACGCATCGTACGGATGCCCTACCCTCCTACTTTCTGACGATACTCCTCCTTGATGCGCTGCTCCACCTCGTCGAGCGTCTTGCGACTGACCCTGACAGCCTTGAAATAAAGGAAAACAAAGAAAAACACAATGGCGAGGACGAGGGAAATCACAAAATTGAGCACCTGCGACTTAACGCCTAGCCACGCCACAAACTCCATACTACCGATGAGGGCGGCAGGCGCCACCAATGCGTCTGCCCAGTTGTGCTTGCGGTAACTGCGGAGGATGCGCTGATACTCCTCGTCTTCTTGCAACAGGCGCTGACGGTTGTCAGCCCATTTTTTCTCGAAAGTTTTCTCTATCATAAGTTTCTGCTTGGTTCGGTGATTCAAAAGATCGATGATTCAAAAGATCGGTGAAACGATCGTTCAGTGAGACAAAACGATCATACAAATAGGCGCGCTGTGATACCATCGCTCAGATAGATGCCCCGGCGAGTGAGGCGCAGGTGGTCGTCTTCGCGGACGAGATAGCCCTGGCGCAAGTCCTGGTCGGCAGCAGCTAAAAGGAAGTCGAGGCGCTGGCTTCCGAAGTCGCGCCGGATCTTGCCCAAATCAATACCTTCTGCGGTGCGCAGCGACGTCAGCACCACGTCCTCATAGTGGGTGTCGGGATCGAGGGCCTCCACCGTACAAGGCCGTTCACCACGACCGATAGCCGCAATATAGGTTTCGATGTCAGCCACATTCCATGACCGCTGCCGTCCGTCGAAGGAGTGGGCAGAGGCTCCCAGGCCCATATAAGGCACGTCGCGCCAATAGCTACTATTGTGGCGGCTCTCGCGCTGGGGCAAAGCAAAGTTGCTGATCTCGTAGTGGCGGTAGCCGGCAGCAGTAAGCCGGTCCACCAGGCAGTCGTACATGCGGAGCGAGAGGTCGTCGTCGATCTCTTGAATGCGCCCCTCGCTGAGCCAGCGATAGAGCGTCGTCCCCTCCTCGTACATCAGACTATAGGCCGAGATATGCTCCACGCCGAGACGGAGGGCCTCGTCGATGTCCTGTTCCCAGTCGGCGAGGGTCTCGCCCGGAAATCCGAACATCAGGTCGATGGAGATATTGCGGATGCCCGCCTGGCGCAGCAGCGTCGTGGCCCGTCGCACCTCAGCAGCCGTATGGCGACGGCGTAGCAGGCGCAGGCGGTCGTCAGAGAAGGTCTGCGCCCCCATCGAGATGCGGTCGATGGGCGATTGGGCAATCCAATCCGCAAACGCTGGGGTGACGTCGTCAGGATTACACTCCATCGTCACCTCGACAGGCTGCGGCCTATATACCTTATATATATGGGAGAAGAGACGGTCGAGCTGATCCGTTGTGAGCTGGCTCGGTGTGCCACCCCCGAGATAGATCGTCGTGATGGCCTCGTCGGCGGGCAATTCCTCCGCACGCAACGTCAATTCCTGGCAGAGGGCATCGACGTAGGCATCGCGCAGCGCTGGAAGCGTCGTCGAATAAAATCCGCAATAGACGCAACGACTGGCACAAAATGGTATATGTATGTATAATCCTGTCATTTCACTTGCAAAAGTACTAATTAATTTTAAAAAATAGAGTACTTTTGCCATCGTTGTTTGGCTTTTACAAAAAAAATGCCTAATTTAGTGGGCGAAATGACAGAAATGCCTGTCCTCTTTCAATTACCCTACAAGTAAATAACGATATTATTAATCGCTTAAATCTATCCGATATGAAAGTATATCAGACAAATGAGATTAAAAACATTGCCTTGATTGGCAGTGCGGGTAGCGGCAAGACCACACTTGCCGAGAGTATGCTTTTCGAAGCTGGTATCATCAAGCGTCGTGGCTCCGTAGAAGCCAAGAACACGGTAAGCGACTATTTCCCTGTGGAGCAGGAGTACGGCTATTCGGTCTTCCCCACCGTATTCCATGCAGAGTGGAATGGCAAAAAGCTCAATATTATCGATTGTCCGGGTAGCGACGACTTTGTGGGGGGTGCCATCACGGCCCTCAACGTCACCGACCAAGCCGTCATACTCATCAATGGCCAGTATGGCCCGGAGGTTGGCACACAGAACAACTTCCGATATACCGAAAAGCTGCACAAGCCGGTCATCTTCCTCGTCAACCAGCTTGACAGCGACAAATGCGACTTTGATCAACTCATCCAAAGCATGAAGGACATCTATGGTCCGAAGTGTGTGCAGATCCAATATCCCGTCCAGACGGGTCCCGACTTCCACGAGATCATCGACGTGCTCATCATGAAGAAACTCTCATGGGGTCCGGACGGTGGCGCACCGAAGCGCGAGGAGATTCCCGCCGAGGAGATGGAGAAAGCCTTGGAGCTCCACAAGGCGCTCGTGGAGGCAGCCGCCGAAAATGACGAGGCGCTGATGGAGAAGTTCTTCGAGGAGGAGACGCTCACGGAGGACGAGATGCGCGAGGGTATCCGCAAGGGCCTGGTGATGCGCAATATCTTCCCGGTGTTCTGCGTCGATGCCCACAAGGACATGGGTGTGCAGCGCCTGATGGAGTTCCTGGGCAATGTCGTGCCCTTCGTCAGCGAGATGCCGAAGGTCCATAACACGCGTGGTGAGGAGGTGTCTCCCGACTCCAACGGTCCGGAGAGCATCTACTTCTTCAAGACGGGTATGGAGCCGCATATCGGCGAGGTGAGCTACTTCAAGGTGATGAGCGGATCGATCAAGTCAGGCGACGACCTGACCAACGCTGACCGTGGCAGCAAGGAACGCATCGGACAGATCTTCGCCTGCGCGGGTGCCAACCGCATCCCCGTGGATCAGCTCAACGCGGGCGACCTGGGCTGCACCGTGAAACTGAAGGATGTCAAGACGGGCAACACGCTCAACGGCAAGGGTACGGAGGAGCGTTTCGACTTCATCAAATATCCCAACTCCAAGTATTCACGTGCCATCAAGGCCGTCAACGAGAGCGATACGGAGAAGATGATGGCAGCCCTGCTCAAGATGCGCCAGGAAGACCCGACATGGGTGGTGGAGCAGAGCAAGGAACTGGGCCAGACGATCGTCCACGGACAGGGAGAGTTCCACCTGCGCACGCTGAAATGGCGTATGGAGAACAACGAGAAACTCGCCGTGAAGTTTGAGGAGCCGCGCATCCCGTATCGTGAGACCATCACGAAACTCTCTCGCGCCGACTATCGCCACAAGAAGCAGTCGGGTGGTGCCGGACAGTTTGGCGAGGTCCACCTGATTGTGGAGCCATACGCCGAGGGCATGCCCGATCCGACGACGTTCAACATCAACGGTCAGGAGTTTAAGATGAACATCAAGGGCCGCGAAGAAGTGGACCTGGAGTGGGGCGGCAAGCTCGTCTTCATCAACTCCGTGGTCGGTGGTGCCATCGACGCTCGCTTCATGCCCGCCATCCTCAAGGGTATCATGGACTGCATGGAGCACGGTCCGCTGACGGGTAGCTACGCCCGCGACGTGCGCGTGATCGTCTATGATGGCAAGATGCACCCGGTGGATAGCAACGAGCTCTCCTTCATGCTCGCCGCGCGCCACGCCTTCTCCGACGCCTTCAAGCAGGCTGGTCCGAAGATCCTGGAGCCGATCTACGACCTGGAGGTCTATGTGCCGGCCGACTACATGGGCGACGTGATGAGCGACCTGCAGGGCCGCCGCGCCATGATCATGGGCATGGACAGCGAGGCTGGCTACCAGAAGTTGCAGGCGAAGATTCCTTTGAAGGAGCTCTCCAACTACAGCATCGCGCTCAGCTCCCTCACGGGCGGACGCGCCAGCTTCTCGACGAAGTTTGCAAGCTACGAGCTGGTGCCCAACGACATCCAGCAGAAGCTCATCGCCGAGCATGAGGCTGAGCAGAAGGACGAAGACTAAAAAATGGGACGCTTCCTCCTGATCAAGACTGCATAAAAAATGATGCCGCCCGAATCAGCTTTTGACTGGTTCGGGCGGCTTACTTATGCGTGGTTGGGGGCGACACGCGGGAGGCGAAGCGCGAAAGCGAGTCGCAACGGGAAGTTATCGGGGGCAGAAGACCTTCATGACCTTGGAGCCAACCTTGACGATGTTGATGCCTCGCTGCAACTGCGGGATGCGGCGGCCCTGCACGTCGTAGTATTCCGCCTCGGTGTCGTTGAGCAGATCGACGAGGGTGGCGTCATCTACCTGGTTGGTGCCTTCATCCACGCCGATGGTGAGCTGGGCGGATCCACCCTTCTGCGTAGCATCGGGCTGGATATAGGCGCGGTAAGCAGCTATCTTCACGCCCTTGGCAGCAGGCTTGTAGTCGCTGACCAGGCGGAACAGGTCTTTGGCGATGAAATAGCAGTCGTCCTTGAGTTCGATGGGCGCAAACGTACCGATCAGACGAGGAGCACCCTCCTCTGTCTTGGGTTCTTTCACGGCCTTCGCCTTCTCGTCGGGAGAAGCCGTACCGCTCACGACGTGGAAGCTGATCTGTTCTGCGTTTTTCTTGCGAACGACGACAGGCTGGCCTGCCTCTATCACGCCTTCCTCCACGCGCACGAGCTCCACACTCTTCGCTCCTACCGACTTTAGGGTATAGAAGTAGCAGGTGTTGTCCTCCGAACCGGGCTGGATGGTATAGGGCAGACAGAGCGTTGCCCATTCAGACTTTACCTCTCGCTCGTAGGAAGCGTTGTTAACGTCGCAGTCTTCGTAGAGCTTGTATGCCTTGCTGTCATCCAAAGGCAGCGCGTCGATGGTGAGCGGGTTGCCCGTGGCTCCAATGATCTCATTGCCATTCGTACCCACCTTCTTGGTGAGATAACCCGACTTGTAGTTGGCGTAAGTCTCATTTTTCTTTGTTGGCTCGAAGGAGATAGCGCCTTTCAGTAAATGGCAGTCGCGGAACATATTTGAACTTTTGACTCTATATGGGATTATGAAATCTTCGCTGACATAGATAGTCCGAAGCGCGGAGCATCCGTCAAACAAGTAATTAACAGAACCTGCCCCCTGGTGTCGAAACTGGACAGATCAAGCGTTTGAAGGCTACTGCATCCCTGGAACAACCCATCCAGCTGCATGCTGTTCTTATCAGTTATAAAGTTGGATACGTCAAGAGAGCTAAGACTACTGCAACCATTGAACATGTAGTTCATGCCGTCCTTTCGCACATACCTCGTATTGAAGTGAGACAAATCGAGCGTCTCCAAACTTGAGCAGCCATAGAACATTCCGTACATGTTTGTCACATTCTCCGTATTAAAACTAGAAATGTTGAGTTTATGGAGTTTTGTGCATCCATTGAACATATTGCTCATATTTACTACGTTCTCTGTGTTGAAATGGGACAGGTCGAGCGTTTCGAGGTTCGAACACTGGCCAAACATCTCGTTCATATACTTGACGTTGGACGTATTGAGGTTTTCGATACCCTCTATGCTGGTAAGATTCGTACAACCACTAAACCATTTGGAGCACGTCCAGTGGGTTTCATCCCAGAAACCGGCTTTGAAGACCACCTTCTTGATTTCTGCCGCATACGTGCCCCAATCCGGAGAAGTTCCAGTGCCTAAAGCAAGGATGTTGACGCCCTCGGGCTTCGTGGCGCCGCGATGGAAGGAGAGCGTGCCGGTTGGCGCATCCCATCGCACCCAACTGGCAGTAGCAGCCGTGAGATAACCTCCCTCTCCCGTGTGAGCCATCTCCACACCCGTCTTATTAGGGTTATAGTTGGGCAGATTAACACATCCGTCAAAAATCGAAAAATCTAGGGTTACTTTATCTGTAGTAAATGCAGAAGTGACATAGATCTTCTTGAGGTTTTTGCAATTTTTAAACGCATCAACCATGGAAACCATTTGGGGCGTTGCAAACGAGGAGAGATCAAGCGTTTCAAGCTTCGTACATGAGAAGAACATCCCAGTCATATATTTCATGTTCTCCGTATCAAAACTGCTTAAATCAATACTTTCAAGGTTAGTACATCCTTGAAACATGTTTTGCATGTTAGCCACCTTTCTGGTATTGAAACTGCTGAGATCGAGACTCCGAAGTGACGAGCATTTTTCGAACATTGATGACATTTGCGTCACATTTGCAGTATTAAAGCCAGGGAGATCGAGACTCCGAAGTGACGAGCAATTATTGAACATTCCTAGCATAGTGGTCACGTTTTCGGTATTAAAACTGGAGACATCGAGGGTTTCAAGCGTGCTACAAATGCAGAACATATTCTCCATAGTGGTTACTTGTCCAGTTTTAAAATCAGTAAGATCGAGCTTGGAAAGCGCCCTACAGCCATAGAACATCTCATTCATATCTTTCACGTTTTCAGAATTAGAACCGGATAGATCGAGTTCGGTAAGACGTTCGCAACCTTTGAACGTTGCTTTGAGATCAGTCACGCTGCTGCCTATGAAGCCTTTGGGCAACTTGATTGAGCGTAGATTCTTAGAGCCATCAAACATAGCATACATGGTTTTGACCTTTTCCGTATTAAAGGAAGACAAATCAAGTGTTTCCAAGCTGGTACAGGAGGAGAACATTAATCGCATATCATCGACCTCTGACGTGTTTAAATAGTCCAAGTGCTCAATCGTTGTCAAAGCTTCGAAAAACCAAAACCAGGCTCCACAATCTTTGGGCCGTGCATCCTTGCAACTCTCGTCAAAGACCACGGTTTTTATTTTTTTTCTTTCAGCTGTAGTTTGCCACAAGGGACGACCAGTTAAAAGAGAAATCCCATAGTCAGATTCCTTGTAATTCGTGCCGTAATAGAGCGTGAGGGTCTGTGTCTCTTTGTCCAATCTCGCATACATTATAGGATCCTGTGTCTGCGCCATCACGGGCTGCAGAAGCATAAGCATCAGCAAGAGCGAGAGCGCGCATCTGCGCTGCAATAGATATTGGGTCATTTTCTTGATCATGTTGATAGTTTTTTTGTTTTAGTTTGGGTGCGCCAAGGCACCATTCGTTGGTTGTGATAGAAAGAAGGGGCAATAGGCAATTTATTCCCCCCAGAGGAAGCCATCCTCGTCTAAGGTAAATTCGGCGGCCTCCAGTTCCTGTCGAGTCTGAAAGCGCCCTTTATAAATTTTTACCTGCGAGGGGTTGATCATCATGCACGGCCCAGTCTGCGCGACGTCAACCTGGGGCTTGAGATACTTTTTTTTCTTCATACTTTTATTTCTTGTTTTTGATTATTGTCTTCAAGATTAGTCCGTCGGGCGCACACGACAAAGACTCTGCCTCTGCCGCGTACGGACTTTTCCGACGCGATTATTAGTACAAAAGTAGGGAAAAGAAGCGAGACAGGGTGTCGCATTGCCCTGTCCAGGTGTCTCTTTGGTGGTAAATAGTTGTCTCCTTCCTACCAAAGAGACAATGGTTCATAGCCTGGAGCGGTTGCGTTTACATATTTTAAGAAACCAAGGAAAGAGCCGTAACTATTCAGCAATAGTGTAGGCATGCACCATCCTACCATCCTATAACGAC
>ERZ780223.3430-NODE-3430-length-11884-cov-16.860174_pt1 | contig 11884 bp, 10 predicted proteins | sample MGYA00511016_ERZ780223 | MGnify/ENA primary metagenome ERZ780223 (study PRJEB29588, sample SAMEA2159032) | human gut metagenome | biome: human gut; feature: human-associated habitat; material: faeces | place: Denmark | collected 2008/2010 ... | reverse complement strand
GCCGTATTGGCGGTGAGCAGAGCGGTCATATTATCTTCAGCAAGTACGCCAGCACCGGTGATGGCATCTTGACCAGCCTGAAGATGATGGAAGTTATGCTGGCGAAGAAGATGCCCATGAGCAAGCTGGCTGAGCCTCTGAAGATCTATCCGCAGGTTCTGGAGAACGTCCGTGTGACCGATAAAAAGGCGGCGCAGAATGACCCGGCGGTGCAGGAGGCAGTCAAGGCTGTAGCCGAGGCTCTGGGCGATACCGGCCGCATCCTCGTCCGTGAGTCCGGCACCGAGCCGCTTGTCCGCGTGATGGTGGAAGCCCCTGACCATGATACCTGCCAGAAGTATGTCTCTCAGGTCGTGGAGGTCATCAAGAACAAGGGCTACGCTGACTGAACGCAACCTTGATACAATATATAGGTTGATGTATATTTCACTTGCGCCCTTGAAAACTAATTTTTAAAGGATTATATTTGAGCCGTGGGAAAACTCTCACGGCTTTAATATTTGAAACTTTTCGTGCCCTTACGTAGTGACTGCATGCAATGTTTGATATAGTAGCTGGATGTAAGAAGCGAAAGAGCGTAAAAACGATATTCTGAGGGCTATAAAGGCGGGAGTGTTTTGGACAAAAGTATATAAAGATTACAAAATGAGGAAGTTAAAAATGTTTCTTTATAGATTGTAGGCAATAACATATGAGTTGATTTAACGGAGAATTATCCATGAAAATAAATAATAAAAATTTTCAAGACTGGACAGAAGAAGACCTGAAAGTACTCCTTCATAATGATGCGTATCGGGAAAACAATTTTATTGACTATAAGGTTGATTTTGCACCGTTTAAATGTGAAGATAAAAACAAAAAGAAGGAAAAACAAGCCGAATTTAGAAGCGATGTGTGTTCTTTTGCAAACGCAGACGGTGGATATATCTTCTATGGTATCGGAGAAGATGCTGGTATGGCAGGGGCATTGGTAGGGATTGCGCTATCTAATCCAGATCGTTTTGAACTGGATCGAAGAAACGAATTGCAGGCTATACGACCTGTGATGCCGGAAGTGGAATTTACCTTTGTAAGGCTGAATGACGAAAAATATGTAGTAATTCTGCATATCCAACGTGGATTATATAAGCCGTACATTACGGAAGAACCGGAAGGAGATTTCCACTTCTATATAAGGCATGGGAATAAAAAACAGGCGATGAGTTATACAGAAATGCAAAGTGCTTTTTTAAATGCAGCAATGTTGGCAGAGGATATTAAATCTTTTAGAAAATCGCGATTAAATGATTATAAGGGAGAAACAGCGCACCCATTTGCTCTTGTGCATTTGATTCCGGCTACTTTCAAAAATCAAAGCGATGCTCTTTCAATGTATGATCTTGCCAGAAACCGGAAACTGATATTTGAAAGTCTATTTAATGGAATCGTACAAGATCGACCAGTTCCCAATGTGGACGGCGTATATTTTCCAAATTATAAATACGAAGAATATGATGATGAGCATCTTCAGATATTCAACAATGGTACAGTTGAATTGAGAATGAATCTGTATGTGTTTGAAACAAATAAAAATGATTCATATTTAAAAATAGAACGCTGGTTGAATACACTTGAATTTTGGGAGGAATTACAAAAACTGCTTGATGATACTGCTGAAATGTATAAGAAGCTGAATCGTGCGGTTCCGATGTATGTTTGCGTTTCAATCTACGGGTGCAAGGGTCTATGGAATGATGAGATGGATCGGTTTGGAATGAATGCGCCGACCAAGGTTGATAGAAACGAAATTGTGTGTGCACCAATTGAAATCCGTAATATTTTGGATGATGAGCAGCTTGCAAGGGGAAAAGAAGACAGCGTTAGAATGACGAAGTACGCGCTGGGAATACGGAAGTAAAAGTAATTGGTGAATATAAGAGGATTGTGAAGTGAATGTCTGAATGAAAATGATGAAATTAGAAGGAGTTGTGTTGACTACGGACAAGAGGCTGTTATTTCGTCAAGTCGACAGGTGTACCTAAAAATCGTGAATGGGTACTACCTAAAAGATGTAGGGATTGCAAAAAAAGAAACAGCCTATTGTGTTTGGGCTATAATGTATAGGAAATATAGTCTTTTTAAAGCTTTATACCTCGTCTTAATGGTCAGTAGACTGTGATTGCACTTGTAGGCATAATTCGTAGAAATGCGAAAAAGAGCGGAGGTTAATACTTTTGGAAAAGAAATACCAATTTTTTGTTTCATCGACATATGAGGATTTAAAGGAAGAACGTGATGTTGCAATTCACGCGATTTTAACAATGAATCAGTTTCCAATTGGGATGGAGATGTTTAGTGCAGCAGATGATGATCAATGGCAAATAATTAAAGAAGCTATTGATTCTTCTGATTACTATATTTTGATAATTGGAAATAGATATGGCTCAATTGAGGAAACGACAGGGGGGAGTTATACAGAAAAAGAGTTTGATTATGCTGTATCACAAGGCATTCCAGTTTTAGCCTTTATTATTGAAAAAAGTGTGAGTATGGCACCGGACAAGTATGAAAGTGATCCGTTAAAGAAAGAAAAGTTGGATGTTTTCAAGGAAAAAGTTAAGAATTCAGGTCGCTATGTGAAATTCTGGAAAAACAAAGATAATTTAGAGTCGTTGATTTCGCAATCAATATCCAAATCTGTTACAAGAGGTAGAAGACCTGGCTGGGTTAGAACTACAGATTTTGATATTGATAAGAGCCATGCGGAGATATTGCGATTGACGGAGCGTGTACATACACTTGAAGCACTAAATGCAGATTTGAAAAAGGAAAACTTTAGAAAACCCAATTTGTGGGTCGATATCCAACCGGGGCGTGACGAAGACGGAAAAATATATGACGAAGGAACAAGGCTGACATCAAATGGAATACATTTTACAGTTGTACCGATTATTACAACAGATGTAAAAAATGGTCTCGATTATAAGGACTGGGCAGGACGATGGGTTCATGAAAGCAAGGATGAAGTGAGGCTGTTGCGTTATGTCTATGAGAATAGCTTTGTTGTATATTTTCGGGTTCATAATGATGGAGATGCTCGTGCCACTGGAGTACGAGTTAAACTATCATTTCCAAATGACTTGATGGTCCTGTCGGAAAGGGAACTCCTTGAATATCGTGATGAAGAGGCAATTCACTTTGAAAAAGATGCTTATAGAAATTGGAGAAAAAGATTTGAAAATCCAAAGAATATTGCAAGTGTTAAAGAAAATGACAATAAATTTATCTCATTAGATGAACTCATTACAGTAGAAGATATAGCTGATTTGATGGATCCTGCGGATATGAATGAGGTGGTGTCCATTTTGCCGGGTGAGATTCTGTTTGACAAAAATGAAGTAAGGCATAAAGATACTGATTGCATTTATGGCGTGTGTGTTTTACCAACACGGGCGGGGCAGTTTACTGTTAAATGTGAAATAATCTGTAATGAATATGCTGAGGTAATTAAGCAGGATATTACTGTAGAAGTTGAATGAGAAGAACTGGTATTCATAACTATACAATAATATAATTAACGAACTATAAAGAGAAAAGAGGCTACCGTCTATGCCAAGAACGAAAGACAATACATGGTGGGCTAATCCGACAAACACGATACAATAAACTATCAGGAAAACAAAAACTTGATCATTTTATTAAATATTTTGGATTTGACCCTGTGTTTTTTTGGAAAAGGATAAGAATGAAACGCAGTTAAGAAAGAAGTGAATGAGATGATTTTTAGAAAAAAGAAAAAACCTACTAAAAAACTTCCTACACCCACAATAGATACAATTATAATTATTGGAAACGGGTTTGACAGGTGGCAAGGACTGAATACATCTTATGCGGATTTTCAGACGTATTACCATGAACACTTGAATGAGATTTTAAAAAAACTTCATATCAGAAAGCGCAAGTATATCAGTTCAGACGGTACGGTCAAAGAATGCTCGGATGTAGAATTGATTTACGGAGATCCATTTGATCCGGGCGAACTCGATAATGAATTTTGGAATAACTTTGAAAGCTCATTGGCTAATATCGATACAGAACGAATCAATCTTTTCTTTGGAAAAGAGAGAAGGAATCTAAAAGATATGCGGAGGTCGATTCGCAATGCAAAAAGAATTTTAACAGAGGCTTTTTGTGGATGGATTGCAACAATTTCTATTACAGAGGAGGATGCAGGATATTGCTTTGGAGATAATTGCGTGTTCATTAATTTTAATTATACCGATACTCTTCAGAAACGCTTTGGCGTCAATGAAATGAGAGAAATCCATATACATGGGGAGGCAACAGACAAGAAATCCATTGTTTTTGGACATAATCGGCATCCGCAAGAACCTGAGCCGATGCTTGCGAAAATAGGCGGACGCTTTTTTGGATTACACCTTGTAGATAAAATTCTATATGAAACAGATAAGCACTGTCAGAACAATATTCAGATTCTGTGCTGTTTCTTAGCAATGAATGGCGTAATGTGTGAGGAAATTAAAAATATCTATGTCTTGGGACAGTCGATGAGTCCTGTGGATATTGAGTATTTTGATTTTCTGATGAGAAGCAGTAAAGTTCCGTCTGTAGACAATGCTGAAGAAAAATCAAATGTACTTGAGACAGGGGACGAACTATATGAACTGACGCAGAGAATGCAGTTCGTAATTGATGAGATTGGATATCACAATACAGCGAGTGAAAGCGCTAAAGATGCCATGGAAAGAAGGCTTCAAAGAGAACAATGTGTGAGAAACGAGCGATATAGAAAAGAATTTCTGAAGATGCTTGGTAAACCTACAAAGAAGGAATTAGATTCTGTAAAGGTTGCTCCCAGAACAGAAGATGCAAAGTGGCATATTTCTTATTTTGGAGATATGGATAAGAGGTGGAAAGAAATCGTGATGAAAGAACTGGGCTGTAGTAACTACGAATTATATCCAAGTATAGACGACTGTATCTCTAAATGGAAAAAGTAATCACATTCGAAAAAAGCCAAAGCAGAGGACGTGCTGAAAAAGCTACTAGCTAGCGGCGTGAGCACGGACGTGACCCGTACAAACCTAAAATAATCATTCAAAACCTTAAACCGTGTGTGTGTAGTTACAAAATCCCATCCACGCGGTTTTATAATGGATAAATTGTTTCATATCGAACAATAATATGCCTGTTTTTATTCCATAGTCCAAAATCACTTCCGGTGAAATTTCAGCAAAAGAACAGCAGGGGAGAGCACAGGCAAAGTAGGTACTGGGCAAGCAAACAGCAATGAACAGCACGGATAAGAAATAATCAAGGCAGTCAGCACATTAAAACACCTTCAATCACTTCAAAAGTAACCTTCAAAAATCAGCAATAATCCATCGCTCAATTCCGTCTATCAATGCACCAACCAACCCATCATTCAACCCATCATCACACCCACCCTGAGGAGAGCATCTGGGCAGGGCGAACGCCCCGGGTCCCGGACGCTCCGAGGATCAAGCACGACAAGATGAAACAATTTTACATGATTGACATGGATCGAAAAAGGTGGTAATATTATCTTGTTAAAAAATGCGAATCCCTCTCGCTCGCGAAGGAAAAATCTCTCTCGCAATGAAAAATCAAACGATACAACGAACGAAAATTGAATTTGCCGAAGGCTGGCAGACACGAGGGACTTAAAATCCCTTTCTGAAGGCAGAGTATGGGGTTGCCCCGCCGGAGACATTGAAAATCTCAGAATTGTTCGTTGATTCGAATGATTGTCGGACTTTCTTTTTTGCTCTGTTTTCTGGAAGCTTTGGAGAGGTGAGAGGAATCATTCTTGCATAGATGATGCCGTATGGACACGTTTACAAGAACCTTTCCATGCGGGGCCATAGTGAAATATTTTTATATCAAACAGACTGCCCCCAAAGCAGCTCGCATCAAATTGCGCTGCTTTGGGGGCAGTTTTACGCTTTGCGGGGGATGGGCGGGGCGCTGTCGTCCGTAAGGCCGAGAATATAATCGGTACTGGTATGGTAGAGGCAGGCAAGCTGGATCAGTACCTCGGTGGGGATATCCCACTTGCCGGTCTCGTAATTGGAGTAGCAGACCTGTGTACATTTCAGATACGCCGCAACATCCTTTTGCAGCAGATCACGATCCTCCCGCAGATCCCGGATACGTTGATACATGGTATTTACCTCAAAGGCTTTATTTAAGGTAAAGTATAGGCATAACGAAATGTTATATTGACATATAAAACAAAATGTTATATCATAGTATCGCGCCGGGAACAGCTGTGAATTTCCGGCGCAAAAGGGGAGAGCATTATGAAACTGGAATTCCGGCAGACGGTGACCTGCAACCACCTTACGCTTGCAAGGGTCTGCAAAACTATCGACTGGCAGCAGCCACTGCCCCGGTGCGGAGAATATGTGGCCGGGCTGGATACGCTGGACGGCGAACCGGAACTGCCGGTGCGCAAACTGCTGCACCGGGCACAGGACGGCGGCTGCCTTGCGGAGCTGCCGGGCTTCAATATTGCGCAGCTGAGGCTTTCTTACCGGGAGCTGGAGCAACTGGCAGCAAAAAAAGGCTGGACGCTGCAAAAGCTGTAAAAAACTTAAATTTCCCTCTTGCATTCTGGCCGATTCGTGCTATAATAATAAGGCAATCGTTTCCAAGGCCGCTCGACGGGGTAGCCGATATTGAAGGTTGTGATGGGCACATACATTAAATATGGCCCCAATACGTCAGAACCAGAATTGAGGTGAAAAGAATGAAACAGGGTATCCATCCGAACTACGTTGACTGCACCATTACCTGCGCTTGCGGTAATGTCATCAAGACTCGTTCCACCAAGCCCGAGATCCACGTCGAAGTTTGCTCCAAGTGCCATCCTTTCTACACTGGCAAGCAGAAGCTGGTTGACACCGGCGGACGTGTTGAGCGCTTCAACAAGCGTTTCGGCCGTAAGTAATTATAGGCTATCTCATGCCGCTTCCTTCGGGAGGCGGCATTTTTGCGTTTTGCGGTGGCAAATGTTTCGTTTTCCCACACAGGATTGTCTTAATTTAAACACATTTTCCATCTAAACTAAAGCAGTTCCAAACCGGAAAGCGCTGGTTCTACGCCGCTTTCCACAAAACAGCTTCTGAAATAAAAGGAGAGTTTGCTGTGATCGAAGTTTCTCACCTGAGCAAGTCCTACGGCAGCCGCCCTGCCGTGCAGGATCTCTCGTTTACGGTGCCGGACGGCCAGATCTACGGTCTGCTGGGGCCCAACGGCGCGGGCAAATCCACCATTATGAATATCCTCACCGGCTATCTGGCGCCCACCGAGGGCGAGGTAAAGGTAGCCGGCTTCCGTCTGCCGGAGCAGGCGCAGCAGGCCAAGGCCTGTGTGGGCTACCTGCCGGAGCAGCCTCCGCTCTACCCGGAAATGACCGTGCAGGAGTATCTGGATTTTGTGGCAGAGCTTAAGGGGGTAAAGCACGCGCAGCGCAAGCAGCAGGTGCTGGCCGCTGCCCGCCGCACCGGGCTGGAAGAAGTGTTGCCCCGGGTCATCCGCAGCCTGTCCAAGGGCTACCGCCAGCGTGTGGGCATTGCGCAGGCACTGCTGGGTGCGCCGCAGCTCATCATTCTGGACGAGCCTACCGTGGGCCTTGACCCTGCACAGGTCATCGAGATCCGCAGACTGATCCGGGAGCTGGGAAAAAGCCACACGGTCATTCTGTCCAGCCACATCCTCAGCGAGGTGCAGGCGGTGTGCAGTCAGGTACTGATCCTGTCCAAGGGGCATCTGGTGGCGGTGGGCGCACCGGAACAGCTGGCCGGTATGCTGGATTCCGGCAGCCGACTGCACGCCACCGTGCTGGGCGAAGGCAAGGCTGTGCTCAAAGCGGTGGGGGAGATTCCGGGCATCCGCAGGGTAGCGCTGGAAAGTGAAGCTGACGGTCAGGTGACCTTTACCGCAGAAAGCGTGGATGCTGCCGATCGCCGTGCTGAGGTATCCCGGGCTCTTTCGCGGGCCGGATGCACGGTGCTGGCCCTTGCCGCCGAGAGCAGGACGCTGGAAGAGATCTTCCTTGCCCTGACCGAGGGCGAGTCCGATCAAAACGATGAAGAAGAGGAGGGAAAGGCTGAATGATCGCCATTTTCAAACGCGAGGTCCGCAGCAGCTTTCATGGCATGATCGGCTATGTGCTCACAGCCTTTATGCTGGCGGCAACGGCCATCTATTTTATAGCCCTGAATCTGGGCTATGGCCTGACGGATTTTGGTTACTATACGCTGTACCGCACGGTTTTTGTGCTGCTTTTGTATATCCCGGTGCTGACCATGCGCTGCTTTGCGGAGGAACGCCGCACCCGCACCGACCAATTGCTGCTCACAAGTCCGGTATCCGTGTGGGGCATCGTGCTGGGCAAGTTTCTGGCACTGTGTGTCATTTTTGCGCTGCCGTGCCTTGTGGATGCAGTCATGATCCTGGTACTGGCTGCACTGGGTGCATCCGGCATTGCTACAGCGGCAAATTTTGCTGCACTGCTTTGTTATTTTCTTATGGGCTGTGCGGCCATTGCCATCGGCGTGTTTCTTTCCAGCCTGACCGAGAACCAGATCATTGCCGCCGTGGCAGGTGTGGCGGCGCTGCTGCTGGCCTATATGATGCCCAGCCTGCGCAACCTGTTTACTGCCGGCAGCGCGGTGGCGTTGGCCCTGTTTACCGCGATCGCGGCAGTGCTCAGTGTGGTGGCAGGCCTGCGTACCCGCAGCTTTACGCTGGGCTGCCTGACCTTTGCGGGCTGCTGTGTGGTGCTGACGGCACTGTTCCTGCTGCAAAGCAGCTGGCTGACCGAAGCCTTCAGCGCAGTGCTCAGCGCGCTGTGTCTGTTCACTCCCTTTGAAGAGTTCGTCAACAACAGCTTTTCCATTCCGACACTGGTGTATTACCTCACCGTGATCGTGCTGTTTCTGTTTTTTACGGCGCAGGGACTGGAAAAACGCCGCTGGAACTGAGAGGAGGACAATGATATGAAAAAATTCAAGCTCACTTCCTCCGCAAACGGCAAAGTGTTCCGCAGCGGGCTGTATTCCACGGCCATTCTGGCGGCAGCGATCATACTGGCGGTACTGGTCAACCTGCTGGCAGGTGCGATCCCGTCCAAGTACACCGAGTTCGATCTCTCTGCCGCCAAGATGTACACTTTGGGCGACAGCTCCAGACAGCTGATGCAGAGCCTTGATCAGGATGTGACGGTCTACTACCTCTGCGAGACCGGCAGCGAAGACGCCATTGTGAGCAAGTTGCTGGATCACTATGCCGATGAGAGCAGCCGTTTCCACTGGGAACAGAAAGACCCCACCCTCTATCCGGCCTTTGCGTCTCAGTACGGTGCAGAGAATGTATCCACCGGCAGCCTGATCGTGGTCAGCGGCGAGAACAGCGTGGTGCTGGACGCCGCTGAGCTCTACGAATACGACTACTCCGATTACTACACCACCGGCTCTGCAAATGTGACGTTTGCAGGCGAAAAGCAGATCAGTTCGGCCATCTACAAGCTGACTTCCGGGGCAGAAAGCCATGCCTTCTACACCACCAACCACGGTGAGCAGGCCCCTACTTCCTCGCTGACCGAAGCGCTGGAAGCCCAGAATATCGACCTGCAGCCGCTGGATCTGCTAACAGGCACCATCCCGGAGGACTGCGGGCTGCTGATCATCAATGCGCCCGCTTCGGATTTTGCATCCGAGGGTCTTGTGGACGAGATCGCGCAGTTGCAGGCCTATCTGGAAAACGGCGGCAAAGTGCTGCTGATGACCAGTGCCTTTGTCGATACGCCGAATCTGGACGCTGTAATGGCGCAGTTCGGCCTTGCCCGCGAGCCGGGCATCGTGGTGGAGGGCGATGCCGGCCATGCACTGTACGGCTACCCGTATTCGCTGTTTCCGGATCACGCCTCCGACGATGACGAAAGCACCGTTCTGGACGGTGTGAGCCAGAATACCCATGTAATGCTTTCGGTGGCACAGGGCATCACCATTGCCGAAACGGACGGCGTTATGGCGGAAGCTCTGCTGAACACCACCGGGGACGCCTACAGCAAGCTGAACTATAATGAGGCGGCCACCCCTGCCAAAGAATCCGGCGATACGGACGGCCCCTTTGCGCTGGCCGCGTGGGCACGCAATGAGTCTGCCGGTTCGGAGGTGATCTGGGTGGGCTGCCCCAATGTGGACAGTGAGCAGGTATACCAATCCATCCCGGGCAACCTGACCTTCCTGCAGAGCTGCGCCGCTGCGCTGGTGGGACAGAGCATGCTCGTCGATACAAAAGCACTGGAAGCAGCCCCCATCACAGTGGCAGCTTCCACTTCCATGACGCTGGCCATGGTGTTCGTGTTCGTGCTGCCTGCAGCGGTGCTCATTGTGGGTGCCGTGTTCGTGCTGCTGCGCCGCCGCAGATAAGGGGGCCACAGCATGAAAACGAAACAGCGCACTTTGACCGTCCTTCTGGCAATGGTGCTTGTGCTGGGCGGGCTGCTGTGGCTCATCACCCGCAGCAATGCTGCAGAAGAAGCCGCGTCCAGCGCCGCCTGCCGCAGAAGGCAGCGTTGTGCTTTCTTCTTTTGCGGCGGGTGATGCAGAGCAGATCCGGTACACTTATCAGAATGAGACGATTACCCTGAATTGTGATTCCGGCAGCTGGACGCTGGCGGATGACCCGAGCTATCACCTGGATGCATCTGCCTGCAACACCATGGTCACGGCGCTGGCATCTCTGAATGCCAAGCGTCAGCTCGCCGCTCAGCCCGGTGAGGACTACGGCCTTGCAGACCCGGCCGTTACGGTCACGGTAACAGCGGCAGGCGAGACGAATACCTTTGCCTTTGGCAGCCAGAACCCTGTCACAGGGGATCTGTACGTGCAAAAAACCGGAGATGACGCCATTTACACCGTCTCCGGCAACAAGGCAGCCTGCTTTGAACAGACCAAAGCGGATCTCTTTGGCGCGTTCAACCCGGCAGGACTCACAGCTTCTGCGCTGGAAAGCGTCTCCATCGCGACGGATACCGGAACACTCTCTCTGACAGCCGTATCGGAAACGGCGGAAACGGGCAGCAATTCAGCAGACGCTTCCTCCGAAAGTGACGCTGCTTTCACTGCCTACCAGACGGTCTGGCGGCTGACCGATGCCCCGGCGGCTGAATTGGACGAAGCCAAGCTGCAGAGCATCCTGTCGGCCCTTGGCGGATACGTCTCGGCGCAGATGACGAATGCTGACCCTGCCGCTTACGGCTTTGATGCACCCCTTGCAACGGTGCGGGCCGCCTCTGCCGATGGGAGCGTGACCCTCCACTACGCCGAAAATGCAGACGGCTGCTGGATGATGGTGGATGGGGACAGCTCCGTCTATGCGGTTGACCTTGACACTGTGCAGGCCCTTCTGATAACAGCTGCCGAGCTGAAAACAGAATGAAAAATCCATGTACGCCGTATGCGGAAACTCCGCTGCGGCGTATGTTTTTTTGTTGCAGCGTGTAAAGTTTCGGCAAACAGCGGCAGAGTGATTGACTTTTCAGCAAAGATTGATTAAGATAGACGGGACAGGGTAGAATAACTGCGCAATATTTTTGTATTTTTAAGGTTCGTCATGGAGGTTGTGCGGGGTCGAGTCTGCTTTTACCGCCAAAGTTCGATGGTTGGGCAAGCAGACTCCCAGTCGCCCTGGTACGAGGGATGGGGCAGAGCCCTGTCTTTTTTCGTATCTGAGTTACAAGGAGGATGTAGTAAAATATGGACAACTCGGTGATCGTTTCACTGCGGGATATCGTAGTGGAATTTGATGGTCAGCGCATTCTGGATGGGCTGAATCTGGATATCCATGACAA
>ERZ780223.3425-NODE-3425-length-11897-cov-2.748353_pt1 | contig 11897 bp, 10 predicted proteins | sample MGYA00511016_ERZ780223 | MGnify/ENA primary metagenome ERZ780223 (study PRJEB29588, sample SAMEA2159032) | human gut metagenome | biome: human gut; feature: human-associated habitat; material: faeces | place: Denmark | collected 2008/2010 ... | reverse complement strand
GGCAATCTGGAATGAATTTTGGCTACGTTACTGTGAACGGAGTGAACAGTAACGTCTGAGAAATATAAGGCCTGTCACTGTTGTGTAAACGGTTGACAGATGGAATTTCCAATGATAATATAAATTCATTCGACATAAAAAATATTCAGTTGTATTTTTTATATATAGATGTGTAAAAAACAGTATAAAATACGACAACAGGAGGGAAAAAGATGGAGAACGAAACAGTTTCCAAAAATTTTATTGAGAATATCATTGATAAAGATTTAGCAGAGGGTGTTTATGACACCGTGCATACGCGTTTCCCGCCGGAACCGAATGGATATCTTCATATCGGTCATGCGAAATCTATTCTTTTAAACTATGGTCTTGCACAGGAATATAACGGCAAGTTCAACATGCGTTTTGATGATACAAACCCGACCAAAGAAAAGAGTGAGTTTGTAGAATCCATCAAGGCAGATATCAAATGGCTTGGTGCAGACTGGGAAGACAGACTGTTTTTTGCATCTGACTATTTCGGACAGATGTATGAAGCTGCTGTAAAGCTGATCCAGAAAGGCAAAGCCTATGTATGTGACCTGACAGCAGATCAGATCCGTGAATATCGTGGAACTCTTACAGAGCCGGGTAAAGAAAGTCCATACAGAAACAGAAGCGTAGAAGAGAACCTGCAGCTTTTTGAAGAGATGAAAGAAGGCAAATATGCAGACGGAGAGAAAGTGCTTCGTGCCAAGATCGATATGGCATCTCCGAACATGAATATGCGCGACCCGGTTATCTATCGTGTTGCTCATATGACTCACCACAGAACAGGTGATACATGGTGCATCTATCCAATGTATGATTTCGCCCATCCCATCGAGGATGCGATTGAGGGAATCACACATTCCATCTGTACTCTGGAGTTTGAGGATCACAGACCACTGTATGACTGGGTTGTAAAAGAATTGGAATACCCACAGCCACCGAAGCAGATTGAGTTTGCAAAATTGTATCTGACAAATGTAGTTACAGGTAAACGTTATATCAAGAAACTGGTAGAGGAAGGCATCGTAGACGGATGGGATGATCCGCGTCTGGTTTCCATCGCAGCACTGCGCCGCCGTGGATTTACACCGGAATCCATCAAAATGTTTGTAGAACTCTGCGGTGTATCCAAAGCAAACAGCTCTGTTGACTATGCAATGCTTGAATACTGCATCCGTGAGGATCTGAAACTGAAACGTCCCCGTCTGATGGCTGTTCTTGATCCGATCAAGCTTGTGATCGATAATTATCCGGAAGGCGAAGTGGAATATCTGGAAGCTCCGAATAATATGGAGAACGAAGAACTGGGAACCCGTAAAATACCGTTTGGTAGAGAACTCTATATTGAGAGAGAAGACTTCATGGTAGATCCGCCTAAGAAATATAAGAGAATGTTCCCGGGCACAGAGGTTCGTCTTATGAACGCATATTTTGTAACCTGTACAGGATATGAAGCTGATGAAGATGGAACTGTACGTGTTGTACACTGTACTTATGATCCAGCAACAAAGGGTGGCAATGCGCCGGATGGCAGAAAAGTAAAAGGAACCATTCACTGGGTAGAAGCAAGTCAGGCAGGAAAAGCAGAAGTACGTCTCTATGAGAATATCGTAGACGAGGAGAAGGGTGTATACAACAAAGAAGATGGTTCTCTGAATGTAAATCCGAACTCTCTGACAAAAGTTACTGCATATGTAGAACCAGCACTTATGGAAGCAAAAGGCTATGACAGCTTCCAGTTCGTAAGAACAGGATTTTTCTGTGCAGATATCCATGATTCTAAAGAGGGTGCACCGGTATTCAACCGTATCGTGTCTCTGAAGAGCTCATTTAAACTTCCGAAAGCATAATGAGACTGAAATAGTAATATAATCAGAATAAAAAGGGAATGTTGCTTTTACGATTGTATAATCGTGAAGTAACATTCCTTTTTGGTTACGTTACTGTGAACGGTAACGTTTATTCTTCAGATTCAGATGCAGCGTCCATAGTCTCTTCAAAATTCTCGGGTTCATCGGCATCTTCTTCCTCTTCTGCATCTTTAATCTCAACTTCAGCAGCTTTATCGGAAGACTTCTCAGAATCGTCTGTATCAGCAGCTTCTTCAGCTTCTTCGCTTTCAGTGTCATCTGTTGCAGACTGTTCGCCTGTATGTTCCCAGGACTGGAAATCTTCGGCAGGTTCCTGATCTTCCTTAGCAGTTTCCTTTTCATCAGTCAGATCGAAATCATCAAAGTCATCTTCAAAATCAAAATCCTCTTTACAGGATCCTTTTTTGGCAATAAGGGCAGCTACAGCACCGGCAGCAGCTGCTGTAAGGGCACCTATTGCAACATATCCCCAGTATTTATTAATTTTAGCCATGATAATCATAAACTCCTTTCTGATATTCTCCTATTTTTGACAGCGAGTCAGGATAAAAATATCTTTTACTCCTGACACCATTTTATTCAGCTATAGGTTATTGTTATTTTAATACTTTTCAGATAAAAAGGAAAGCGAAATTTTATGGAAAGAGTTAATGAAAGCAGTTGCATACCAAAAAGATACAAGGTATACTATGACAGGAAAGAAGAGGTTATTATGAGAAAAATTATTTTGGCATCTGCTTCACCCAGACGAAAAGAATTGTTGGAACGGGCTGGCGTGGATTTTGAAGTGCTGCCTGCATCAGGTGATGAGAATCGTATCTCAGACAATCCGGGAGAGGCAGTAAAACAGCTGGCTTCGGATAAAGCAGCTTCTGTTATCCGCACTATGAAAGATAGTGCCGATGGAACAATTGTGATCGGATCTGACACAGTGGTAGTGTTTGAGAATGTGATCCTTGGCAAACCTCATGATACAGAGGATGCAGTGAATACATTAAAGAAACTTCAGGCAAATACTCATCAGGTATATACCGGCGTTTCTGTATGGGAAAAGAAAGAAAAAGTCTGGACAGAACATACTTTTTATGAAAGTACAGATGTGACGTTTTATCCGGTTTCAGATGAGGAGATCAGAGAGTATGTTGCTACAGGAGAGCCTATGGATAAGGCTGGAAGCTATGGCATCCAGGGACTTTTCGGAATTTATGTAAAGGGGATCAGCGGAGATTACAATAATGTGGTAGGACTCCCGGTTGCCAGATTATTTTATGAAATGAAGAAATCAGGAATTAACTTAAGAGGATGACAAAAGATGATTAAAGCATGTATATTTGATTTGGATGGAACACTGGCTGATACGCTGGATTCCATGGCTTATGTGACTAATATTATTATGGAAAAATTCGGGTTGAAAACACTTCCGGTGGATAATTTCAGATATTACAGCGGAGAAGGGGCAAATATGCTGATTCGCCGCGCACTTAAGGATGCGGGGGATCCGGAACTTGCGCATTATGATGAGGGACAGAAGCTTTACCGGGAAATGTTTGAAGCAGATCCGATGTATAAAGTAGTTCCCTATAAGGGAATGCCGGAAACCTTAAAGAAATTGAAGGAACATGGAATGAAGCTGGCAGTTTGTTCAAATAAACCTCATCCTGCAGCTGTGAAAGTAATTGCGCAGCTTTTTGATGGGGAATTTGATATGGTAGTTGGTCAGAGTGAAGCAATCCGCAGGAAACCGGCACCTGATGGTCCGCTTATGGTTGCGGAGAAATTTGGTGTAAAACCGGAAGAATGTATGTATGTGGGAGATACAAGTACAGATATGAAGACCGGTAAAGCAGCAGGAATGTATACAGTAGGTGCGCTATGGGGCTTTCGTGACCGAAAAGAACTGAATGAGAATGGAGCAGATCTTGTCGCTGAGAAACCGACAGATCTGGTAAAAATTTGCGAGGAACATGGAAATGATTAAGTTGGTTGCAAGTGATCTGGATGGGACGTTACTTTTACATAAGGCACAGTCTCTGCCTGAAGAAATTTTTTCGCTGATCAGGCAGTTAGAGGAACTGGGGATTATGTTTGTAGCAGCCAGTGGAAGGCAATATCCGAATATGACAAAGCTGTTTGCACCTGTTGCTTCAGAGATTTCCTATATTTCGGAGAATGGTGCACTGGCAGTGGATCATGGAGAGGTACTGTATCAGGATTCTTTTGACAGAAAGCTGGCAGGGGAGATTATTTCTGCAATCCTGGAAAAGAAGGATGCCGAGTTTACCTGTTCTGCAAAGGATTACCACTACCTGATGCCGAAGACAAAGAGATTTCATGACCATATGTTATATGAAGTAAAAAATGAATGCAGATTTGTAAACAGCATGGAAGAGATGACGGCTCCTATCATGAAGCTGGCTGTGTTTGAACCGGCCGCCCTTACAGAAGAATCTGTGAAATACTGGATGGACAGATTTGGAAAAGAATGTGTTGTTGTCACTTCGGGAAATGAGTGGATTGATTTTATTCCTTTTGGAACAAACAAGGCAAAAGGAATCAGAGAATATCAGAAAAGATATCATATTTCGCCGGAAGAATGTATTGCGTTCGGAGACGAATATAATGATATAGAGATGCTTAAAGCGGTAAAATATGGCTTTGCCATGGAGCATTCCAAGGAGGGGGTACGGGCAGCTACGTCCTATATGACAAAACAGGTTGAACCGGTCCTTGAGAAGCTGATCTGGGCAAAGGGAAAGATTGAGGAGGTTATTTAAATTGTTTACAGAAGAATGTATTAATACGTTTCTTGAAAATCAGGAGCAGCTTTTTCCACAGGCGGTAGCAGAATCATATGAAGCAGCGGAAGCATTCCTTGAGGATTGCATGGCGCAGGTTGTGGATTCTATTGAAGAAGTGAGAGAATATCTGGAAGAGTCAGGCGCTGATGTGGAAGGAATGTCAGATGAAGAACTGGAAGATGCAAGTGAAGTATTTGCTCTGCCGGATGGAAAATATCTGATAGTAGAAGGATAAAAACTGTTCGGTCAAAGTATGGATATCACGTGATATATCGGAGAAATAACTGTAAAACACAGTTCGGTCCCTGAATATTGGAGAAAATTGAACTCTGATACTCAGGGGCTGAAGTTGTTTTAAGGGAGAAAATACAGATTACATTTCCGGAAAATGCGATGCTATAATGCTTTTATAAAGAGAAAAACGGTGCTGTGGTCTGTGATGGGAATGAAAAGGGCAGACAGACACAGAAGCATCACAGAACTGTAATTATTCAGTACCTTCAGAGAGGCTGGCTGCTGAATAATTACAAATTTTATTATAAATGAAAAGGAGGACTACAGATGGAGAGAAAGAGATTTCTTGCAGTTGTAATGACTGTGATGATGGTTATTTCAATGATTCCATCCATGGTTTTTGCGGCAGCTCCGTCAGGAGAATTGGGCGGTAAGCTTAAGATTAAGGGACTTGCAGCTGTAGGCGTAGTGTTGAGTGCAGATTATGCAAAGGTTACACCGGAAGGGGTTACGGATGAAGATTTTACTTTTTCCTGGTCAAGACAGACCGGGGAGAAGGAGTTAACACAGGTAGGTACTGAGAAGACCTATACGATCACTCAGGATGATTTGGGATGCAGACTGGTGCTTGATCTGACCCCTGTAGATGGAAGCGGACTGACAGGTACTCTTACTGCAAAGACGTTAGAGGTAGCTGCAACTGAAGAAGAGGCGAAAGCAGTGGAACAGGAAGCAGAGGATACACAGCAGACAGAAACGGCAGATGGAACAGAGAATGCACAGCTGGAAGAAACGGCAGATGGAACAGAGGATGCACAGCTGGAAGAAACAGCAGATAATGCAGAAGGCAGTCAGGATTCTGAAAATCAGGATGTAGATAGAACAGAAGATGTACAGCAGAATGCAGGGAATGAACAGGAAGATGAATCTCAGAACACAAAAGGTCAGCCGGAGGAAACAACAGAAGGTACTGATGATTCCCAGATGAAAATTTATACAGAAGATCAGCTGCAGGTGGATGAGAACGGAAATGTGCAGACAGATGGATCAGAGAAAGATCAAAAGACTTACGAAGCGACTGCCACTGTAGAGGACAGCGAAGATCAGATTTGTGATTTTGGAACAGTAAAGAGTGATCTTGAGGATGTGGAAGCACAGTATGTGCAGATTACGAACACCGGAAATGAGAACTTGAATTTTCAGGAGATCAGTCCGGAACATTTTATGGTTCAGGATATTACAGAACCGCTGAGTGCAGGTGAATCTGTAAGCGTATGGATACAGCCGAGGGAAGGGCTGGAACCGGGTGAATATGATGATATGATCACATACCGGACGGAAGAAGGTATTGAGGTTTCTTTTGAAGCGAAGATTGCAGTTGAAGGTGAGGATGATTCATCAGATGACGAAGATCTGAAGCCTTCGGATGAGCCTTCTGCAGAACCGACAGAGACGCCGGATGACAGCGAGGCTCCATCGGCAGGTGACAATGCAGATGCATCTCTTGAGGCACAGTCTCTTGATGTAAATACAGGAAGTCTTAATTTCAGCGATATCGAAGAAAATTATACACAGGCCAATGAGACACTGTCCGTAACCGTAACAAATACAGGGGATGGAACTGTCACTTTAAAGATACCGAAATCAGATTATTTTGAGGTGATGAACGAAGATGGAAGTGAAGCTGTATCAGGAATACAGATTGCAAAAGGTGATTCTCTTATGTTCATGGTACAGCCAAAAACCGGTCTGACGAAGGGGGATTACAGTGATACCCTGATATTTGAAAGTGAAGAGGATTCGGAAGTAGCAGCGCAGGTAACTGCGGAAGTGTCTGTAAAAGAGGCAGAACAGGAACAGATCACAGCAGTTCAGGCAGATCCGGAATCTTTCAGTTATGATGATCTGAAGGAAGGTTATGATACTCCTGAAGCGACGACCATTACACTTACCAATACAGGAAATACAACTGTTTCGCTGATGCAGCCATATGCAGAGTATTTTGATATTGGGGAACTTTCGGCATCAGTGCTGGAGCCGGGAGATTCTGCTGCATTTACAGCAGTACCGGTGACCGGTCTGAAAGTCGGCAATTATCTGGACAGTATTCAGATAGCCCAGACCAGTTCGGAAGGACAGGAGGATGTATTGACAACAATCAAAGCTTCTGCAACTGTTTCGGAAGTGAAAAAGATTTATAAATTATCCGTAACACCAGAAGAACTGAATTTTGGAAAAGCAAAAGAAGGATATAGTGAGGCACCGGAAGCGCAGAAAGTTACAGTGACGAATGAGGGGAATACAAATGTAACTTTAAATGCACCGTCAGGTAAAAACTTTAAAATCGGGAAACTTTCAGCCACAGAGCTTGCACCGGGGGAGAGCTGTACATTTAAAATCCGCCCGAAGGAGGGGTTAAAGGCCGGCTCCTATACAGAGTCAGTTGTGATTGATAATGAACAGCAGATCAGTGCAGAAGTGAAAGTTCAGTTTACGGTTAAAGCTACCCGCAAGGCGAAAATTGCAGATCCGGCAGATAATAAGATTACAGGAATCAGTTCAGATGGATACACAACACAGTCAAAGATTACATTTACAGCAGTCGGAGCGGGTATGGACAATGAAAGTCCGGGAAAGGGAGATGTCCGCTATGTACCGTATAACTGGAAAGTGATCAATACAAATAGCTGGAGCAGTGCACCTTATACTGCTGCATTTGGAATTACGAAGGCCGGAACCTACACATTGACAGTTACATTTGACCGTCAGAAGTATAATGGAAGTGAATGGAAGAATACAGGGGAGCAGGATACTAAACAGGTGAATTTCAGTATTACACAGGCGCAGACTGTAACCGCAACTCCGACTCCGCAGCCGAATGGAGCAAGTGCGAAAACAGCGGTAAAGACAGGAGATACGACTAATATCACACCGTTTGTGATTATTCTGGCGATTGCAGCAGGATGTATTGTGGGAGTTGTGGTATACAAAAGACGAAAGAAATAAGAGTTATCTGAAGAAAAAAATACAGGGGAATATGTAAAATATAAAATTATTAGCACTCATTTTTAGTGAGTGCTAATTTTTTCTTGACTTTTGGAATAAATGGTATTACTATATCTTTCAGAGAAGCAACTTACAGGAGTCAAAAGCTATTTCAAAGGATAAACAGGAGAGGATAGTTTTGGCTCCGGAGGCAGAACAGATAAGAATGCAGTATATTGACAGATAAAGTTGCGGCAAATGATTAAAAACAAAAAGGAGTGTGGACAGCATGGCTGTAAAACATGGAAATTTATCAATTAACAGTGAAAATATTTTCCCAATCATCAAGAAATGGTTATATTCCGATCATGATATTTTTGTAAGAGAGCTGGTCTCCAACGGATGCGATGCGATCACTAAACTGAAAAAACTGGAAGTAATGGGAGAATATACTTTTCCGGAAGGATACAAACCGGAGATTCAGGTAATTGTTAATCCTGATGAGAAAACTCTGAAATTCATCGATAATGGTATTGGCATGACTGCTGATGAAGTAGAGAAATACATTACCCAGATTGCTTTTTCAGGTGCAACTCAGTTTCTTGAGAAATATAAAGACAAAACTACAGATGATCAGATGATCGGTCATTTTGGACTTGGATTTTATTCTGCATTTATGGTGGCGGATGAAGTGCATATTGATACACTTTCCTATACAGAAGGTGCACAGCCTGTACACTGGTCCTGCGATGGCGGAACAGAATATGATATCCAGGAAGGTAACAAGAATACGATTGGTACAGAAATCACCCTGTTCCTGAATGAAGACTGCCTGGAATTTGCAAATGAGTACCGTATGCGTGAGATTCTTGAGAAATACTGTTCCTTCATGCCGGTTCATATTTACCTTTCCAAAGCAAATGCACCTCAGGAATATGAGACAATTGATGAATCTGAGTTAAGAGACGATGATGTAGTTGTTGAACATATTCATGAGGAAGCAAAGACAGAAGAAAAAGAAAATGATAAAGGTGAAAAGGAAGTTGTTGAAATTTCTCCTGCAAAGGATAAAGTAAAGATCAATAAACGTCCGGTTTCCATCAGTGATATTAATCCGCTCTGGATGAAGCATCCAAATGAATGTACAGATGATGAATACAAGGAATTCTACCGCAAGGTATTTATGGATTATAAGGAACCGTTATTCTGGATACATCTGAATATGGATTATCCGTTTAATTTAAAAGGTATCCTGTACTTCCCGAAGATCAATACAGAGTATGATTCCATTGAAGGAACGATCAAACTTTATAACAATCAGGTATTTATCGCAGATAATATCAAGGAAGTAATTCCTGAATTCCTGCTTCTTCTGAAAGGTGTGATTGATTGTCCGGATCTTCCATTGAACGTGTCACGAAGCGCATTGCAGAATGACGGATTTGTACAGAAGATTTCTGAATACATTTCCAAAAAAGTGGCAGATAAGCTTACCGGAATGTGCAAGACTGACAGAGAATCTTATGAGAAATACTGGGATGATATCAGCCCGTTTATTAAATATGGCTGTATTAAAGATGCTAAGTTTGCAGAGAAAATGGGAGATTATGTACTCTTTAAGAATCTTGATGGCAAATATCTCACATTAAAGGACTGCATTGAAGAGAATAAAAAAGAAACAGAAGAAACTGAGGCTCAGACAGAAGAAAAGAAAGAAGATGCAGCAGAGTCTGAAAACAAAGACAATGCGGAAGCGAAAGAACCTGAGAAGACAGTAATTTTCTATGTAACTGATGAAGTTCAGCAGAGTCAGTATATCAATATGTTTAAGGAAGCAGGAAAAGATGCCGTTATCCTGAAGCATAATATTGACAGTGCATTTATTTCCAGTCTTGAGCAGAAACATCAGGAAGTACAGTTTAAGCGTATTGATGCGGATCTGACCGAAGAAATGAAGGGTGAGGGTACTGCCGATGAAGAAACTGTCAAAGCACTGACAGAACTTTTCCGCAAGAGCCTTAATAAAGATAAACTGGAAGTACATGTTGAGAATCTGAAAAATGAAAATGTATCAGCAATGATGACTCTTTCCGAAGAGAGCCGCCGTATGCAGGATATGATGAAGATGTATAATATGTATGGAATGGATCCGAATATGTTTGGCGGACAGGAAACACTGGTTCTGAATGCGAATCATCCATTGGTTAAATATCTGGCAGAGAATCAGGAATCTGACAAGGCTCCGCTTATCTGTGAACAGTTGTATGACCTTGCGATGATGAGCCATAAACAGCTTTCACCGGACGAAATGACCAGATTTGTTCAGAGAAGCAATGAAATTTTGCTGATGATTGCAAAATAAGATAGAAAGCAGGCAATTTGCCGGCAGATCAATGAGAGGACAGATACGCCTGTCAGAATAACAGAATATCAAATAAGGAGCAGAGAATAATTTTTGCTCCTTATTTTTGTGGAAAACAATTACATTGGTATTGACAAATGTCTTATGAATTCCTATTATTAAGTTGCCGATATTTTAATGAATATGCCGAATCCGCAGAAAATATAACGGGTTACAGAGAATAGTGACTGCAATGGTGCTTCCGGGCAGCCAATATCGTGACTTTCATTTACTTATAGAGAAATGTGTGTAAATAAATGAGATATCCAAATCTGTAAAAACACAGATTATGGAAGTTACAGGAGGAACGATGTATGAGTGCAGTTTATGGAGTTATTAGAAAATTGGGTGCAACATCAAAGTATAAAGGATATTATTATGTTGTGGATGCAGTAGAAATGGCACAGAAAATTTATGAGCGACCGGTAAAAGTCACCAAAGATATTTATCCGGTCATTGCAAGAAAATATAAATCAACGCCGTCTAATGTAGAACACAACATAAGAACACTGGTAAACTTATGTTGGATGAATCATAAGGATACACTGGAAGAAATGGCAGGATGTACAATGGCAGATAAACCGACGAACAGTGAGTTTATAGATATTCTGGTCTATTATCTGCGTTATTCGGATAAAGACTGATAACAGAATCTACTCATAATTTCTCACAGGGAATGTGATGACTGGAGAGAAAAACAGTCATGGAATCATCCCAGAGATGTTCCAGACGTTTATCCGGACTGAATGAAGTATAAGAAACACCTGTTGTACATAAAAGGGACTGGTTCTTGTACTGGATATTCAGATAAAAGCTTTGCACAGGAATATCTGCAATATGCCGTTCATTTTTTAACAACGACTGTGTCTGATCATGAGAAAGTTCAAATACAATCCTGAAATTCAAAGGTGTGCGTCTGCCGCGTATGATAGAAAAACAATAAGGTTTTACATCATGCCAGAGGGAATATTCTGTGGAATTCTCCTCAAAAGCAGCCTTTGTGTCAGTATCAAAGAAATCGTAATGAAGTTTTCCGTTTATGGTAAAAGTGTTGAAGGTTGTCACAGATGCCTCGACAAGAGAAAAACGGTCAAATACCTCACCGATCAGGAGTTTATTCATAAAATCTTTTACATCAGTAATTTTTAAAGCAAGCATACAACACCTCTCTGATAACATGATTTATAGCTGTTCAGAATTAAAAAAAGACTTCTGGATTGCTGCATATTTCTGAACATATTTTGTGGATTAGGCAGCGCTTCCTGCACTTTGCGGGAAGCGTCTTTTTATTATAAAGCACTTTTGAAAAAAAGAACAGTGTTTTTATTAAAAAGTCTTTTCAAACGTAAAGCGGTGTGATAAGATATATCTGGTATTGAATACTACATATAATGGAAAAGAGGACGATATAATTGAGATATAAGATTATCATAGATAGTTGTGGAGAACTTTTGGACGAATGGAAGAAAGATGAATGTTTTGAATCCATTCCACTGACTCTGATGGTAGGAGCTGAACAGATCATAGATGATGAAACATTTAATCAGGCAGAGTTTATTGATAAAGTGGCAGCCTGCC
>ERZ780223.3424-NODE-3424-length-11903-cov-7.747046_pt1 | contig 11903 bp, 14 predicted proteins | sample MGYA00511016_ERZ780223 | MGnify/ENA primary metagenome ERZ780223 (study PRJEB29588, sample SAMEA2159032) | human gut metagenome | biome: human gut; feature: human-associated habitat; material: faeces | place: Denmark | collected 2008/2010 ... | reverse complement strand
TTATTCTTAAAAATTTCAGATAACTTAATCCTAAATATTGCAAGAAAAGTTGTTCAAGAAAAGAAAAAAACATTCTTAATCGGAATAACAGGTGAAAGTGCTTCCGGCAAAACTGTTTTTGTTGATAATACTATAAAAGCCTGCATTAAAGATAAAACTGAAGGCATTTATACTGTTATAAGATGCGATGATTATTATAAAGATACCTCTAAAGAGCTTAAAGAAGCTGGGAGTTACGAAGAATTATTTAAAACCGGCTTTAGCTTTGATACTCCGGAAGTAATAGACCTTGACCTTATGAAAAGTCATCTTGTGTCTTTAAAAGAGGGCTTAACAATCAAATCACCAAGATATAATTTTGTAACCTGTGAATCTAACCCAAATGGAGATGAAAAAAAGCCTGCAAAAGTAATTCTAACAGAAGGACTTTATGTTTTAAATGAAGGAGTTAGAGATATCATGGATGTAAAAGTCTATGTATTTACCCCGTTGGAAGTTATAAAAGACCGCTGGTACAGACGTGCAGCAGAAAGAGGTAAAACCGGAGCTGCTGCAGATTTACAATTTGCAGATGTAAACAAAACTGCCCAAAAATATATTCGTCCTGCTTATCAAATATCAGATGCTGTAATTAACGGCATGGTAAGTCAAGAATATATTCAGGAAATTACAGATAAAATATTCATTGCTCTTAAAAATATTGAATATTAAACAAACAATATAAAAAGGCGGTTGGATTTATGTATAAATCCAACCGCCTTTTTGCTGATAATAACTAAAATGCTTTTTGACAATCCGTACAATTATTTCTCATTGGAACTACTTTTACATATTCCTGAATAGGAGCAGCACAACCACAAGGTTGCCCTTGAACTTTTCTAATTTTTACACCATGTAATTTCTCACACTTTGTCAATTTTGGTTTTTTACATTTTTTTACTTTCTCACACTTATTGCACTGCCTAAATCCGGTAAATGGATTCAAACTATTCAAACCTTCATAGGTCCAAGCAAAAGCTCCTTGTACTGGAATTGTCAAAAAGGCAAAAACTGCTAACATTGAAAATAATTTCTTCATACTATCTCCTATCGTTAAATTGGGTACATTCTCATTTTAGAAGTTTTAAAATATATTTCCATATCTATTTGGAGGTAGCAAATAATCCAATCAGGCTAGGTTTAATTAATAAAATTTTATATTATAACACAAAAAACAGGAAGCCTATATTTCAAGACTCCCTGTTCTATTATCTTCTATATTAGAAATTATAGTTTTACATTTTGCTTAGAAACACTTGTATCTTCAAGTAAAATAACTCTAATTTCTTCACCCTTCTTAGCACTATAGTTCAAACCAGGAGTAACTAAACCTGTAACTAAACCAATACCAGCACCAACAGGAGTACCAATAGCAATACCAGTACCTATTTTATCAGGGCTAGGAATAAATGAGAAACCTACACCTGCACCGGTACCAATAGCTGCACCACCAACTGTATATAATGCAACTTTACCTGTAGTCATCCAAGGCCCTTCTTTTAATGCATAATCTTTATAGAACGGTTTTGCATTCAAATTAACAACTTTACCATCAGGTGTTGTAATTTTATTTAATTGAACATAAACTCTTGCATTTTTATTGAACCATTGTGGATCTTTAATTTCAAGAACAGAACCTGAGAATACAGAACCGGCAGGAATTAACAATGTTCCTTCATCTGTTGTTATATTTTCAGGGTTAGTAAATGTTACAGAATCACCTGCTGCGTGTAATTTTGATTTGAATTGTTCATTAAAAGCAACCTCTAATACGTTACCTTCAAGAATAATATTTCTTTGGTTTGTGATTGTAACATCATGACTAGGCGCTTTTTTAACCATAGTTAAATGTTCAGTACCCAAAATTGTTTCTGTAGATTTTTTGTATTTATCTTCAACTAAATCTAATCTTTGTCTTAATCTGTATAACAAGACTGCAGCTTCTGCTCTTGTTAATTCATCTGTAGGTCTCAATTGATTTTCATTCGGATGATTTACATAGATTCCATAAGATAGTGTTTTAGCATAAACATGTTTTGCCCAAGCAGGAACTTTTGAAGCATCAGAATATTTAGATAAAACGTTATCTTCATCTACGTCTCCCTCAATGGTAATGTGACTGATAACAGATTGAGCTTCATCTCTTAAGATAGGTCCTTGAGGTTTAAACACGCCGTTTGGATAACCGTAAACCAAACCTAATTGTTGGGATCTTGCAACAGCATCATGGTCTGGACCTGATTTAGCTACATCTGAAAATTTGACTTTTGTTTTAATTTCCATATCATAATTATCTAAAACTTTTAATAGGGCTTTTACAAAGTCTACTCTTGCAATTCTTCTTTCCGGATAGAAATTACCGTTATTTAATGTCATAACAGAATCTGTTACAACACTTGCGATTTCAGGTTGAGCCCAATAATCTTTGTTAACGTCTTCAATACCGTTGTAAGCAAATACCGGCATTGTATTGATAGCTATCATACTGCTAATCAATAACCCAGCTAATAGTTTTTTCATTTCTTCTTTCCTCATATTTTCTACTTCCACAAAACCATTATGATTTTATTTGATTGTAGTATAATTATTATAAAAAGTAAAGAGTTTACCCTATAAATTTAATTTTGGAGGAAAAAGATATGAGAAATTTGACCGCAACAAAGATAGTGTCAACGCTAGGCCCGGCAAGTGCCAACGAGGAAACAATCAGAAAACTATACAAGGCCGGTGTTACCATGTTCAGAATCAATTCTTCACATGAAACAGTTGAAATTCACCAGAGGACACTCGATATTATAAGAAAAATAGAAAAAGAAGAAAAAGCAATTATACCTGTCCTACTTGACTTACAAGGACCTAAAATCAGAATTGGCCAACTAGAGCAGCCTATACAAGTTCAAGCTGGTGAAGTATTAAAATTCAAACATCAAACAAAATATGAAAATGAAACTATACCTGTTGATTATAAGGGTATAGCCAGTGATGTACGACCAGGGGAAAAGATTCTAATTGATGATGGAAAAATTCAATTAGTTGTTCAAAACGTTGAAAAAGATGTTGTTTTTGCCGAAGTTTTGACTACCGGAGAAATCAAAGCTCGTAAAGGTTTAAATATCCCTGGCGGAACCGGAAGTATTGATATTTTAACAGAACGTGACAAAATGTTTGTTGATTTTGCGCTAAATAATGATGTTGACTATCTTGGTCTATCTTTTGTTAGAAACAAAGAAGATATTTTAAATTTACGTAGCATTTTAGATAAACACAATTCAAGACTTCGAATAATTTCCAAAATAGAAAAACCTCAGGCTCTTGAAAATATTGATGAAATCATAGAACATTCAGATGGCATAATGGTTGCCAGAGGAGATTTAGGTATTGAAATCAAAACAGAACAATTACCAATCGCTCAAAAAACAATTATAAAAAAAGCAAACATAGCAAGAAAACCTGTTATTGTCGCAACTCAGATGCTTGAAAGCATGATTGAAAACCCGATTCCGACAAGAGCAGAAACTTCAGATGTTGCTAATGCAATTTTAGACGGTGCAGATGCAGTTATGCTATCAGGTGAAACTGCTATGGGTAAATACCCTATTGAAGCAGTAAGCACAATGAAAAAAATTGCAGATGATATTAACAAATGCCAATTCATTAAAAAGAATGAATTTCCAAAACCAATTTTAACAAAAAGCAATGCAATACCTATGTCTATAGCTTTGTCAATTGCTGACATTGTAAAAAATCTTCCTAAAGCAAAAGGAATAATAGCCTTAACAGCAACCGGCTATACTCCGGCATTGATTTCAGAATCCAGACCATCCGTTCCAATCTATGCATTATGTTCAGATTTTCAAATTTGCAGATTTTTACAGCTATACAACAGTGTATTTGCCATAAAAATATCTGATAAGGAAATCAAAATTGATACAGAAACTCTTTTAGACTTGAATGTATTCCTAAAAAAAGATTTAAAAATGAAACAGGATGATAGCGCAATTATTACAGGCTCTATACCGCACTTAATGTCCGGAGAATCGACTAACTTTATCAAAATACATACTATAATATAACAAAAGAGTTACATCAATTAATAAAAATAGCGGAATTGAAATTCCGCTATTTTTTATTAGTAATATTTTCAGGATGCGCTGAATTTGACATAATGATTTCATAATATTCATTTTTATCAATGTTAACACCCATAGTCTTTACATCACAATATTTTTTCTTCTTTTTATTCAATAACTTTTTGTAATCTTGTCCCATAGTGTAAATATAGCACAAATGCATAACCAACAAAAGCTCATAAGTAGTTCTTTACAATTAATAACAATATTTCCAGTTGTTGCTTGCAAAAATAGTTTATTTATTATACGATTTAAACTATCAACGTGCGTCGATGGATTTTTGTGTGGAAAAAGTCATTTAAACATCGATAAAGGAATTATACACATTTAGTAATAGATTAGAAATATAAAGGAACACAAAAATGAATAACCCTATCATTGATGAATTAGAAAAAAGTTATTTAGGCAAAGAGCTTCCGGAACTTAATGCCGGAGATACAGTAAAAGTTTTCGTTAAAATTATCGAAGGTAACAAAGAAAGAATCCAGGCTTTTGAAGGCACTATTATCAAAATGCATGGTTCAGGACTTAACAAAACTATCACTGTAAGAAAAGTATTCCAAGGTGTTGGTGTTGAACGTGTATTCTTGGTTAACTCTCCAAGAATCGACAAAATCACTGTTTTAAGACGTGGTGATGTTAAACGTGCAAAACTATACTACTTAAGAGAACGTTCAGGTAAAGCAACTCGTATTAAGGAAAAAATTGAAAAAAGATAAGACTCATATTCACTGGTATCCGGGGCATATTGCCAAAGCAGAAAGGAAACTCAAAGAGCAGCTTTCTTTAGTTGATGCCGTAATAGAAGTTCTTGATGCGAGATTACCGCTATCAAGTTGTTATGAAGATATAACGAGGCTTTTAGGACAAAAGCCTCGTTTAATTTTGCTTAATAAAGCCGATTTAGTTCAAAAAACCGAATTAATAAAATTCATCAAATATTTAGAAGAACAAACAGGTTGCCCTGTAATTCCTACTGACGCGAAGAACTCCAGAGATTTAAAAATAATAGTAAATAAAGCTGTAGAACTTTCTGAGCCAAGGATTCAAGCAATTATGGCAAAAGGGCTCCTTCGTCGTCCAGCAAGAGTTATGGTGGTTGGGATGCCAAATGTCGGCAAGTCAAGTGTAATTAATAAATTAACTCGCTCCTCAAAAACAAAAATCGGGGCGAAAGCCGGAGTTACCCGCCAACAGCAGTGGGTTAGGATTAACCCTCAATTAGAACTTCTTGATACTCCGGGGATTATTCCTATGAAACAAGAAGATCAGATAAAAGCAAGAAAACTGGCTTTTGTTAATGCAATATCCGAAAATGCATATTCCAATGAAATTATTGCTCAAGAGCTTTTGGATATATTAGATGAGATGCAGGCAAAAGCTTTCAGAGATTATTACAACTTGCCTCAAGATAAAGAACTTAATATTGATAATATATCAATCGAACGTAATTGGCTATTAACAGGAGGCTCAACAGATAGAGAGCGAACTTCTGTTTATATCTTGCGGGATTTTCGAGAGGGTAAAATTGGAAAATTTATTCTTGACAAATTCCCAATTGTTTAATCTTTATTTCTTACAAACTCTATGTGATATCCTAACACATCCAAAATTTCTTGGACTTCTTCAAACTTAATTGTTTTTCTGCGTAACTTATTTGTAATATTATTTCCTATGTAATTTTTTTTATATTTTTGTGTCAAAATTTCGCAAACCTTTTTCAAAGTAGCTCCATTTTGTGCTATTAGTGCTTTTATTTCATTGCGAACATCCATTTTTTTATTATACGAATTATTGACACAACAAACCAATTCTGATATTATCAAACCATAATGCAACATAAATTACTATTAAGTTTGATAATATATAGAAAGACTCTGCATATGAGTAGTTTAAAAAGAGGATTTACACTATCCGAAACTATCCTAACTTTAGGGATAATTGGTATTGTAGCTGCCCTGACAATCCCTAATTTGTTTCATGTGTATAAAGAAAAACAAACAGTTACAAAGTTAAAAGCAGTATATTCTATATTATCAAATGCAATAAGAACAGCGGAGGAAGAAGAAGGAGAGTTTTCTGGATTTAATATTAGAAGTGATGAAGCTGGAGCAAAAGAAGTCGCAAAACATTTGTTGCCATATCTAAAAGTTGCTATTGATTGCGGAACACTTGACCCTAATGGAAATTGCGCACCGAAAGATACATATCTGGAGCTTAATGGCAAGAAAAGAATTGGTTATTTTCTAAATCCAACATATTATAAATTAGTTTTGCTAAACGGTGTACATGTGTATTTAAGAGGCCCTGACCCATTAACTTCTTACAATGGTAAACATAATATATTGGGGATATATATTGATATTAATGGAACTAAGAAGCCAAATCAATGGGGAAAAGATTTATTTCATTTTATGTATTTGGCTGATGGTATTGGACTTGTACCTACTGGTCATCCTTATGAGCGAGGACATTCGTATAAAAATTCTTGTTCAAGTAAATTTCATACTGGTATTGGTTGCACATATTATGTTTTAAAATTTAAAAATATGAATTATCTAAAAAAATAAAAATGCCGGATGCACACTTGCTGACCGGCTTTATTAATACTCTCTTCTTATTTATAAGCTAAAATTTCTCTACTTCACGGCGGATAGATTTGCCTTGATACCTGCATCTGAATTTATCATTGCAGCATTTGAGTACGCCAAACTACGGCGCTTTTTTGCTCCTCTTAATATTAATTCAACACATTCGCATCTGTTTTTTGATGGTGTTGTTATCTTCTTTAACATTTAAAAATACTCCTTAGAAACTTCTGATTACAAATAATATATCGACTGAAATAATATAATCTTTAGAAAGTTTCATAAAATATTAAAAAATGTTAAAATTACCAAATTAAAATAAAGATAACTGTTTCTCGAAATGCTTTCTCAAAAACGATGGTCTGTGATACTTAGACAAACCATATTCATCAATAGCCTTAATATGTTCGGGAGTCAAATAACCTGCGTTGCGGTTCCAACCATATTGAGGAAACTTAGACGCTAGTTCATCCATATATCTGTCTCTGGTAACTTTAGCTAAAATACTTGCTGCCGCAACTGAGGCAGATTGCCCATCTCCTTTAATTATAAACTTCTGCGGATAAATATAATCTTTGATAAGCTTATTCCCATCAACAAGAGTTATAAAATCATCTAAACCGGCTTCTTTTATAACATTTTCACAAGATATCCTCATAGCTTTTAGCGAAGCATTTAAAATATTTATTCTTTCAATCTCATCCACATCCACACAAACAACCGAATTTATAGAACTCGTTAAAATAACATTATACAATTTTTCTCTTGCAACTTTCGAAAGCTTTTTAGAATCATTCAACCTTTCTAAATCTAGAATTAAGGAGTCTGTAATTTCTGGAAAATAAACAGCAGCAGCAAAAACACCGCCTGCAGCAGGGCCGCGTCCTGCCTCATCTGTACCGATTACACTTCCAAAATTTTTATCAAAACCAAATAATTTATGCATGGAATAATTCTATTATAAAAGTTAATGGCGGGCAAGAAAGAAAATATGCCTTTTCTCCAAAACAACAAAAAAAAGTTGCCAGATTATGGCAACATTAAATAAACACGAGGATATTAAGAGAGAGAGAGTATAAAAAAACTTTTTTAAATATCCTTTTAAAACTTCATTTCAAAACTTAATTGATATTTTTCTTTTTCCTTAGAATGTCTTTTGCATTCCCCTTACATATATATAAACGTTTTTTATTTTGAAGAATTGCCTTTTTTATTTTAATGTTGTTAATAATTCTTAAACCTGAGTGCAATGTATGCTTTAAATATATAGGAAATATATATAATATGTATGCTTGTTAAATTTTAGCTTAACAATTATGATTTAATATATAAAAAGAACTTCCATGAATATCATGGAAGTTCTAAAGTTTTTTATTGCAATCTAGGTTTTATTTGCTCATAGCTTGAGAAACTGCAACAGCACATGCAACTGTAGCACCTACCATTGGGTTGTTACCCATACCGATAACGCCCATCATTTCTACGTGAGCAGGAACAGAAGATGAACCTGCGAATTGAGCATCACCATGCATTCTACCCATAGTATCTGTCATACCGTAAGAAGCAGGACCGGCAGCAACGTTATCAGGGTGAAGTGTTCTACCTGTACCACCGCCTGATGCTACTGAGAAGTATTTTCTACCGTTTTCCCAGCACCATTTTTTGTAAGTACCTGCAACAGGGTGTTGGAAACGAGTTGGGTTAGTTGAGTTACCGGTAATAGATACATCAACGCCTTCATGAATCATTACTGCTACACCTTCGTTAACATCATCAACACCGTAGCATTTTACTTTAGCTCTTTCTCCATCTGAGAACGGTGTTTCTTTTTTGATTTTTAATTCACCTGTTTTGTAGTCATACTCAGTTTCAACAGCTGTAAAACCGTTGATTCTTGCGATAACATAAGCTGCGTCTTTGCCTAAACCGTTTAAGATAACTCTTAAAGGTTCTTTTCTAACTTTGTTAGCGTTTCTTGCAATACCGATAGCACCTTCAGCAGCTGCGAAAGATTCGTGACCTGCTAAGAAACAGAAACATTTAGTTTCTTCTCTCAATAACATTGCACCTAAGTTACCATGACCGATACCAACTTGTCTTCTGTCACCAACTGAACCGGGTACTGCAAAAGCTTGTAATCCTAAGCCGATAGCTTCAGCAACTTCAGCTGCAGTTGTAAGACCTTTTTTAATTGCAATAGCACAACCTAAAGTATATGCCCAAGAAGCATTGTCAAATGCGATAGGCTGGATACCTTTAACGATTGCATCAACATCAATTCCTTTTGATAAGCATATTTCGCGAGCTTCTTCCAAGTTTTTTAGACCATATTCAGGTAAAACTTTTTTCAAAGTAGCTTCACGTCTATCTTGTCCTTCAAATTTTACTGTCATAATTATTTTTCCTTTATATTTGTTATACATAATTTAATATTATGTCATTCTGAGCAAAGCGAAGAATCTCTTAATCATTTATGAGATACTTCGGGCTATATAACCCACAGCATGACTAATTATTATAATTTACCCCTATTCTTCACGAGGGTCGATATATTTAACAGCATCAGCAAATCTGCCGTAAGTACCGATATTTTTCTCGTAAGCTTCTTTAGGGTCAACACCTTTCTTGATTGCATCCATAACTTTGCCAAGGTTAACAAATTGGTAACCAATAACTTCGTCATTTTTATCAAGACCCATTTTCAAGATATAACCTTCGGTTAATGAAAGATATCTAACACCTTTTTGAGCTGTAGAGTGGATTGTACCACACATAGAACAAAGACCTTTACCTAAATCTTCTAGTCCAGCACCAACAGGTAGTCCGTTTTCAGAGAAAGCTGATTGAGTTCTACCGTAAACGATTTGTAAGAATAATTCTCTCATTGCAACGTTGATAGCATCACAAACAAGGTCTGTGTTTAACGCTTCTAAAAGAGTTTTTCCAGGAAGGATTTCACCTGCCATAGCAGCAGAGTGTGTCATACCTGAACAACCAATAGTTTCAACCAATGCTTCTTGGATGATACCATTTTTTACGTTTAAAGTTAATTTACAAGTACCTTGTTGAGGTGCACAGCATCCGCAACCGTGTGTTAAACCAGAAATATCTTTAATTTCTTTACACTTTGTCCATTCACCTTCTTGAGGAATTGGAGCAGGTACTCCTTTTACACCACGTGCAACGCAGCATTTTTCTTGAATTTCTTGTGAAACTTGTATATTAGTCATTTTCTACTCCCTTCACCTTATATACACTTAAATTTTAACTTGCTCAAAATATCCAGTCAAGTGGATTTATATAGCCATTTACACTGTAAAGAGCTAAAATTGTCACACTAAACAATTAAATATACTGGAATATCACCCTGAACCAGGTTCAGGGTTTAAACTAAAACGCACAACATAAAGATTTCGAAACGAGTTCGGAATGACAGATATGTTTGCCATCACCTGTCAATATTTTAAACTTATTAAAAATTCATATATAAGTCCACAGTCAAGACAATTGAACTTTTTGCAAAATAATGTTAAAATAAATATATACTATTAAGAGGATTGGTTATGATTAAGATAAACAAGGATGGTTTTACGCTCAGTGAAGTCCTTATTACATTAACAATAGTCGGAGTTCTGGCTCTATTAATTGTTCCGGGATTAATAAAAGACGTTAATAACAAAGCAATGATGTCATTGCTGCAAGGAACGGTAACAAACATAAATGATATTGTTCAAACAGAACTGGTAAATACTAGAGCAAGAAAACTCTCAGATACAGATATATACAACGACCCTAAAAAATTTTTAGAAAGACTTGATTACAGCAAGAGTCAAGGGACAGGTAAACCAATATTTTACCCAGAAAAAGTCTATAGAAATATTAATGGTGCAGATGTTTCCGGTATGGGTGCAGGTACATATAATGCCTCTGCATTATTAAAAAACGGAGTTGGCATAGCTATACTTTCTCCCCGCTCAGCCGCAGCAAAACAATATGCGGGCAGAGACTGCGTATTGATTACAATAGATTTAAACGGAGCAAAAGAGCCGAATATTTCAGGGGTTGACCTTTTTGAACTTGAACTTTCAAATGAATCAGATTTGGATAACGGAATTCATTTAGGAGACAATCTGGAACACAGTCAAGATCAAAATGTAAATCTTTCCGACTGCAAACAGTCAGGGGCTCCTTATGCCTGTTATTCTGCAGCAGTATTATCAGGGTTCAATCCAAATTATTTATTTGAATAGTAAATTAAAGGAGATAATATGAGATATAAACTAAAAGCGTTCACACTAACAGAATTACTTGTTGCTCTGGGCATTATTGGGGCTATTGCCGCCTTATCTATCCCGAGTTTAATGAACGCAATTAACAATAGAATGATGGCAACACAGATAAAAAGTAATGTCACTGCAATACAGCAACTTATTTCTGATCAACTTGTTTTACATAAAACCAAAACGTTAGAAGATACAGATATCGCTTCAGCTACAGCTTTTTATAGCAATTTTGATTTTGCAACTGCCTGTTCAGCTAAAAACAAATGCTGGGGAGATGAATATAAAACTATCTCAGGCCCCCTAGTCACAATTGAAACTCTCAATACCAGTGCGGGGATTAAACTAAAGAACGGGACATCCATTCAATATCTGACTCCTGAAGATACACATAAAGATAAATTAGCAAAAATTTACATAGATATTAACGGTGCAGATTTTCCAAACATTGCAGGACGAGATTTATACGCTTTTTATATAACAAAAGATGCAAGAATACAGGGAACACACTCCCCTAACCCAACACCATGTGACGCCGCCACCGAATGTTTTCAAGCTCTTATGCAAAACAACTGGACAATGCCGGAAAACAATGAATATTACGTAAAATAAACATAATCCACCATACAAAAAGCACCAGAAATTCTGGTGCTTTTGATTATTAAAAGATTTTAAATAAATTACACTTCAACAAACAAACGGCGGCCTACAATATTTTGTTTACCGTTATAATAACCTGCAAAATATCCGCCTTTCACCGGTCTATTCTGAGCATAAGTTTGAGACGAAAATCTATTACCGTTATAATTAACAAACGGGTTGTTACTATATGGATTACTTGAGGCCTGTTTAACAACAGGTGCTGC
>ERZ780223.3420-NODE-3420-length-11916-cov-5.278054_pt1 | contig 11916 bp, 10 predicted proteins | sample MGYA00511016_ERZ780223 | MGnify/ENA primary metagenome ERZ780223 (study PRJEB29588, sample SAMEA2159032) | human gut metagenome | biome: human gut; feature: human-associated habitat; material: faeces | place: Denmark | collected 2008/2010 ... | reverse complement strand
AATAAGACTTTCCTGTCCCTGTAGAACCAACAATCAGAATTGGAAGTCCAAAGGGCGGATACCTTACAGCCGCTTTACATTGTTCCACACTATAGCTTAAACTCAGCTGATTTCCTATTGCTTTGCCAAAATCCTTCTGACAGTAATCTGAACGCAGCAGCATCTCCATTAATTCATCTATAGAATAAAAGAAACTTTTTGTAAGTCTTCCTGTGTCAGCTGAATTTCTTTTGATATCTGCTCAGCTTTGCCTGTAAAAACCAGTTGGTTTTGAGGGGTACTTCTGACGTGAAGTTTATTATTTTTGTATTGGTTGTTATTAAAAAAAATATTATTTATTAGCATTCCAAAATCAAAAAATCACATAAAGACGAATTTTTGCGTAAAAATACATATATATTAAAATATATTACTATGATTGTTCTATTTTTTTTATAATTTTACAAGGATTACCGACAGCCACAACATCAGACGGAATATCTTTTACTACAACTGAACCTGCACCAATAACTGCTCTATCACCAATATTTACTCCGGGTAAAATTGTTACATTTCCTCCAATCCATACACTATTTCCAATAGTAATAGGTTTTGCTGATTCTAAGCCTTCAATCCTTTCTTTTGCATTTATAGGGTGAACAGCTGTGTATAATCCGCAATTAGGCCCTATAAATGTATTATTTCCTATTTTAATTGGTGCGCAGTCTAAAAAAACACTATTATGATTTATATAAACAAATCCGTTAAATTCAATGTTATAACCATAGTCACAGAAAAAATTTGGTTCTATAACGCTGTTATTACCTGCATTTTTGAGAAGTTCTTTTAGTATTTCTTGCTTTTCTTCTTTTTGAGCAGGTAGCAGGGTGTTATATTGCATGCATAGATTTTTTGCACGGAATCTGTCCTGTTCCAGCTGTTCACAAAATGGTTGATATATTTGACCGCTAATCATTTTTTCTTTTTCGCTCATAGTTTGCCCCTATTGTATTTTAATAATTTTATACTAGCATAAAAGCATTTGCATTTTGATGTGAAATAAAATATAATTTAGCAAAAGGAGAAGATTATGTTAAAACGAATTTTACTAGGTTTATTCATTGCATTATCTACTGTTGCATTTTTTAATATTCCAAGCGCATTATCAATTCCATCGTTACAAGAAAGAAAAGATGCAAAAATATCTAATGTGCCACATTGGAAAACTTCGACTATAACCGTGTATATTCCCAAAAATCAAAGAGCTGCAAGTATGCGCAGAGCTTTTCAACAGTGGCAGGCTGTAAGTGCAGGACACTTGAATTTTAAATTTGTTCAGTCAGGGCCGGCAAATATAGATGTTGTATTTGTTGAAAAAGTTAGCGGTAATGACGGACCTTTAGGAGAATATAAAAGAGAAATAAAAGGTGGATATATTACAAAAGCAGAAATAAGAATTGCAACAAAAAGTCCAGCAATAAAAAAATATTCTAATGATTATATATATACAACAATGCTGCATGAGGTCGGGCATGCTTTGGGACTTCCTGATAGAGCTGATAAACCGACAACAATTATGCATATGCCTTTGACATCAGATCAAGATATAAAGAAATTAGATATTAAAAATTTATTTGCCATATATGACTGGTCACGTATGGATAGAAGATAATTATTATCTTCTATTTCCATCCGTATAGTTTTGCTAATTCTGTTAAATCATCTTGTGTTATTGTTTGATTTCTGCTGATTTTGTATGGATACATTAGACTTTTTTTATCCTGAGAATGATCAATTAAACCTATTGCGTGTCCGATTTCGTGAATCATAATTCCATAAACTCTATCTTTTACGAGTGCACCACCGCCAGGAGTATTGTTGGCAATATCTATATTTGCCTGTGTTATATATGTTTTACAGCCATTGGATGTGCAAATTCTTTGCGCTTTGTAATGTGTTATGCCCAGAGCATTTTCAAGTTGAGTTATGCTTGATGTATCTTTTACAAATCGAACTTTAATTTGTGCTTTATCTTTGTTATTTACATATTTGAATATTATTTTATTTTTTGTAATACGTGACCAGTATGCAAAAGCTTCTTTCATTAATGCAGAATGTCTATAACCTGATGGTACATAAGTATATATCATTTGTGGATTTTGCCATCTTGCATTTTCTGCATAAGCATTATTAGTCGGCATATATATATTTATTAGGATTAAACAAAATAAAATTAGTAGTTTTTTCATTGTGGTGTCTCCTGAGTAATCTAAGATTAATTCCAGTTATATATTCGTTTAAGATTATTCAAATCTTCTTGAATTATCTCTAAATGGGTATATGCTTGCGGGTACATAATACTATTTCTGTTCTTAGAGTGTCCTAATCCCAGTCCATGTCCGATTTCATGCAGCATTACTGTGTATATTTCATCTTTACTTAGAGGTCTTCCGTTTTGTGTATAAGTTGCGATTTCAATATTTACATGGTGTATCCTCTTTGCCTTACGACTTTCGGCAACACCTAATGCTCGGCTTAAATGAGCCATATTTCTTGTATTTATTTTGTCAACAAAATAGACGTCCATTTTTGAAATTTTTGGGTCGCTTACAAAATAAAAACGTATCCGGTTGTTTGTTACTCTTTGCCATTCTTCAAATGCGTGCCTCATCATTACAGCATTTTTATTAGGCGGGATATAGACTTTAATTCTATCGGGATTGACAAACCCGTTTAACCTAGATGCATGACTGGATTCGACAAGTGTGAATAAGCACATAATAATTAAACATAATAAAGTAAATATTCTTTTCATTGCATTTACCATTTTCTATTTACACACAGAATTATTTTCGGCATAATTTTATTTTTATTTAGTTATTTTGTTCTAACCTTATTAAAACTTTACAATCAAAACATTGAAAATCTTTATAAAACTGGACTATAATAGCCACAGGGAACTATTTGTAAATGACTGATGAAATTGTAACATTTAAGGCAGAAAAACCTGCACATAAGAAATATGTGCTTAAAAAGCGAGCCTCTGTAAAAACAGATTATAAGGTAAACTATGAGCTGGATTTGAATGATGCACAGTTGGAGGCTGTAAAATCAACGAATGGTCCAATTTTGGTTATTGCCGGAGCTGGTTCTGGAAAAACTAAAACTTTGACATATCGTGTTGCAAGACTTATTGAAGATGGTATAAAACCTGAAAATATTCTGCTTTTAACTTTTACTAAAAAGGCTGCGGCTGAAATGTTATCAAGAGCTGCTATTGTTTTGGATAACAGATGCGAAAAAGTTGCAGGCGGAACTTTTCATTCTTTTGCAAATATAATTTTAAGAAAATATTCAAAACTCCTGGGGTTGAAAAATAATTTTACAATTATGGATAGGGCTGATTGTGAAGATGTAATTAACCATATTACCGGTAAACTTTTTCCTAAAAAAGAAAAAAGATTCCCTAAAAAATCAACACTCCTTGATATTTATTCGAAAAGTATTAATAAAGTTACTCCTACAAAACAAATTATAGAGGAAGAATTTCCGCAGTTTGCGCATTGTGAAGATAAAATTATTGAAGTTCATAAGGCTTATGTCGGGTATAAAAGAGAAAATTCAGTTTTAGATTATGATGACTTATTACTCTATGTTAAACTATTGCTTGAAAATAATGAAAATTTGCGAATAAGACTTTCGAACGAGTATAAATATATTATGGTGGATGAATATCAGGATACAAATACCCTTCAGGCTGATGTAATAAAGCTTTTAGCTTCAGAACATCATAATATTATGGCTGTGGGGGATGATGCTCAGAGTATTTATTCTTTTCGCGGCGCTAACTATAGAAATATTTTAGATTTTCCAAAATTGTTTGAAAATACAAAAATTATAAAGCTGGAGCAAAATTACAGAAGTACTCAAAATATTTTAAGTTTTACAAATACGATTATAGAAAAAGCAAAAGAAAAATATACAAAAAAACTTTTTTCAAATATTGTTTCTCCTCAGGTTCCTGCATTAATTTGTGCAAAAGATACTCAGATGGAAGCTGATTTTATTTGTCAACGAATTTTAGAATTACTGGATGAAGATGTAAATCTTTCAGATATTTGTGTGCTTGCACGAAATGCAAGAATGTCATTTAATTTGGAAATTGAATTGTCTAAACGTGCGATTCCGTTTCAAAAATTTGGCGGACCAAAGTTTATGGAAACAGCACACATAAAAGATGTTGTTGCGCATTTACGAGTGCTTTTGAATCCTGATGATGTGATAAGTTTTACAAGAATTCTTCTTCTGTTAAAAGGGGTTGGAGCTTCGACTGTCAATAACATAATGCCGGTACTAAAAGGACAGCTTAATCCGGATGTGAAGCTTTTACCATCAAATAAAATGAGTAGTATTCAACCTTTGTTATTAACTATTGGAAAAGTCAGAGATTCTTTGTCAAAAATGAAGCCTCAAGAAATCGTGGAAGAAATTGTTTCTTACTACAGGCCGATTTTAAAAGATAAATATGATGATTTTACAAAAAGAGAAAAGGATTTAGAACATTTTGAATATTTGTCAACGCAATATAGCAATCTTGAAGATTTCATAAGTGATTTGGCTCTTGAACCTCCAGATTCGAGTGTTGAGGGAATGTATAAGAATAATTCGGATGATGAAGCACTTACAATTTCAACAATTCATTCTGCAAAAGGGCTGGAATGGGATAGTGTATTTATTATTGGAGCTGTTGACGGAAGATTCCCTAGCGCATATTCATTCAATTCAGAAGAAGAAATGGATGAAGAGCTTAGGTTGATGTATGTTGCAGCTACACGAGCTAAAAATAATTTATATATAACATATCCTGTTGATATGTATGATTATGCAATGAATAAGGTTTTGTCTAAACCATCAAGGTTTTTAGATGGAATTTCTGATGAAATTTTAGAACGGTGGGATATTACAGAGGAATCTTGATTTTGAGATTACTATTCTGTTGTTCGATATTACTTGGATTCTGAATAAAAAGGAGAATATTACAAATGCTAATAAAAATATATACAGACGGTGCATGCAGCGGTAATCCCGGGAAAGGTGGCTATGGCACAATTCTTATAGCTGAAGACGATAATGGAACTGTGCATAAAAAAGAAATTACGCAGGGGTTCAAGGTGACGACAAATAATCGTATGGAACTTTTGGCAGCTATAGTAGGCTTGGAAGCTCTGAAAAAACCTTGTAACGTAGAATTAACTTCTGATTCGAAATATCTGGTTGATGCATTTAATCAAAAATGGGTAGATGGCTGGATTAAAAAAGGTTGGAAAGGGGCTAATAAGCAGCCTGTAAAAAATCAGGATTTGTGGAAACGTTTATTAAAGGCTAAAGAACCTCATGATGTTAAATTTATCTGGGTAAAAGGGCATGCCGGTCATGAATTTAATGAAAGATGTGATCAAATGGCTGTTGCTTCTGCAAACGGCGATAATCTTTTAGATGATACGGGTTGCGTGGCAAATAGTAATGACGTTTAAGGAGAATAAAAGTTGAATAAATATACTGTAATAAAAAAGATTGATGAATACTTATCGTGCAAAGATTATGTGAAAGCTCGAAAACTTATAAGAAATGACTTAAAACGTTTTGGAACTAAGGATGAATATTACATGTACCTCGGGCTGGCATCAATAGAGCCTGAAGAGCGTGCAAAATATTATGAAAAAGCTGTGGATGCGAACCCGAAAAATTTAGATGCGGTTATAAATCTGGGTAATGCATTGGATGAGCTTGGAGATTATGATGAAGCTCTTGAATATTATAATAAAGCTCTTGAAATAGATTCAACATGTGCACTTGTATACAATAATAGAGGGTATACATATTATAAAATGAAAAATTATGAAAAGGCTTTGCAAGATTATGACAAGGCTCTTTTATTGAACCCGAAACTACAAATAGCTCAGGATAATAGGACAAAATTATTGGCAGAACTTGAGGGGGATATTGAGTATGCACAAGTTATAAAAAATAGTCAAGAACAAACTGACAGTTTTAAATTCTATTTTAATCTTGGTATGGCAGAAGCAAGGCTTGGTAAATATGATGAAGCTGAAGAAGCTTATAAAAAGTCTATTGAGTTAAATCCTAATTATGCACCTGCGTACTTATTTAGAGGAATATTAGAGCATGAGCAAGGAAATGTTGAAAAAGCCTCTAATTATTATACAAGAGCTTTAGAACTTGACGATAATATGATTGATGCTTATTTTAACAGGGCTCAAGTTGTACTGGGTAAAAAATCAAATGATGAAAATGAATTAAAAATTGCGGTTAAGGATTTGGAAAAAGCAATAGTTTTAGATTCAAATTTTATAGATGCATATTATTCTCTTGCTGTAGTTGAAATGAAATTGAAAAATTTTAACAAATCTTTACAGCTGTTAGACAAACTTCTGGAAGTCGCGCCGGATAGTGTGAATGCCCGTGCTTTAAAAAAATTGCTAATAAAAAAATATCTAAATTAATGTTTAATATGGTATTATAACTTTTGTTACAGCAAAAAAAAAATTGTTGTTTTTTTATATTGTTTAATATAATATGTAGTTCCATATAAAAACTGGAAGGCTTGTTTTTAAATTGAAATATACATACATATACCTATAATTTGGCTTGGGAGAATAAATGAAAATTAATTCTATAACTATGGCTAAAGGATTCACAGGTCAAGAACAAAATGTGAACTTTGATGCTTCTAAAAAGAAAAAAGAAAAAAAATACGTAGATCCTCTGGCTAATTGGCCGATGAGAGGTTTGGGTTATACAAATGATATCGGTGTAGCTATCAATGAAATTGCTCCAACTGCAGCCCGTTTATTTTGGGTTCCGGCGTTGATGTATTTTGGTGCCGATGTTTATGATAAATATAAGAATAAAGGCAATCAATATGATCCGAATGCTCAACGTGCATTTTCACAAGCTGTTTTTCAAGCTTTTGCCAGTATAATTCTTCCTACAGTATTTGGTCATGCAGGGCAAAGTGTTTTTTCTCAGCTGGATAAATACAGAGGCGAAAAAATTTCAACAAATGCTAAAGAACAGACTTATAGATTTATAAAAAATCATGCTGCAGAACATGAAATTTTTAAAAATTCAGATAACGATGTAGTGTTTGATAAATTTTCAAAGAATTTTGATATATATTTTGAAAAACAGAAAAAACATTATGAACAGAAAAATATTTTTGCCAAAATGTATGACAAAATTCTAGGAAATTGTAAACATGGTGCTATTGCAAATTCAAACGCTGAACGTTTGAAAGATTTTGCAAAACGTGAATTTAAAAATGTTTTGGAAAATAGTTCTGATACTGCACTATTGAATAAAAATTTGGATAAAAAGATTTTTAAGCTAAAATCATGGAAATCATTAGGTTCTTTTGTAGCATTATTGTTAACTGTTAAACCGATTGATACATTTACGGAAAATATTATTATCAAAAAATGTGTTGAACCTCAAATGCAGCGTTTTAGTCATTCAGATTTTAAAATAAGTGATTTTGTAAAAACTGATTCTTCTGAAAACGCAGAAAAGATTGTGTAGATTTAATTTAAAAATTTTTAAATAGTTAATTTAATGGTAATATATTTACATAGCAAAGGATATGAGTTATGAAATTTTTGCACTTAGGTGACCTTCATATCGGGAAGCGTGTAAATGAATTTCCCATGATAGAAGATCAGAGGGTAATCTTAAAACAAATTTTAGATATTGCACTTGTGGAAAATGTTTCTGCTGTGATAATAGCAGGAGATATATACGATAAATCTGTCCCTTCGACAGAAGCGATTGCGCTGTTTGAGAATTTTATAGAACAGCTGGTAAATGCAAAAATAAAAGCCTTTGTAGTTAGTGGGAATCATGATAGTGCTGAGCGTTTGTCTGCATTTTCTAATCTTATTTCAAATAGCGGTATCTATATTGCAAAAAGTTATAATGGTAAACTATTGCCTATTGAGTGCGGTGAAGATATTAATATTTGGCTTCTCCCTTTTATTCGTCCTGCAGATGTAAGAAGATTTCACCCTGATGTCGAAATAGGAAGCTATAATGATACAGTACAGAAAGTTTTGGATAATATAGAACTTGATAAAACAAAGACAAATATCCTTGTTGCACATCAGTTTGTGATTGCTAATGGTAAAGCTCCTGAGACTAGTGATTCTGAAGTTTGTTCTCTTGGAACTTTAGACAGTGTGGATTATTCTCTATTTAATGATTTTGATTATGTGGCTCTCGGGCATATTCACAAACCTCAGTCTATGGGTCGCAAGGAAGTCAGGTATTGTGGTTCTCCATTAAAATATTCATTTTCAGAAGTGAATCATAAAAAATCTGTTTCAATAGTTGAACTCAATAACAAAAATGTAAATATTGAAACAGTTGAATTGAAACCGCTACATAATATGAAAGAAGTTAGAGGAGATATTATTTCTCTTTTAAAAATGGATAAAGATGACTCTTATATGCATATAACATTGACAGATAGGAATGTAATTGATGCAAAAAGTAAATTAGAAAATATATTTCCAAATATTATGCAGCTCGATTTTGAAGAATCAGATGCTTGCGCCTTTTCAAGCAAAAATTTGAAAGAGATAAAGGAAAAAAGTCTTGTGGAACATTTTTCAGAATTTTTTGAAAAACAGACTACAAATAAATTGAATGAGCAAGAGGCTGAAGTAATTCTTGATTTGTTGAAAAATTCTGCGGAGGCAAATGGATGAAACCTTTAAATTTAATTATGAATGCTTTTGGACCATATGCACAAAAAGTTGAAGTTCCTTTAGACAGCCTGGGAGAGAATGGATTATATCTGATAACAGGTGATACAGGTGCCGGTAAAACAACTATTTTTGACGCTATAACTTTTGCTCTTTACGGGGAAGCCAGCGGGGAATATAGAAAAGAAAAAGCTGCATTGCGCAGTGATTTTGCAGATAAAAAAGATAAAACATATGTTATTTTGAAATTTTTATGCCGCGGTGAAATTTATACAATTAGACGTTCTCCAAAAACTTTAGACCATGGGGCCGAAGTTGAATTAATGTATCCTGACGGACGTACATTTTCTAAGGAAAAAGAGGTTGCGGAAGAAATTGAACAACTTACCGGCTTGAATAAAAAACAGTTTTCTCAGATTGTGATGATTGCGCAGGGCGAGTTTCAAAAATTATTAAATGCTAAAACTGAGGATAGAGGTGAAATTTTTAGAAATATTTTTTCTACCCAAAATTTGCAAATTTTTCAGGCAAAATTGCATGATAATTTTGCTGTTGTAAATGTAGAATTTCAAAAACTGAAAGATAGATTAATTCAGTATATTGAGCAGGTTGTAGTTGAAGATAACGGTGCTCTGTTGGATGAAATAAATGTTTTAGTGAATTCAAAAAATGTTTATAATCTTGGTGCTTTTCGATTTGAATTAGATGAGCAAATAAAAAAAGATGAAAAAACAAAAAATGAATTGGAACAGCAAAAAAAGATATTAAAAGATAAGCTGGACAAGTTTAATCAAGAGCTTGGAAGTGCTGAAAATATTGAAAAAGTAAAAAATGAAATTGATAATCTTCGGCAAAAAATTATTCCGGAATTAAAAGATAATTTTAATAACATAGAAAAAGTTTATTCGGAATATTTAGTTCAACAATCTACTCAGGAAAAGTTATTTGCGGAACTTTCCAGGTTAAAAAATGATTTACCTAAATATCAAAAACTTCAAACTATTGAAGAAGAATTGAAAGATTTGCAGCAAGAAAATAAAAAAAATGAGGATAAAATCTCAAGTTTTGAAAAGAATTTTCAAATTGGTAAAATTCAAATTGATGATTTGAATAAAAAATTGGAAGAACTAAAAAATTCTGATATTGATATAGAAAAAGCTAAACTTGAAAAACAAAATATAGAACAAGTGTTCCAAAATTTGACTGAATTAAAAGCTACTAATGAAATATTAGTTAGAACTAAGGTAAATTTTCAGAATTTGAAAAATGAAATCTCAGAATTATACACCTGCTGGCATGGAGCTAATGAAGATTATTTGAATGTTTATCGCCTTTTTCTTGAGCAGCAGGCAGGAATTTTAGCTGTTGATTTGAAAGACAATAGTCCATGTCCGGTTTGTGGTTCATTAACTCATCCAAATCCTGCAAAATTACAAGATGAGAATGTTACTAAAGAATTTGTAAAAAAAGCTCAGGAAAAATGTGATAATTTAAAGAAAAATTTGGATGATAAAACAAATGAGTCTTCTAAATTATCCAGTCAGATTTCTGTTATTGAAGCGAGTTTTCAAAATAATTTTGAAAAACTGACCGGCGAGATTCCGTGTGAAAATGTCGAAAAGGTTTTGGAGGTTAAAATTCTTGAAACTGAAAATGTATTGAAAGAATTCGTAAAAAAAATAGAGATATTAAAAAGACAATGTGATGAGAAAAAACAATCAGAAAATACGATTAAGTGTTTACAGGCTCAGTTAGAGGAGTGGGAAAATGTTAGCAAACAACTTATACAAACAAAATCTGAGCTGGATAAATTGATTGCTGAAAAAAGTTCTGCGATAAAAACTATGACGGCAGAATTAGAATATGCAGACAGTAAGAAAGCCTCGCAGGTTTATGAGGAAAAACAGCTATCTTATCAAACTTTTCAAGATACATTTAAGCAGATACAGGAAAAAAGAAATAATCTGCAAATAGATTTAGCTGCAAAAGAAGAATCTTTAAAAGCGTTAGTTATTCAAATTCAAAATTCTCCAAAACTTGATTTGACAGAGCTTCGCAGTAATATTGAAAGTTTGAAGCAAAATGAATTGTCGCTCCAAAGTCAAATTGAAAATATTATAAAAAGATTTTCACAAAATAATGATATAAAATTTAACATTATTAAAACAGAAAAAGATTTAAAAATTGCAGAAGAAAAACTTCAAACCTTAAAAATTTTATCTGATACTGCAAATGGAAGATTAACAGGGGCCTTGAAAATTACTTTTGAACAATATATTCAAGCTGCATATTTTGATATGGTAATAAATGAAGCGAATAAAAGATTTTTTCCAATGACCAATTCTCAGTATAAGCTTGTGCGAAAGGAAGAGAAAAACAGAACATCAAAAGTTGGACTTGATTTAAATGTTTTTGACTATCATACCGGGAAGCATCGTAGCGTGAGTACATTGTCCGGTGGAGAATCTTTTAAGGCTTCATTAGCTTTGGCTTTAGGGTTATCTGATGTGGTTCAGAATTATTCAGGAGGAATAAAAATTGATGCAATGTTTGTAGATGAGGGATTTGGTTCTCTTGATGAAGAATCCTTAGAGCAAGCGATAAATATTTTGTATAATTTGACAGAAGGTAACAGAATTGTTGGAATTATTTCTCACGTTGGAGAATTGAGAAACAGGATTGATAAAAAAATTGTGGTCAAAAAAGGTATTAATGGTAGTTCTGTTGAAATCCAGCAGTAATTCTATTTGGCATTTGTGGCTTTTATTTCTTGTATTTTTTCAATTTTTTCTACTGCTTTATTTATTGAGTAAGACCAGTTATCTATTTTGTCATTTACAATAGGTTCAACACTTGTTAACCAGATAACATTTTCTTTACTAAGGTCAAACCATCTGAACTCATAATGCCAGTTAAATAATGCTAAAGTTTTTTTGCCAAGTGCTCCTGCAAGGTTCAGTATGCAATTATCACTTGTTAATACAATATCCAGATTTTCTATTGCGGCTGCGGTATCAGCAAAATTTTTAAAATCTTTTGCAATATTTATAATTTTGTTATTTTTAAAACAATCAAATTTTTGGTCAGAAATATCTTTGGTTAAAGAATATATTTCTACATTTTTTAATTTATCAAGAGGTAGAAAATTTTCTATAAG
>ERZ780223.3408-NODE-3408-length-11945-cov-4.300757_pt1 | contig 11945 bp, 5 predicted proteins | sample MGYA00511016_ERZ780223 | MGnify/ENA primary metagenome ERZ780223 (study PRJEB29588, sample SAMEA2159032) | human gut metagenome | biome: human gut; feature: human-associated habitat; material: faeces | place: Denmark | collected 2008/2010 ... | reverse complement strand
CCCCAGCCGGTGAGCGTTCGTCGCGCTCATAATCGACGCCTTCAGCAGGCCGTTGTGCTTGTAAACCGCCGAAATGGCGTTCACCAGGAAAGTGATGAACTGGAGGTTCTCCGAAGCGGTCTTGCCCGGACCGAGCAGGTTCACGCCCGTATCGGTTCCCAGCGACCAGTTGTTGTGCTTGCCCGATCCGTTGATCCCCTTGAAGGGTTTTTCGTGCAGCAGCACGCGGAACTGGTGACGGCGGGCGATCTTGTCCATAATGGTCATCAGCAACTGGTTGTGGTCGTTGGCCAGGTTGGCCTCCTCGTAAACCGGAGCCAGCTCGAACTGATTGGGAGCCACCTCGTTGTGGCGCGTCTTGACCGGAATTCCCAACTTCAGGCACTCGTATTCGAGGTCCTTCATAAAGGCCATCACACGCGTCGGAATCGCCCCGAAATAGTGGTCTTCCAACTGCTGGTTCTTGGCCGACTCGTGTCCCATGAGCGTACGCCCCGTGAGCATCAGGTCGGGACGCACGGCCCAAAGGCTCTCGTCCACGAGGAAATATTCCTGCTCCCAGCCCAGGTAGGAAAAGACCTTCTCGACATTCTTGTCGAAATAGCGGCACACCTCCGTGGCGGCCTTGTCGATGGCCGTCAGCGAGCGCAGCAGGGGCACTTTGTAGTCGAGCGCCTCGCCCGTGTAGGCGATGAAGACGGTAGGGATACAGAGCGTCGTGTCGACGATGAAGGCGGGCGACGTGGGGTCCCAGGCCGAGTAGCCGCGGGCCTCGAACGTATTGCGGATGCCGCCGTTGGGGAACGACGAGGCGTCGGGCTCCTGCTGCACGAGCAGCTTGCCGGAGAACTCCTCCAGCACGCCGCCCTGACCGTCCGGCTCGGCAAAGGCGTCGTGTTTCTCGGCCGTACCGCCCGTCAGGGGTTGAAACCAGTGGGTATAGTGGTCCGCACCGTGCTCCAGCGCCCACTGGCGCATACCCGCCGCGATGCTGTCGGCAACTTCGCGCGTAAGCGGCGTGCGTTTTTCCATCGTGTCGAGCAGGGCCGCATAGGTGCGCTTGTCGAGATACTTCCGCATAGCCGCACGTCCAAATACCTTCTTTCCGAAGTAGTCCGACGGGCGTCCCTCGGGAACTTTCACCTCGACGGCCGTGTGATTTATGGCCGCATCGACCATCTTGAATCTGAGTAATGATGACATATACCTGACTGATTAAGGGTTTAGTGTTCGTAGAAAAAACCGCGCGGGGAAGGACCCGATAATTGCAAACTAAAACCTAACCTGAAATTCAACCGGACAACTGCCTCCCGGCAGGACCTGCCGACCTAACTAACCCGGGGCCGCTCCCCCGCTGCGGTACATCTTTCGTTCCGGCTACAAATGTACGAATTATTCCGTTACGTTGTTTTTACAAAATCACCGTTTTTTCAAAAAACAGCCGTTTTTTTCATCATTTTCCCGAAAAAACAACCGTTTTTCGCCGCACACACCCGAAAATTTCAGTCATTTTTCGAAAAACAGCCTCATTTTTCACGAAAAATCCCCAAAATACATTTTTTCGTTTTTTTCCAAAACAAGCAGAAATAAAGACCATTTTTCAACCATTCAACCACACCGAAGACAGCATCCGCGCCGGGCCGTCCGGAAATGCGGCGGGCGGCGAAATCCGGAAAAATTCCGCTGCACTGTTATTTTCGTAACAATTTCTTGTTACAATTCGGTAATTAATTTGTAACTTTACGTGCAATTTTGAAACAGAACGAAACTACACACATACTAATCTCTAAATAGTCATGGCAAATACCAAACGTGAAAAGCTGTTCACCGAGTTCCCGCCGGTCCCGACCGAAAAGTGGGAAGAGGTGATTACAGCCGACCTGAAAGGAGCCGATTACGAGCGCAAGCTGGTGTGGCGTACGGGAGAAGGATTCAACGTCCGCCCCTACTACCGCGCCGAAAACCTCGAAGGCATCCGTTTTCTGGGCTCGCAGGCAGGCGAGTTCCCGTACGTCAGAGGTACGCGCAGCCACAATCGCTGGCGCGTGCATCAGACCGTCGAGGTAAAATGTCCCAGGGAGGCCAACGCCGAGGCGCTGAAACTCCTCAACTCGGGCGTCGATTCATTGGGCTTCTCGATCGCGAAGGAAGGCTTCACGGCCGAAGAACTCGATCAGCTGCTCGCCGGAATCTCGATCCCGGCCATCGAAATGGTCTTCTGCGGCGCGCAGACGGGCAGCATCGCCGAACTGGTGATCGCCAAGCTCGAAAAGGAAGGCACTGCCTCCGAGGCGCACGTGGCCTTCTCGATCGACCCGCTGGTCAAGGGACTGTCGCAGAAAGGCGACTTCTGCTCGCCCAACGGCGAAAAGTGCTTCGCGAAGATCGCCTCGCTGATCGAAAAGACCCGCGAGTACAAGCACATCCGTATCGTGACCGTCTCGGCCGGCATCTTCTCGAACGCCGGATCGACCATCGTCGAGGAGCTGGCGTTCGCCCTCTCGGCCGGTAACGATTACATCGCGCGCCTGACCGACGCCGGCGTGGACGCCGAGCTGGCGGCCCGCAAGCTGCGCTTCTCGTTCTCGGTCACCTCGAACTACTTCCTCGAAATCGCCAAGTTCCGCGCGGCGCGCATGCTGTGGGCCAACATCGTCAAGGGTTACAACCCCTCGAAGAACTGCGCCTGCAAAATGCACATCCACGCCCGCACGGCAGACTGGAACCAGACCGTTTACGATCCCTATGTCAATATGCTCCGCGGCACGACGGAGGCCATGTCGGCCACCATCGCCGGCGTACATTCGCTGGAGGTGACGCCGTTCGACGCCGCGTTCGAAAGCCCCACGGAGTTCTCGAAGCGCATCGCCCGCAACGTCGAACTGCTCCTGAAGCACGAATCGCACTTCGACCAGGTGGTAGACCCCGCAGGCGGCTCGTACTACGTGGAGAACCTCACGCAGTCGATCGCCGCCGAGGCCTGGAAGCTCTTCCTCGAAATCGAGGAGAAGGGCGGCTACGCCGAGGCCTACAAGGCCGCCTGCGCCGCCATCGCCGAGCTCCTCGCGCCCGTGCGCTTCTCCGTGAAGGTTGTCACGCAGCTCTCCGAGGACATCTCCAAGCACATGGACGAGGTGACGACGTCCCTCAAGAACGTCCGCAGGGTTCTTGCCGACCAGTGCCGCATGCCGCAGCGCGCCACGCTTGACGTGATCAACGGTGATCCGACCGCCGACGGGCTTTTTGAGGCCATCGCCGAGAGCGAGACGCCGTGGGCGCCTGCCGTTGCGCGCAACCTTGGCGTTCTGCACGAGGAGCAGCGTCATCTGCGCGGTTTCGAGGAGCGCGCGATGATGACGATCGCCAGCCAGCGCGAACTTGCCCGTCTGCTCAAGCTTGCGCAGACGAATCTCATGCAGGCCAAGGCCCGCATGATCGAGGCGAACCTGCGTCTGGTGATCTCGATCGCCAAGGGCTATGTCAACCGCGGTCTCGCGATGACCGACCTGATTCAGGAGGGCAACCTTGGTCTGATGAAGGCTGTGGACAAGTTCGAGTATCGCCGAGGCTACAAGTTCTCGACCTATGCGACCTGGTGGGTCCGTCAGTCCGTCACGCGTGCCGTGGCCGACTTCGGCAACACCATCCGCATTCCGGTCCACATGACGGAGTCCTACAACAAGATCCGCCGTCACAAGCAGCACTTCCTGCAGGAGCACGGCCGGCAACCGACCGAGCAGGAGCTTGCCGATCTTGCCGAGCTTCCTCTCGCCAAGGTGCAGCTTCTCACGCAGGCTATGCGCGGCGTCGAGTCCATCGACGCACCAATCGGTGATGACGAGGATGCGACGAAGCTCGACTTCGTGCGCGGCGATGAACATGACGATCCGAGCCGTGCCTTCCAGGACCGTTCGATGATCGAATGCATCAAGAAGTCGCTTGACGATCTCGCTCCCCGTGAGGCTCAGGTGCTTCGCCTGCGCTACGGCATCGGGACGAACAAGGACCACACGCTTGAGGAAGTCGGCCATGCGCTCGGTCTTACGCGCGAGCGCGTCCGCCAGATCGAGTCGGCGGCCATCCGCAAGCTTCGCAGTCCCGAGTTCCAGGAACGTCTGCGCGACTACCTGACTGAGAACTGATCCCCTTGACTCCGCCTCGTGCGGAGTCGCCTGAAAAGGCTCCTTCGGGAGCCTTTTCGCGTTTTCGGGAGGACGCGCCGCCCTGATGCGGGTGGCCGAAAACTGCGCCACGTGCGGAATCCCGCTAAAATAACGGTTTTCAGGCGTTCAGCAAGTGCCCTTGCGACGCCGCCCACACTCAAGAGCCATTCCAAGAGAACGCCAGCAGCATGTCATCGTTCGCACAATTCAATCTCGACTCCCGCATCATGTCCGCCATCGAACGCATCGGCTACAAGGAGCCGACGCCGATTCAGCTTCAGGCCATTCCCGTGGTGATGAAGGGGGGAGACGTGATGGGCGCAGCCCAGACGGGCACGGGCAAGACGGCGAGCTTCGGTCTCCCGCTCATCGCCCGCATTCTTCCGCATGCGAACACCTCGATGTCGCCCGCCCGTCATCCCGTGCGCGCGCTCATCCTGACGCCTACGCGCGAGCTGGCCGATCAGGTCTCTGCCAACATGACGCAGTATGCGGCGGACACGCCGTTGCGCGTCGGTGTGGTCTACGGCGGCGTCGACATTCGTCCGCAGTCCGACATGCTCCGCCGCGGCGTCGAAATTCTGACGGCGACGCCGGGCCGTCTGCTTGACCATATCGAGCAGCGCGCGACGAATCTCTCTCAGGTCGAGGTCGTCGTGCTCGACGAGGCTGACCGCATGCTCGACATGGGCTTCCTGCCTGACATCAGCCGCATCCTCAAGCTTCTGCCGGCCAACCGTCAGAGTCTGATGTTTTCGGCTACGTTCTCGCCCGACATCGCCAGGCTCGCGAAGAACTTCCTCAAGCCCGATCCGTTCATGATCGAAGTCGCCCGTCAGAATCAGACGGCCGACACGGTTACTCAGGAGGTCTTTCAGGTCGCGGATCGCGAGAAGACGGACGTGCTGATCGACATCCTCAAGACGCGAGGTTCCGAAAACAAGCCGCTCGAGCAGGTCATCGTCTTCGTCAACGCGAAGATCACCTGCCGTCGCCTTGCCCGCACGCTTGAGCGCGTCGGGATCAATGCAGACGCCATTCACGGCGACAAGACGCAGGAGGAGCGTCAGGCGGCGCTCGACGGCTTCAAGTCGGGCGCCATCCATGTTCTCGTTGCGACCGACGTCGCGGCACGAGGTCTGGACATCAAGGAGTTGCCCTGCGTCATCAACTATGATGTTCCGTTCAGCGCCGAGGACTACGTGCACCGCATCGGCCGTACCGGTCGAGCCGGTTCCCACGGCCTTGCCATCATGCTCGCGACGCGCGAAGACGGCCGTCTTGTCGACGCCATCGAGAAGCTCACGAAGCAGACCTTCGAACAGAAGCCTCTGCGCCCGCTCTCGCGTCAGGCTCGTTCGGAAATGCGCCGCGCCTCAGGAGAGCGTCCCGAACGACGTGGCGAGCGAGAGATCGAGCGCGTCGATACGCCCGAGGATGAACGTCTCGCCAAGGAGCGTGCCCGTGCATATGTGCCGCCCTCCCACCGCAACCGAGATCCGATCTTCGACACGCCCTATCGTGAGCGCAGCGGCGCTTCGGGCAAGCCCGAAGAGCTTCGAGTCTTCGAGCGCGAGACCGTTCGAAAGCCCCGACAGGCGGCGGTTCTGCTTTGCGGCTTTCCCCGTCGACGCGATTGATCGAAATGATCAGCTCGTCTAGGCACTTTGTCCATCACCTATCCATGGTAGGCGTGTTGCGACGAAGTGCCTCGGACGTGTATATTAATTCGACAGCATGAAGAGATGAGGACTTTCCTAAAAGCCCTCACGCCAACCTGCCCGCCTCCGGGCAAGGTGGTGGCCTCCGCGGGAGGCCATGTGGCCGGTAGCTCATCGCGCACCGACAAACATACGGAGAATGGCAATGCCTCTCGACATGCGTGTACGCTGCGGGAGGCTTTTTCGCATCAGGACCGGAGCTTCATCGAGGATGAGGCCCCTGACCGAAAAAGCTCCGCGGCATGCACATCCATCAACATTTATCTGCATGAAGGAGAAGCATATGTCGCATCGTCTTACCATCAAGGGGCAGGTCACGATCCCCAAGGAAATTCGTGACTTTCTCGGACTCGAGGAAGGCTGCTCCTGCGTGGAGTTCGTCGTTGAAGCCGACGGCAGCGTCAGCGTGCGTAAGGCGGGCGAAAAGCCTCGTTCCAGTCGTTCCTCCCGCACTTCCTCCGTTCAAACCGTGCGCAAACCCGTGCACGGTGTTCGCACGCGCGCCCATGGCGGCGTTCTCGCCCTGCTTGCGGGCGGTCTCTGATGGTATAACTCCCGTTGACGTCTCTGTTTCCGCTGCCTGAGAAGTGTTTCAGGCGGCGGTTTGGTTTGCGTTGGGAGAGGGAAGATCAGGCAGATGAGCGGGAGAAAAGAATGTCGGGGAGAAAAGCGGCGGGAGGAGAGGGCTTGCCGGATAAAACAAAACCTCCGTCAGTTCAAGATACTGCGGAGGTTGAGTTGGCGTCCCCAGCGGGGTTCGAACCCGCGTTAGCAACGTGAGAGGCTGCGGTCCTGGACCACTAGACGATAGGGACGTTGTTTCGTAGGGAATGAACTATACGCCGTTTTTCCAGAAGTTGCAGATCGGAATTTGCGTTAAGTCAATGTTTTGCGTAATAAGGATGAAAATAAAGCTCAGTCCGCATGCTTGCGGACTGAGCTTCAACTGATCAGCCTTTTGCCTCTGTCGGCAATCAGAGCGCGCGGGCGATGCGGGCGAGAACTTCTTCCTTGCCGATGAGGCAGAGCGTCTTGTCGATCTGCGGCGTGCGATCGGCGGCGCAGACACAGACGCGGAGCGGGTTGGCGAGCACCTTCATCGCAATACCCTGCTCCTCCATCACGGCCTGAATGCAGCCGTAGACGGCCTCAGGCGTAACGTCGGAGATGGCCTCGAGCTTTTCACCGAAGAGCTTGAGGGCTTCGCGACCGCCGTCGGCGAGGACCTTGGCGGCTTCCTCTTCGTTGACCTTGGGTTCAACGTAGAAGAAGAGGGCGGCGTCGGCCAGCTTTTCGAGAGTGGCGGAGCGGGACTTCAGCAGTTCGCAGACGGCCGCGAGATCGGGACCGCCTTCAACCTTGCCGCCGCGGGCCTCGATGCGGGCCTTCGTGAGATCGGCCAGACGATTCGCGTCGGCTTCCTTCATGTACTGCTGGTTGAGCCAGTCGAACTTCTTCCAGTCGATGCGGGCGGCGGCACGGGAGCAGTCGGAGAGCTCGAACACTTCGGCGAGCTCCTCGCGGGTGAACTTCTCCATGTTGCCGTGGCCCCAGCCCAGGCGGGCGAGATAGTTGAAGACGGCTTCGGGGAGGTAGCCCTGACGTTCGTATTCGAGCACGGAGACGGTGCCGTGGCGCTTCGAGAGCTTCTGACCGTCCTGACCGTTGATGAGCGGCAGGTGGGCGAAGACGGGCACTTCAGCGCCGAGCGCGCGGTAGATGTTGATCTGGCGCGGGGTGTTGTTGATGTGGTCAGCGCCGCGGATCACGTGGCTCACTTCCATGTCCCAGTCGTCGACGACGACGGCGAAGTTGTACGTGGGAATGCCGTTGCGCATGATGATCAGGTCGTCAAGTTCGCTGTTGGAGACTGTGATCGTGCCGTAGACGGCGTCGTTCCAGGTGACGGCGCCTTCATCGGGATTACGGAAGCGGATGACCGGCTTCACACCTTCGGGGATGGGCTTGCCCTGACAGTTCTCAGGACGCCAGCGACCGTCATAGCGGGGCTTGAGGCCCTTGGCCTTCTGTTCTTCGCGCATGGCGTCGAGCTCTTCGGGCGTGGCGTAGCAGTAGTAAGCGCGGCCGTCGGCAAGCATCTGGTCGACGACTTCGCGGTAGCGCTCGAGGCGGTCCATCTGATAGACGGGACCCTCGTCGTAGTCGAGGTTGAGCCACTTCATGCCGTCGAGAATGACCTGAACGGCCTCCTTCGTGGAGCGGACCTGATCGGTGTCCTCGATGCGAAGCAGGAACTTGCCGCCGAAGTGGCGGGCGACGGCCCAGCAGTAGATGGCCGTGCGGGCGGTGCCGAGATGCATCATGCCCGTGGGGCTCGGTGCAATGCGGGTGCGAATCGTCTTCATCACTAAAACTCGTTGTTTGAAAAGGGTCCCGCCTGAGCGCTGCGGCTTCGGGCGCGGAGGAGCGGACGCGCGCGGGGTTGGACGCGCGGCTTGAAAGCTGAACAAAGTCAATATTTTACCCCGTTTGCTGATACTGACGTTAAGCGGAAGTCAAATCAGGAAGTGCGGGGAAAGAAAGGGGCCCGACGCGTGTGAGCGTCAGGCCCCGCCTGATGGATCAGGGATGCGGTCAGGCAGTCCAGGTGAGCCAGGTCCAGGCCGAGAAGACGACGAGAACGATGGCTTCCGCAAGGATGACGGGCACCAGCGTCTTGAAGAAGTCCGACTTGAAGTAGTCGATCGTGATCGTGAGGCAGACGTGGGTGGGCGTGATCATCTGGCCTGCGACACCGAAGACCATGGCGACGCCGGCCAGATCAAGAGAGCCGGGCATGAGGCCCGCCACGATCGGCATCACGATGGCAACGTGGCCCTGGCTCATGCCGGTGAGGATGCCGATGACGAAGCTCGTGAGTGCGATGATGACGGGCACGGGAAGCGCCGAGCCTTCGAAGCAGGTGATGATCTGGTGCAGGATGCCCGTGGCCTCAAGAAGCTGGATGAAGAAGAGGATGCAGCCGACGTTGAGGAGAAGACGCCAGTCGGCGGCGCCGACGAACACGTCCTTGACGCTCACGCCGCGCTTCATCATCAGAAGTACGGGGATGAGCAGCACGACCACGGCGCCCATGGCGAGGGCGGCGGAGAGATTGAAGGCCATCATGAGAACGACGCTCAGAAGCACGGGCGCGATGGCGAGCACGACGTTGATGAGGTCTGTCCTGCGCTGCTCGGACGACAGTTCGGCCTTACGGCGCTTTTCCTCAAACTTGAGCGGGCGGACCATGACGAACCAGCCTATGGCGAAGGCGACGACGGACATCCAGAAAAGATGGATGACGAGATCGGCGACGCTCACGTGAGCGATGGCGCAGCCGAGGATCATGCCGGGAATGATGGGGCTGGCGAACTCGCAGATGTGGCGGAACCAGAAATTGATGGCGGCCTTGCTTTCGGGCTTGATGTCCATACCTTCGCAGGCCGTCTCGACGATCGGAGCGGAAAAGCGTGCGCCGCCGACAGAGGGCAGAAGACCAAGGAAGGCGGGCATGCTGGAGATGACGACTTTCGTCGAGGAGAAGAAGCGGTTGAGCGCGTCGACCATGCCCTTGAGCGTGCCGGATCTGCGGAGCTGGATTTCAAGGCACATCACGAAGTAGAGCGCAAAGAGGAGGTCGTAGGTGCGGTTCATCGTTAGCATGTCGTGACCGGCTTCGGTGAGGGCGCGCAGAGTGGGGTCTTCAAAGAGCCAGAGAAGGGCGCCGCCAGCCAGAATGGCCGGTCCGATCGGACACTTGAAGCGAAGCAGGACGACGATGAGGATGATTGCCGCCGCAATGAGGAGGAAAACGTTCATTGTTGTTGCCTTGGTGATGGGCGGTCCCTCCTGAATTCGGGGACCGCGAATGTGCATCCCGAAATTTTCCGCCTATTCTCCGAATTTGGCAAAAAATACTTTCCGAACTCGCCATGGCCGGAGCGTGACGTGCTCGGAGCGCAACAGATTGAGGAGGTTTCGTGCAGAAAGGCGTCGTTCTTGGGGAAAAATGATCGCCCTGTGAACTGAAAAAAAGTTCGCGCCTAAGTAGAATGCACCCTTTGGCCTGCAACGGCACGGTGCCATGCGGGTCCAGCAATGATTCAACGGCTCTTTCGGACAATGACAGAATCCTTTAACTGGCTCGGGCGGTGCGCCCGGGCAGCGGCTTTCGGCATCGCCGCACTCCTTCTGCTGACGATTGCGAGAATCGTCTTCTTCTTCGCCTATAAAAACGACGATCTCGGCTTTCTGAGCGACTTTGCACCTGCAATGGTGATGGGGCTTCGCGTTGATGCCAAGTGGCTGGCAATCCTGCTACTGCCCGCCTGGATCTGCGTTCTCCTTTCCTACTGGAAGGCCTTCTTCTGGAAGCTGGCGCGCATTCTTGCCTTCGTGGGCATGTTTGTGACGGCGCTTCTGACGGTCATCAACTTCGGCTTTTACGGCTTCTACGCAACGCCCATCAGCCCTATCATCTTCGGCTTCCTTCAGGACGACACGAAGGCGATCGTCATCACGATCATGAAGGACTGGCCCGTGTTCACCTACCTGCTTTGTCTGGCGGGTTTCACGGCTCTGCCCTTTGCGTGCACCATGCTTCTCGGTCGCAGCCGTGAGCGCAGGGTCGGCAGGGCCGCCTACGGCGTCCTTTCGATTCTTTCGATTGTCGTGATGGCGCTTGTCATTCGCGGTAGCTTGGGCACCTTCCCGCTTCGAATCCAGAGCTATTCCGTTACGAAGAACGCCTTCATCAACGCCACTGTTCCCAACGGCATGGCTGCCTTCCATGAGGCCCGAAAGGGCATGCAGGTGCTTGAACTCAAGGGCGGCGCCATTGCCGCCCTCCAGCAGATGGGCTTTGGCAAGGCATCAGATGCTGAGGCTCTCATTGCCGAGGTTCGCCCTGTACTGCCTCAGAGCAAGCCGCTCAAGTCGCAGCCTCATGTTGTTCTGGCCGTCATGGAGTCCATGGGGCGTGACGTGTTCGAGTCGCACAAGCCCGGTGTCAACGACACGCTGGGTGCTCTGGCAGGCGAACTCGATTCGGCGCTTGTCTTCAAGCAGTCGCTGTGTGTGGGACAGGCAACCTTCCCGACGCTCGAGGGCCTGCTTTTCGACTCTCCCCTGAATCCGATCACGCAGAGCCGCTACGGCCGGCACGTCTTCGATTTCTCCCGCATGCTTGAGTACAAGAAGGCGGGCTACAGGACGATCTTCTTGACGGCGGGTCCCGAGGCCTGGCGCCAGATCGAAACCAATTTTCCGCAACAGGGCTTCGACGAGATTGTCGGTGCGGGCAAGCTGTCGTCCCGCTATCCCGGCGTCGAGAACGGCACGTGGGGTGTCGGTGACGCCTGGATGTTCAAGCGTGCGGAGGAGATTCTGAAGGAGGCGGACCAGAAGGGGGAGAAGCTCTTTATCGTGATGCTCTCCACCGCCAATCATCCGCCGCACAGGGTGCCCGACGGCGTCAAGGTCAATCCCGTTTCCTACAAGGAGTTGCCGCCCTTCATCACGGACAACAGGTACGACATCCTGACGGGTTCTCTTGAAACCTATCAGTACGCGGCCAATGCTCTGGGCGGATTCGTGCATGACATGAGACGCGGCGCGCTCAAGCGCGAGCTTCTGATTGTGGCGACCGGCGACCACAATCTTCGCATGTCGTACGCAGGCGGCTACGCCCATCATTTGCATGGCGTTCCGATTCTGATCTGGGCGCCAGAGAGCCTTGAGGCTGACGCCGGGAAGGTCGACGTCACGCGTTGGGCGGGGCATCGCGACATCTTCCCGACGATTGCAGGCGTCGTGTTGGGCAGGACGCCCGAAATTCACGAAGGCCGCAACCTGTTTGCCAACGAATCGATGGACCTCATCGTTTCCTATACGGGCATCGCAGCGGGCAGCTGGGGTGCCGCCGAGATCAGGGACAACGGAAGCGTGACCTGCTATCGCTGGGAGAATGACCGCATGGTGCCTGAGGATGCCTGCACGGGTCTTTCCAAAAAGATGGCCGATGCGGCCAGAGCCCAGAGGGCGCTCGCCGACTACAAGG
>ERZ780223.3407-NODE-3407-length-11948-cov-2.142100_pt1 | contig 11948 bp, 9 predicted proteins | sample MGYA00511016_ERZ780223 | MGnify/ENA primary metagenome ERZ780223 (study PRJEB29588, sample SAMEA2159032) | human gut metagenome | biome: human gut; feature: human-associated habitat; material: faeces | place: Denmark | collected 2008/2010 ... | reverse complement strand
CAGTCCGGCGGTACGGTTACGGTGGACAAGAGCCGCGCCAATGCTGGGGAGACCATTACTGTGACGGTGAAGCCGAATACAGGAAAACGGGTTGATTTCCTGAGTTATTCCACAGAGGTGGCAGGTTCTGCACCAGTGGAGATCACCAATAAGGTAGACGCAACGACCTATACCTTTGAGATGCCTGCTGCAAATATTTCCATCGGCTGTACCTGGACGGATGCCACACAGGAATCTGGCCCGGCGATTATCAGTTTTGTGGTAAATGGTGTCAACGGTGTGATCAATGAGTCTGCCGGGACCATCAGCATCGTGCTTCCTTATGGCACGGATCTGACATCTCTGAAGCCGGTGATCACGTTGAATGGTGCTACTTCGGTAAGTCCGGCCAGTGGGGAGACTGTGAACCTGTCAGGTCCGGTGACTTATACCGTGACAGGCGAGGACGGAACAACGAAGACTTACAAAGTGACGGCTGTCACTTCCGAGCAGCCCAAGAGTGACAAGCTCTGGGAGAGCATGCTTGAGCAGACAGGCGGAAGCACGGACCATACAGGTAAGAATACCTGGTGGAAGAAAGCTAAGGATATGAAGAAGCATAATGATTATCCGAAATACTGGTAAGCCGAAAATCAGATTTACATAATGTGTTTCAAAACCCGCGGACAGGGGCAGCTCTGTCGGCGGGCTTTGAACTGTGGGAGATATATGGGTGATAAGAACTATCAGATAGACATAAGAGAGGTACTGTCCCGCAAATATGCAGGCGGCTATGCGAAGCAGGAGTTTTTGCAGCTGCCGGACAGATACCGGATGATCGGAGACGGCGCATTTCAGGATAATATCCGGATCGAGAGGCTGGATCTGAGTGACAGACTGCAGGTGATAGGAAGAAATGCATTTCGCCACAGTATTGCTTTGAAAGAGGTGCGGCTGCCCCGCTCGGTGGAACGGCTGGGGGATGGCTGCTTCTCGGACTGTCCCAGAATACGGGAGGCTTATATGTCCCGGTATTTACGGGAGGTTCCAAGGGATGCTTTCCGGGAAGACCGGAAGCTGATGAAAATATTATTTACCAAAGACAGCGTCCTGACAAGGATCGGCAGGGATGCATTTTCAGAATGTGTGTCTCTGGAGAAGATTTTGCTGCCTGGGACGGTGACGGAGGTGGATGACCGGGCATTTTACCGGTGCAAGAGCCTGAAGACGGTCCGTTTTCCGGAAGGTTTGAAGCGGATCGGCAAGGAGGCATTTTACTTTTGCGCAATGGAGACGCTGGAGCTGCCGGAGTCTCTGGAAATATTGGATGAAAAGGCATTTTTCAAATGCACCTGGCTTACGGAGGTGTGTCTGCCGACCCATATCCGGCGGATCGAGAAATGGGTATTTCACGGATGCAGCCGCCTGAAGGTGCTGGAGATCCGCCATGACCCGGAGTACATCGGCGAGTGGATCATCAACCGCGCGGCGCGGATCCGGTGTTATCAAGGATCGAAGGTGGACAGATATTGTCAGGAGTCAGGATTTACAGTGGAGTATATAGATGGAGAACAAAGAGAAGAATCCAAAGGTCGTGGTGATTGACCGGAGGGAGGACAATGGTGTGTTTCTGACCCGCAGGATAGCGGAGAGGTATGGAACGGAGAAGTGTCTTAGTCTTCCGGGAACTTATCGGAAGATCGGAGAGGAAGCATTTAAAGGAAATGGTAAGATCGAGCGGTTGGGGCTGCCGGATTCAGTGCTGGAGCTGGGAGAGTATGCATTTCGGAATTGCAATACATTGAAGGAGGTGCATCTGCCGAAGCATCTGGCACGGATCGGCGCAGGATGCTTTGCAGAGTGTTCCAGGCTTCGGCTGGGGGAGATTCCCGCTTATGTGGAGATACTGCAGGCGGGGACATTTCTGGAGAACCGGAAGCTTCAGGAGGTGCGGTTTGCGGCTGAGAGCCGACTTGCCGTTATCGGGGAAGATGCATTTGCGGAGTGTACGGCACTGGAGCGGATCAGTCTGCCGGACAGCGTGACGAAGATCGGTGACCGGGCATTCCGCCGCTGCAAATCGCTGGCGGAGATTCATTTTCCCGCCAAGCTTACACATATCGGTGAAGAAGCATTTTATTTCTGCGCGGCAAAGGAGCTGCACCTTCCGGCGAAGGTTGCGTCTGTGGGCAGCCGCGCATTTTGCAAATGGATGCATCTGGAGCAGGTGACCCTGCCGGAGAGTGTGCAGTACTTGGGAGATGGTGTCTTCCGCGGCTGCAACCGCCTGAAAGTGCTGGAAATCAGGCACGATCCTGAATATATCGGCGAACTCATTGCTAACCGTAATACGGTGATCCGGTGTCGGAAGGACTCGAAGGTGGAGGAGTATTGTAAGGAATATGGGTATCAGGTGGAGATTGTTACCTGATGATAAAAAACCCCTGCCGATTTTATCAAGCATGTTATACTGTTCTTATCAGAGAGCAGGAATATAGGAGATGTAGGAAAAGAGGGTAGGAATGCATGAAATTTCAGATGAATTTTACCACATCGTATGATGATGTGATCCGCTTTGGCTCAGCGGAGGAGCTGCAGCAATTTTATACGGAGCACGGGTGTACCGGATTGGAAGTGATGCCGTTAGGATATTCTACGAAGGATGCTCCGGATGTATATTTATCGGCAGAGGAGTGTCCGCTGATCCGGCCGGAGATGGTGACAGGGGTTCATTGCTGCTGCAGTGGAGACTGGATAGCCAGTGACCGGCAGAAGCTGATCGAAGGGTACCGCAGGGATCTTGATTATGCCACACGCATGGGTGCGGAATATGTGGTGTTTCATGTGGTGCAGGTGGATGATGAAGAGGGGATAACTTATAAGCTTAAGCACACGGATCGGGAAGTGATCGAGGAAGCAGCTGACTTTATTAATGAACTGCTGGATGGGCAGAAGTATGATTTCTGGTTCCTGATGGAAAATCTATGGTGGCCTGGACTGACATTTCTGCATCCGGAGGATACACAGATACTCCTTGACAGGGTACATTATGAGAAGAAGGGATTTATGTTGGATACCGGACATTTCCTTCATACCAATCTGGATCTGGAGACCCAGGAAGAGGGGGTAACATATATTCAGAAGATGCTGGATGCCCATAGAAATATGATTTCCTATATAAAGGGGATTCATCTGCAACAGTCTCTGACCGGAGATTATGTAAAGAAATGGCTTCAATCCGCTCATGAACTTCCAAAAGATCCCATGGAACGGTTCTGCAAAGTGTATGAGCACATCTTCCAGATCGACCGGCATGAGCCCTTTACAGCTGAAGGTGTGGAAGATCTGGTGAGACGGATCGATCCTTTGTATGTGACATATGAGTATATTACCAGAAGCCGGGAGGAACTGTCGGCATATCTTCGAGCCGGAAGGCTTCGGCAGAAGAAATGAAAATTCTCTGAATTTGTCAAGTGACGGCTTGCATGTTCTGCGGACATCATGTACAATGACATATGGCTGGTTACAGGTTTGTTCTGAAGACAGGCCGTATACATAGATAAGATAAAGGAGAATGAAAAAATGAGCAAAAGACCAACAGTGCTGATGATTTTAGATGGCTATGGACTGAATGACAGAAAAGAAGCCAATGCGATCGCTGAGGCGAATACTCCGGTGATGGACAAACTGATGGCTGAGTATCCGTATGTAAAAGGAAATGCCAGTGGACTGGCAGTAGGACTTCCGGATGGACAGATGGGCAACTCTGAGGTTGGCCATATGAATATGGGCGCAGGACGTATCGTATACCAGGAGCTGACCCGTATTACCAAAGAGATCCAGGATGGTGATTTCTTCAAGAATGAAGCACTTCTGGAAGCTATGGATAATGCTAAGAAGAACGATTCCGCACTTCATCTGTACGGATTGCTCTCTGACGGAGGTGTTCACAGCCACAATACTCACCTGTATGCACTTCTGGAGATGGCTAAGCAGCAGGGACTTCACAAAGTATATGTACACTGCTTCCTGGATGGCCGTGATACACCGCCTGCATCTGGAAAAGATTTTGTTGCCCAGTTAGTTGATAAGATGAAAGAGATCGGTGTTGGCGAAGTGGCAACCGTTATGGGCCGCTACTACGCTATGGACCGTGACAACAGATGGGATCGTGTGGAGCTGGCATACAAGGCTCTGACCAAGGGAGAAGGCATCCCGGCTGACTGCCCGATCTGCGCTGTAGAGAATTCTTATAAGGAAGAAGTATACGATGAGTTCGTAAAACCGAGTGTGGTTATGAAAGACGGACACCCGACCGCGACCATTCAGGATAAGGATTCTGTTATCTTCTTCAACTTCCGTCCGGACCGTGCAAGAGAGATTACCAGAGCTTTCTGCGCAGATGAGTTTGACGGATTTGCAAGAGAGAAGAAGCTGGATCTGACATATGTATGCTTCACTCAGTATGATGCAACGATTCCGCATACGATCATTGCATTCAAGAAAGTAGAACTCCACAATACGTTTGGTGAGTATCTGGCAGCACACCACATGACTCAGGCACGTATTGCCGAGACAGAAAAATATGCACATGTGACCTTCTTCTTCAACGGAGGAGTGGAGCAGCCCAACGAGGGCGAGGATCGTATCCTTGTAAAATCTCCGAAAGTTGCAACTTATGATCTGAAGCCGGAGATGAGCGCATATGAAGTATGCGACCGTCTGTGTGAGGCAATCCGTTCTGAAAAATATGATGTGATCATCATCAACTTTGCAAACCCGGATATGGTAGGACATACAGGTGTAGAGGCTGCAGCTATCAAAGCCATCGAGGTTGTTGACGAGTGTGTTGGCAAGGCGGTAGAGGCACTCAAGGAAGTGGATGGACAGATGTTTATCTGTGCTGACCATGGAAATGCAGAGCAGCTTACAGATTATGAGACCGGTGAACCGTTCACTGCTCATACCACCAACCCGGTTCCGTTCATCCTTGTAAATGCGGATCCGAAATATACGCTGAGAGAAGGCGGATGCCTGGCAGACATCGTACCGACTCTGCTGGAACTGATGGGAATGGAGCAGCCTGCTGAGATGACCGGAAAATCTCTGCTTGTAAAATAGGAGTGGCTTATGGTACTGGAGATGAAACGTGCTCTGGAAGATCTGAAAAAAGGTGCTGACGGGGCATATAGAAAAATATACGATGCAACTTATGAAGAGGTATACTGCAAGAGTTTTCTGATCACACAGGAAGAAAAACAGGCATTGAGTCTGGTGGAAGATTTTTATGCAGGTGTATTAAAAGAGATCGGCGAAGCACTGAAAGCAGAGGATCAGAATCTCTGGTTCTGGCAGCAGTATTATAAAAAGATCCGCCGCGAATATCAGAAGCTTTTAAGCGTTCAGCACAAAGAGGCTCCGGGAAAAGCACAGAATCTGGCACAGATTCTGGCGGCACTTCCGCTGCTTCACCGTGTGATGCTGGTGATGGCTTATGAGGATGACTTCAGCGCGGAACAGATCAGCGCAGTGCTTGGTCTGGCTTCGGAGAAGATTGAAGGCGAGCTTGAGAAGCTGGAGAAGATTCTTCCGACCCTTACACAGGGACAGCCGCAGGAGAATGCTGTATGGCTGGCAGGCTGGAAGACGATTCTGGCAGGCGCAGACCGTCAGATCCTTGGGGCAGTAGCTGCTGACTGGGTGGATGTGACCTATGAGAAGGCATCCGCTGCTGCAGGCGTGAAAGAACAGCCGAAGAAAGAAGACAACTTTGAGTATTTTGTGGCAGATGTAGATCTGACAGAAGAAAAGCCGAAGAAGAAAAAAGCAGAGCCTGTCATTGAAGAAGAGGATGATGAGGACGAAGAAGAGTATTCCGATGAAGACGATGAGGATGAGGAATACGATGACGATGATGAAGAATATGATGACGATGAGGATGACGAAGACGATGAGGATCGTTACGACTGGGATCTGGAAGATGACGGCCGTAAGATGATCATTATTGGAGCAGTTTTTGCAGTGATTCTTTGTGTTGTGATCGGACTTGGTGCCATGTGGTTCATGGGAAGAAACAAGAGCGATAGCGACAGCGCAGCATCGTCTCAGACAGAAGAACAGCAGGAAGATGCAGCTGCAGATCTGGTGATCAAGGGTGATGGAGATACTGCTGATGATGATGCAGAGCCTGCTGAGGAAACGGATGCTGAGGAGACAGAGGAGACTGAAGAGACTGCTCCGGAAGAGGAAGAAGCAGAACCGGAAGAGCCGCAGACTGTGACTATGAAGGTCAATGCAAGCTCTTTGAATGTAAGGAGTGAAGCTAATACCACCAGCTCTGTCGTAACCAGTCTGACAAATGGAGATACGGTAGAAGTTCTTGGTGATGCATCTCAGGAATGGGTACAGATTCGATGCACCAGCAAGAATAATGAGGAAGGCTACGTGAAGAGCGAGTATCTGGTAGCTGCCGAATAGAAAGAAAGGAACCTGCCTATACTATGAAAAAATAGTATAGGAGGTTCTTTTTTTATGAATCGATATCTGCCAATCACCTATATTTACGCAAGAGAGATCCTGGACTCCAGGGGAAACCCTACTGTGGAGGCGGAGGTGGTGCTGGATGGTGTCTATGAGGCAAGGGCATCCGTTCCATCAGGAGCATCTACAGGGCAGTATGAGGCGGTGGAACTGCGGGATGGACAGGAACGTTACCTGGGATTGGGAGTAGAAAAGGCGGTCTCCAATGTAAACACAAAGATCGCCAATGCTCTGCTGGGGGAAAATGCGTTGAGTCAGGGATATATTGACCATCTGCTCATCGATGCGGATGGTACGGAAAATAAGTCTAACCTGGGTGCCAATGCGATCCTGCCGGTCTCTATGGCGGTTGCCAAAGCTTCTGCAAAGGCACTGGGACTTCCTTTGTATCAGTATCTGGGTGGTATTCGGACAGACAGCATGCCGGTTCCTATGATGAATATATTGAATGGAGGCCGTCATTCGAAGAATTCATTGGACTTTCAGGAATTTATGATCCTTCCTGTAGGTGCAGAGAATTTTAAGGAATCCATTCGTATGGGAACAGAGGTGTACCACAAGTTAAAACTGATTCTCAACAAAGATCAGATGGTCAGCGCAGTTGGTGACGAAGGCGGATTTGCACCGGATCTGAAAAATGCAAGGGAAGCGTTGGAATATCTGATGAAGGCAGTAGAACTGGCGGGATACGATCCGGGGAAAGATGTGGTGTTTGCCATGGATGCAGCAGCCAGCGAGTTGTTAAATGAACGGACTGGCTGTTATGATTTTCCAGGAGAAGGAAGCCAGGAAGGCTGTCAGATCAGTCGGAGTACAAATGAGATGATCGATTACTATGAATCGTTGACGGCAGAATTTCCACTGGTATCAATTGAAGATGGACTGGCGGAAAATGACTGGGAAGGCTGGCAGAAGCTTACCTGTCGTCTGGGTCAGAATATTCAGCTGGTAGGAGATGATCTGTTTGTAACGAACACCAGGCGGATCAGCTGTGGGATCAAGCTTCAGACGGCCAATGCGGTTCTGATCAAACTCAATCAGATCGGAACGCTGACGGAAGCTTTTGATGCGATCCATATGGATCACAAGGCCGGATATCGCACCATTATATCTCATCGCAGCGGTGAGACTTCAGAGGATATGATCGCAGATCTGGCTGTAGCCTGCGGATCCGGACAGATTAAGACCGGTGCGCCATGTCGGGCAGAGCGGACGGCAAAATATAATCAGTTGCTGCGGATACAGGAAGAATTAGGAGAGCTGGCATCTTTTCGGAATCCTTTTGCTGTTGATGACGGGCGGGAGCAAAGTTCATGATTTACAGAAACCGGCATAGATGATATGATAATGCAGAACTGACTGGCGCTTAAAAACCAGTTTATGGACGGGAGAAAACAAATGAAGAAGATCATATTGTTGTTGACTCCTTAAATTAGCATAATACTGATCTACTTGCCTGTCTCTGGAATGATCTGTATACTGTCATTAGTTTACAGAAAGAAAAAGGTCCCAGAGCACCCTCCCTGACAAGTCGCGTACTCTGAGACCATGGTCAAAACCATGATTATTATATCAGATTACGCACTAGTCCTCAAGGAGGATATTGGTGTTTTTTGTTGAGAGCAGTGAGAACTCCCATTTATGTCCTGTATGTCAAGGAATGCTTCGTTATAGGGATTCTCGTCCTCGCATCCGCAAAAAGGAAGGCGGAACGAGGGAATGTCTGATGATCCGCAGGTTCCGATGTCAGAACTGCCATAGCTATCACAATGAACTTCCTGACTGCCTTGTTCCCTATAAACACTACGAAACAGAGGTGATTGCCGGTGTCCTGGATGAAGTTATCCTTCCGGAAGACCTGGATTCTGAGGATTACCCATCCTTCAGTACCATGGTTCGCTGGCTTCAATGGTTTCGCGAAAATCTGCAGCGTATAGAGGGATACCTGCGGACAGCCGGATATCAGATATTGAATCTGGGAGAGGGACTCCTGTTTACTTCCGACTCACTGCTTAGCAAGATCAGGGACAGACATCAAAACTGGCTGGAACTTATCCTACGGCTCATCTATAACAGCGGTGGATTTCTGGTTCCGATTCACTGGTAACTTTATGCACCCACTTTGGTTCGTCTGTCACACGGACTGATAGTATAGTGGTCTCAAAAGGAGGTATCTATACTATGAGTACAAGTGATACATTAACAAAACAGCAATGGCAGGATCAGGAGGCACTTCACCGTTTTCAGTTGATCTCGCCGCTCCTTCAGACAGGTCTGGATGATGCCAGACGCTTACAGCTCCGCAGAACGATTGCTGATGAGAATCATCTCTCTGTCCGCACTCTTTACCGGTATGAAAAGGCATTCGCTGAAAAACAGTTCGCAGGTCTCAGACCAGCTGACCGCGAAAAACGGCGTTCACAGGTTCTTCCGGAAAACTTCGAGTTTCTTCTGGATCAGACGATTCAGCTGCGCAGGGAAGTGCCGGAACGGTCAGTTGCCCAGATCATTTACATTCTGGAAGCAGAAGGTCTTGTGGCACCTGGCATTCTGAAGCGATCGACTCTTGAACGCCACATATATCGGGCGGGCTATGGTCAGAAACAGATGCAGATGTACAAGGAGGCCAGAAACAGTTCTTCCAAACGTTTCTGTAAGCCTCACCGCATGATGCTGATCCAGGGGGATATCAAGTATGGTCCCAAACTTCCCCTTGGGAAAAATGGTGCAAGGGTGCAGACCTATCTATCCTCTGCCATTGATGACCATTCCAGATATCTGCTTTCCTCCCGGTTTTACGATAATCAGGAAGAATCCATCATTGAGGACACCTTCCATCAGGCCATTTCCAGATATGGCACCTTTGATGCCTGCTACTTTGATAATGGAAGTCAGTACATCGCAAAGCAGATCCGGTTCTCACTTGCGAGACTTGGAATCCGTGTCATGCATGCCAAACCACGTTCAGGGAAAAGCAAGGGCAAGATTGAAAAGTTCCATCAGGTGGTGGATGACTTCATCCGTGAGTCAAAGCTTAAAAATATCAGGACATTGGAAGAGCTGAACCGTCTCTGGACAGTCTATCTGGATGAATACTATCATAAACAGAAGCATGCCGGTATCGCAGAATACTACGAAAGTCTTGGAGCTGCTGTTCCAGCAGAAGGGATCTCCCCACTCCAGGAATGGAACAGGGACAGCCGTCCACTGACATTCCTTGATGCAGCTGTGGTATCTGAGGCCTTTCTCCATCATGAACAGAGAAAAGTCGACAAGGGAGCCTGCATCAGTTTCCGTGGGAAGCGTTACGAAACGAAACCATCTTTGATTGGACACACTGTAGAGATCTCATATGATCCTGCAGCACCGGAACAGATCACCATCTCTTATCAGGGAATGGAACCTTTTACCGCAGTCCCGCTAAAGATTGGTCCGTATTGTGATAAAAGACCGACTCTGCCTGCTTCCATGCAGGAACAGACCCCTACGACCTCCCGCTTTCTTGATGCATTGGAGGTACGTCATAAACAGACTCAACAGCAGATGGCAAATGCCATTTCCTTTGCTTCCTACCGGAAGGAGGCGAATGTCTGATGTATGAATCATTCTTTGGCATGGAACATACTCCGTTTGTGCGGGATGTCCCGCCGGAAAAGCTATACGAATCCAATGCATTTCGTGAAACACTTGGCCGTCTGTCCTATGTCGCAGACCGTCAGATGTTTGCAGTTGTAACTGCTGATCCTGGATGTGGTAAATCAACTTTGATCCGCCGATTCTACTCGGAACTTCCCAAAGAGGATTACATTGTTCTTTATCTGTCTGACTCAAAGCTGACACCACGATGGTTTTATAAGGGACTGCTGGATCAGTTGGGACTTGAATCCCGGTTTTATCGCGGTGATTCCAAACGTCAGCTTCAACAGGAGATTGAGATCATCCGGGGAGTGCAACATAGAAAAGTCGTCTGTATCCTTGATGAAGCACATCTGATTGAAAAGGAAACTCTGGAAGAATTCCGCTTCCTGCTCAACTACAGATTTGATTCCATGAGCCCTATGGCTGTGGTGCTGGTCGGTCAGACTGAACTCTGGGAAAACAAACTAAAACTGCAGCGGTATGCTGCTATCCGCCAGCGCATCGATATGTACTGTGTCCTGCCACATCTGGACAGATCTGAGACGGAACAGTATATCGCAAGTCATATGGATTACTCCGGGTGTGCCCAGGAAGTATTTACAACCAAGGCCTTGGATGAGATCCATAAAGCATCAGTCGGAATTCCACGCATGATCAACCGGATCTGCGAAAAGGCTCTTATGTATGCATTTCAAAACCAGAAACGTCTGATTGATGACTATATGATCAAGTATGTTGTAGAGCATGAAATGCTTGGAACCATGACTACGTAGTCCTTATTGCCGCCTGTAGTCAGGCGGCAGCCCTGCAAGGACTGGTGACAGAAAGTTAAGCAATCTGATGACGATTCATGTGAGCAAGTCAGTGACAGCTCATGAGGGCAGCAACAATTTACTGGTAAAGAAGATTTCTGATAAGATTGAGAAAGCAAGTTTTGTAGATACGATAAAGCCGAATGAGGAAAAGGTGTATGCTGGAAGATGTGGAAAGGAAGAATTTGCAAAGGATGCACAAGCAGCTTATCAGCAAATCACGGATCTGATTGACCGGTTCCAGAAGATTGATGCGGCTATTGTTGCCTCTAATGCAAAAGCTGAGATTACCACATCTTATGGGGTTTTCACAGTCGCAGGCGCGATTTCTCTTAGAGGAAGACTGCGCGGCATGGGTGTTTATGAGGATGAGGCAGATTTTGAAGGAAAACTCCAGCGTAAGCTTAAAAATGAATATGATGAAAGAATTCGTTTTTGTGATATCAAAAATGGTCAATTGCAGTCAACAGCCGAGAATATGCGTCTCAGTATTCTTGGAAAAGACAGCAAGACAAAGGACGAAAAGCCGCTGGAAGTGGTGGATACGTATGTGAAAGAAAATACAACGGAGCTGGTGGATCCCCTGGAAGTCCAGAAGAAGCTGAGCGCTCTGGAAGAAAAGAGAAGTACATTGCTTCGGGAGCTGGATACGCAGATAAAAGTGTCCAACGCAACTACGTTTATTGAGATTATGTAAGAGATATGCCCGCATTACGAAAACCTTAACCCCGGCTTCCCGTAACAGGGTTACGTTACAAAAGTTGGTTAAGTGAAAAGATGTTGATAACATCTCCAATTTAACGGTTTTGCATTTTACTTGAATTGTAAAAGAGAAATGGTTAATGATCTTGTTTATAAATGGTTTTACATCAATGGAGAATTTTCTGCAGACATAGAAATATGTTGAAATCCGTGAAACAGGTTGAGTGTTAAGTCGGTTGACAATAGGTGATCCTCACGGCTGTAATGTGGGCTTTT
>ERZ780223.3404-NODE-3404-length-11953-cov-2.950580_pt1 | contig 11953 bp, 7 predicted proteins | sample MGYA00511016_ERZ780223 | MGnify/ENA primary metagenome ERZ780223 (study PRJEB29588, sample SAMEA2159032) | human gut metagenome | biome: human gut; feature: human-associated habitat; material: faeces | place: Denmark | collected 2008/2010 ... | reverse complement strand
TGAACTGAACTATACTATGTGTAACATCGTCAATGACCACATAAAACTGTGTGCCCGGATAACAGTATACAGAACAGCTACCACCTGTAGCCTTGTTGGTTGATATGCCTGCACGGCCATTTTGCACAGCCATATCGATTTTATCCAGAGTCCAACCTCGCTTATTCATATAGTTCATATTTTTCAACCCATCGAAATTATAATAAGTATTAGGATCGGTTTGCGGCTTCCAACAGTCTGTTGCAAAGTTTTTCCACGCTTCTCCCGTAGCAAATGCCTGATCTTCACATGCTTGTCTCCGGTACGCAGTCCAGTTCTCTTCCGGAGTGATATAGTTAAGATACGACGAAGTAACATCATTAACAACCCCAGCCTTTACCAGTTGCCATTGCTGAGCATGCTGGAGTTCGTGAGCCAGCGTATCCACAAGTTCTGCAGAATCATTCCAGTAAGCTTTGTTGATATTAATGGAATAATCGCTTTCACGGAAAAAGCCGTACCCTGCGTCATCCGATGGATCGTTATAATAGTTGATCTTCGGCGTTTTATCAGCCAAACCAATATCCTTGGCGATAAACTTGGACAAGCGATTGATGGCACTCTTTTGGGCGGATTCACTCAATTTTTCCCACATATCGGGCTTGAACTTGTTGAGTGCTTTTTCTTGGTTTTCGATGTAGTATTTTTGTAGGACATCCTGCTTGGTATAAAGTCCAGAAAAGTTCCATCTCTTGTCAAGAACATTCAGTCCCTTCATCGTCGCAAATCCGGTAAGCAGACCGGCGGCAAGACCAGACCAATCAGATGCGATCTTATTATCCGTCCACTTATCCACAAGGTAGCTTGTCCCCATAGCCGCAGCCGTAGAAACAGCTCCTACGACAGCCATTTCACACAGATGAACAAGGACAGCACGTCCGACAATAACGGTCGTTTGGAATACTCCTGCACCGATTGTGTTCGCAAGTTTGAAGCCTGCTCCGATCGGAACAGTCAATGACTGGATAAACATAGCGCCAAGACCGACTGCGTTATAGATCAGCACACCACGATCATCTCCGAAGTGCTCGACAAACTGATTGCGAATCGGATTCATGGCAGGAGAGTAAATATCTCCGCAATTGGCAAGTTTGACGTTGTCAATTCCTTCGATCAAGTTTGATACGGCATACGCACTTGCCACGCCTCCCGCAATAACCGCAACAGACGTTACAACCAGCGGCGTTCCTGCGCCAAAAGAACAACAGGCAATGACCACGCTGCCGACCAACATCAAAGAGCTGGTCAAGATCTGCATAAGACCGTTGGAGCGTCTTTGCGCGATTGCCTCCTGCACATCGGGGAGCGTGTAGATCTGCACACCTTCGGTTGCGGATACAACGACAAACTGATTTTCTTTCAGTTCGATACCGCGAATGGCTTCCATCGCATACTCATTGATCATCTCGGGTGTTTCGTGAAGTGCGAGAGCATCCAAAATGGCAGGATCAATTACGATCATAACTGTCTTCTCGCCGCGATAAGCGTTCTGCTCCTGAATGTCGATCAACTGTCTGATCGCATCACAAGCCGCCTGATATGCTTTTGCCTCGTCAGAATACAGAGAATATGCCTGGAGCGTCGGACGAACAGAAGGATCTGCTTTCCATTTGGTCCTGCCACTGTCGAAATCATAACAGTCCACTCCATAATCGAATACTGCATCATCTACCGGGGCAGTAAATACAGACATTGCATACGCAGAAACCTGACAGTACTTGAAGTAGCACCCGTCGAAAATACCCGAAAACGGATTCAGAGAGACATACTGATTAACAAGGTACGTATCATCCTCACCGACAACGGCAACCACACCGTTTGTAACTGTCTCTTCTGACAAAACACATTCCGTGTGCTCATCGACAAGCTGAAGAAATCCCGCGGCCGGCATCTCGGTTTCACCATCTGAATACGTGGAATGTCCGTCCGAGAAAACCAACCCGATATAGCTATTGCCATCATCGTCGGTCGCAATACCATCACTGACAGTATAGCCAAGTTGTGTAATATCAAATGCGATGCAACTGATAATGAAAGAATAAAGGTCTTCTTCCGCATCATGCAACACAACCGGTTCATCATTTTCCATAGTATCTACAGGAAGAAAACTCTCGCGGTAATCTCCATAGGAAAGACTGAGGAATTGAAAATCGTCATCCAAAGCGGTCTTGTCTTCCACACCGATGATATAATTGCTTTCGGTAGAATTGTTTTCCGTGTAACCATTTTCGAAAGCTTCTGTTTTGTCGTAATGTTTTTCCGAAATATTACTCAAAGCCGGGGCACACGAGGTCAAAAGAGTTGCAAGCGCAAGCAGAATTGCAACGAACGGAATAAAACATTTTTTCATAATCGTACCTTCCTTTCAATTATCAATTAGTCATGATTTCTTTTACGGGAACGGATAATTCCGATGAATCCGATAATTACTGCTCCGCTGACGATAAACCAGATGCTGTATGTAGAAAGAACAGATGAACAACCCGTCAAATCCGTATCACATTGCTTTTCGATATACGACACGGCTTTAACTGCAGTGAAGTCCTGCGTCCCAGTCGAAATTGCTTTTGCAAAGACGGTATCTGATGTACCAACAGCTTCTTTGACATTAACCGTAATCGAGAAGCCAGTATTGAATCTGTTTACAATGGAGAGTGTCCATTTTCCCGTCGGCAGATAAAGACCATTAGCTTCGTTCAAAAGCAATGCCCTATGTTCCCCGGTCGTCTCATTATGAAGGATCATAATGGACTGACTGTCAAACGGGTCCGCCGCACGAATCACGCGGATTTGATCTGCATCATAAACCGCTCCCGCAGTTTTTTTGTTAACCAAAGTATCCGCACCATCTACCGACAGCAGCATCTCGCCAGAATTGTCGCCCGATGCATAGTAAATGGCACGGGTTTCTGTACTGCCGTTCCAGTTGCTTTCTTTGATACTGACTTCGACGGTATGATCGAACACACTTGACATATCTGTACCGTAAGGAATGTTATATTCCTTTCCGGTTGCGATATCCGTAGCAACGACAGAGGAGCTTTCGTAATCTGCAAACTGCTTGTAGACAAAGCCGTTAAGGTACACTTCAGGAGCCTGTAACGCTGTTTTCAGCCTTTCATCGCAAACGACTTTTGCATCACGTTCAATGGAACTCTGCGTGATGGCTTTCAGCGAATCCACATTTTCTACGGGAACAACCGCATATTGGCTTCCAGGCTCTGCGTAGATTGCGTTGACGTTTTGCTCTGCATATTGTCCAAGCACCTCGTACATCCGTTCCTTCCCCTTGTTGCCCTCGTAACGAACCTTGACCGAGGCACTGTCGGGGGACTTATAGTACCAATAAGGTGCTCCGTTCTCCGAAGTATAACTTTCGATACTCAAAGATTCGATCTGCTCGGCAAGATCCTTCGCCATAGTGCGATAACTATCGTCTGTCGCCGGGAAGCAATAAAGATAACTTCCGCCTCCCGCCGTCTTCAGTGAAACAGTCAAAACTTTGGAGGCATACAGAATGTTGCGATCTGTACTCGTAAGAAGTTCTTTGTTCAATCTCGGAGCGTAATTCTTGTCATCGCTGATGGCAAAAATGAACGTATATTCCACGATTTCGCCGGACATCACTTCAGGATTGGATGAATACAGATGGACGACGTATATTCCGGTATTCGAAAGTGCACGTTCAAAAGTTTCATTTCTTCCCGAAAACCGTTCCAAAACCGTTGTGGTCTGCCCATCGCTGCTGTATTCCAGCGTGCCGTAAAGGCCGGGCAGATACTTGGAGACAGGTTTGATTCTCATCTTCATTCCGGTCATATAGGTCGGAACGGCTACACGGTCATCATACATACGTACACTCGGATCGGTAATGCCTGTTCCGAAATACTGCGAATAACCAAGATCATCGGAGGCATCCAGGATGTACACTTTCTTTTCCTTTGTCGTTCCAAACGCACTGGTTACAGAGAATTCATATCTGCCGGGCTCGCTGAAGACTTGTCCGTCGTAAACAGGCACTTCGCCTTTATTATTGTAACGGACAGAAACCGTATCGGACAAATGCCCAAGAAAATCTGCCGTAATTGTCGTAAACGATACTGCTCCGTCATCAAGGGAGACAGACCGGCGGAGTACTTCGATTTCGGAATCGGTCAATTCCAAACCCTCCGCTTCCGGCGTGAAGTCCTGACTTGCTTCGGAATGAAGCGCGATCTCTGCTGTGTCATAGGCAACAAAGAAAGTATATTCAGCACCAATATTCCGAAAATAATCACTATAGTCGGTTACAGTATAGCCTTTTCCCCAAAGCTTTTTCCACCAATTGGCATACTCAGTGTGAGAACCGCTTTCGTAGGTGTAATAGATTTCGGCAACACACTGAACCTTCACAAAGATTCCTTTGCCGATGTCCTGTCCGAAAATTTGGTAAGAGACTTCTGTGTTGTTAATACCTACAGAGTTAGCCCCGGTATACGTCCATGTTGAACCATCTGTTGAGGTGTAGATTAACCATGCACCGTTGCCAATGGTACCGACATTGTGTCCGGAAACACTTTCATATGTATCAGAACTCAGATGCCAATCATGACCACCATTGCTTGCATCACCGATGGACTGCTTATACTTCAGTTTGACGTAGGTACCTCCCTGCACTGCAACCGCAGGAAAACCATTGTAGGTAGCCAAATGGATATTTTCTCCTTCGACCACAAGTGTGCCCATCGTACTGATACCATTGCTGTACGAGTTCACTTTGCTTTCGCTACCAAAGTTGTAGCCGGAATTGTCATCGAACTCAAACTTGTTAGAATTCAAGCAAACCGTTTTCACTTCGATAGGTTCCGTACTCGTACTGTCTGCTGCATACACATTCAGAGGAATCATACCGATTGCGCTGAAAATGCAAGCAAGTGCAAGAATAAGGGCTTTGACTTTAAAAATTTTGTTTTTTTGTTTCATGATGTTGCTCCTTTTCCTGAATTTTCAAGTCATATAGATGGTACGCTTACTCTTTCCAAAAGTATTGCTTCGTCATCTACATAAAGCAATAACAGTTTTCCTTCTTGGTTTTTAGTAAAATATCAATAAATACTAAAAAACGCAAAAGGCGGCAGAAACATCATCCTGAAAAGCGCTTTCACGCGTCAGTTTGGAAAACATATTTTTGATGTAGCGAAGATGTTTATCATCGCCATTTTTTTCGTTTTTATATATTTCTGCCATCTTATTTGCAAAAGATGTGTCACTATAAAATGAATTACGCAGCCCATCCGTTGACAGAGCAATCATTTGCGGACATACTCCAAGATTGCTCAATTTTGTTTTTTCAGCCAATTCCGCCTTGATTTCGGTATAAGAAAACAGAAAGTCATTCACCGCATCTTCGGCACTCTCGCACAAAGATGCCGTCTCGCATTCAAACGCTTCGGCTTTCGGCAATACCCATTCAACCCTGTCGTCAACAAGGATAACCGTGTCGCCGTCGCCGATCGCCAGATGGAACATATACCGGTTGGTAATCAGCGACGCTCGCAAGGTCGTTCCGTACAAATACAAAATGCTCTGCAATCTATCACCGATTCTTTTCCTTTGCGTATATCTTATCCTGATCTGATCAGGAGTACAACTTTCTTTTTCCGATAAAAATACCTTGTCAATAAAATCAAGGATTGCGTTATGTTCATCGGAAGTGATCGAGGAAGGGCAACGGGCGGAATAATCTTCTACGGCATAGCAGGAAAAACACTTGACAATATTCTGCGCGATCTCGGTACGCCTTGCGTTCCAATAAACGGACAGGTCTTCTTTTCCGATCCTTTTGTAGTGCTTTTTCAAAACGTCGCACGCTGCCCTCACAGCCAATCGTGAACCGATATGTGCAAACAGGCAACGGGGATCACCGTGCCCGTCTGCGACCGAAAGAACCATTGCATTTTTCAACCGGATCACCCTTGTAGCATCTTCGCAAGGTTTTCCTTCCAACTGCTTCCGATAACCGGTTACACTGCATGAGATTGTTTTCAGTGTATTCATACCAAGTCATCGCACCCTTCTTCAGTTTTGAGCTGAATCGCATGAACCGGACATTTGGAAGAACAAACGCCACAGCCGACACACAATTCCGGCGAAATGGACACAATCCCATCTCTGTACTGAATGGCAGACAACGAGCAAGAATCCACGCACGAAAGACAACTGTCTTTCAGGCATGACACGGTGTCAATCTCGTAAGGCGTATCGTTCTCACTGATCGCGCTCTCCTCACTCGCCTGCTCGATTACCGGAGCAACCGGTCTTGTCGCGTGTCTGACAAGGGATTTTCTGGTCACAAAATCCAGCTTTTCCGCAAGGGATTCCAGTTCATCCACACGGTAGAATTTTCCCTCGTCGGCAAACATGGTAAGCATCTCTTCGCAAGCGTTATCGCCCACGCCGATACTGTACAGATCCATGTTCGGACGAAGTCCTCTTTTTTCGAGATAATCCTGAAAATCGCCGATCACTTTTCCGTACACATCCGGTTCCGTAACATAGCCTTCTACATCGGTCGGATAACCATCCGACATCAAAATAATATTGACCGCCCGATTACATCCGGGCATATGTTTGGGATCAAGAAAATCTTTCAGTGTTGAAAGAGAGTTTTCGAGGCAGGTTACACCCTCGGCGTGAAAATTGATTTCTTCCGCTTGAACCGAAAGCGGCACAAAATCCGGGAAGAGCGCTTTCCCATAAGAATTCAACTCAATGATCTGATAATACACTTTGTAGATAACATTGTTTGCTTCAAAACGCCTCATACTGCAAAGTGCCGCAGCAAAGCCCTCGTTCAGCTCCTGAATCTTTTTCGTTGCGACCGTTTCTCCGCCCTTGCTTTGGACCGAAACCGTTTCGTCCATACTGGAGGACGTGTCCAAAATAAAAACCATATACAAAGGTTTGCGCGTGTCTCTCACCTCACGCATCGGTTTTCTTGATATACCTTTCGGTTGAAAGTTTGCCATATCACATTTCCTCCATTTTAAAAGTTTTTTGATTATATTCGTATTCTGCGTTCATAAACAGAGGGGCGACTTTGCCCTTGTCAAATACAACATCATTTCCGTTTGGAAAGTGCAAGGTCAGTTTACCATGTTCCACCAACAGTCCGCACTTGGTGCTATACGGCGTCGTAGTTACCTGCAATATCGTCTGAGACTTATCCGTACCGTTCCAAAGGTCACTCTCTGTTATTACATTGCCCAAAAACAACGGCACCTTTTTTTCGCTGCACATCAGAAGCGGCTTTATGATCGGGTTGCCACAGCAAGAGCAGACAGTCGATACGGTATCGGTGTAAAACTGTTCCTCACCGCACTCTGTGCAACAATAGGAAATGTCATATACCCCTCTTAAAACTTCGCACCACTCGTCCGGTGTCGTACGTTTTTCCCGATCATATAACCCGTCCACAAAGGTTCGTTCCATCGCCGACAAAAAAACTTGAGGGTATTTGTTGAGTTTCTGCTCAACGCAAGTGTCATCTGCCGACGGTCGGTTGCTTTTATCCATAGGATGAGCAATGTACACCGGATGCTCAGCGAACAGGTATGTTTCCATATCGCTGTCGTGCGGAACGTCTCCTGCCTTGCCCATCAGCGGATGATTGCCGATCAACGTCATAAAGATGATAACAGCAAGCGCAAAGGAATCGTTGTACTTGCTCGGCACTTCCTTTTGCAACATCGTAAGGGGTGGCATAAAGCCGACAGTACCCTCAATGATGCTTTTTCCGTTCCCTCCCACAATGGTATCGGTGTCGATGATTTTTACGGACCAGTCCTCGGGGGCAATGTTCAGATTGTCGAATTTCAAATCCATCATGGCGAGCCCGGCGCGGTAAAGCACTGCTATGGCTTCTGCCAGGTTATATAAAACCGACAGTTTTGTGTGAAACGGCAGTTCTTCCCGCACGCCGACTCTATCGATGCCGTTGTAAAGGACACTTCCCGGTAGAAATGAGTCCGGAATGTATTCCATAATGTAACCGATTCTTCCGTCGATCCTGACGATATCCAAGGGATGGACGTATGCGGGACAAGCCTTGCCGCGTCTCATAAGAATACGGATCTGTTCCGTCATCTTTTCTTCATCACCGGCGTGGAACAGCTTCATTGCATATTCCTTTCCATCGGAAAGGACTTTGTAAATATCTCCCTGTCCGGTTCCGTCGCTGATCAGAGAGTCAACGATATATTCCACGTTTTTATCGGAGACAATGACAGTTTTCTTATTCAACATAACTTCACACTCCTATTCCCATTCCGAATGCTTCTTTCAAAAGTATCTCGATCAATTTTTTATTGTTGGCTATTTCTTCCGTGTGCAACAGTTGTGCGAAAAAGAATCCCGCCTTTTTTTCTCCCTTTTCGACGTACAGGCGGTTGGTATTGGAAATAAGCGAACGTTTCTTTCCATCCGCAAGGAATGATTTGCTCACCCGAATGAGCAATAACAGATGCGCTTCCGTGTTGCCGCCCTTTGCAAGCGAATTCAGTTCCTTGTCGGTTTTTTCATACAGTTCGTCTGCAATTACGCCTTTGTAAACCGTTACAAAATCCACCGAAAGAAAATCATCTTCTGTCAGTTGAGAGAGTTGTGCTTCGATTTCACTGTCAAACCGCGTGCCGAGCATTTGGGTGTTAAGGATAACGCACGGCGGCTTCGACATCTTCACAGTTCTTGCCATTGTTCTCCATCTCCTCGGCTGCGGCGGCAAGAACTGATGTCAGGCATACCATAGCCGATTACCTGAATGAACTCGGTGATAAGTGTATTTCAGCTTTGATTTTTCACCAATAGTCATATTTTCGTCCTTTCTGAAAAGAAAAAGTTGAGTGAAGAAGCCGGTACCCTCGACAACCGGGTATATACAGCCATGTCCGCCTCCTTTCACGAAATGAAATGCCGATGTCAGGCCTTACCCTCACGAATATCGTTGTAAGCCATATTTGAAAAGTAATTGCTGACAGTCACCTTGGAATTGTACAGTGCCGTGATGAGATATGACCGCACATTTCCGATACGGCTTGAATTATGCTCAAGAGCGTACAGCACATAGTCGATTTCTTCCTGTGTCAGCTTTAGGAAACGGCTCTTTACTATTTCCTGCGGCACATCTTCTCCGTTCACACGAATAGTCGGTGCGCTTGAACACACCACATCGACCATAATCTCAACAAGCTCATCAACCTGCTGTCTGGCAATGAAGTTATTGGCATAGGCTTCATCGTAGCTGATATTGCTGCATATTATTTCCCGGTAGTCCTTGCGTTCAGCAGCGGAAGCCTTTGCTTTATCCGTCCTATCATTCCCATCACTGCGCTCAGGCGCAGGAGTGAATGAGTGGATTGATTGGTCGGTATTTAAGGAAACACTGATTAATGTCAGTCTTGCAAAAATATTCGAAAAGTAGTATAATAGAGGAAAGCAAAGCAAGGCAGGTGTGCGGTATGAAAGATCAGATAACATTGACGGATGTTGAATACGGAAACCGGAAAAAGACGACGAAGCGGGAGGAATTTCTCAACAAGATGGAAGAGATCATCCCGTGGAAAGCATGGGTAGAAATGATCAGACCGTACTATCCGAAGGGAGAGCATGGGCGACCTGTTCGGGGTATCGAGACGATGCTACGGATGTATCTGATGCAGACATGGTTCAACCTGTCCGACGAAGGGACAGAGGACGCCATATATGACAGCTACGCCATGCGTAGTTTTCTTGGCATAAATTTTATGACGGAACAGGTTCCGGATGCGACAACCTTGCTGAAGTTCCGAAACAGGAGGATGTCATAAAGGATGAACACCTGTCCCAAATCGATTACCGCATTTGTAAGCGTCCCTCCAGCCTGAAAACATCCAAAGACTATGAGGGAATCAACTGGGAAAAGCAAATGGAAAATCGTATCTCGTCGATTCGCTGTAAGGTAGAGCACGCCTTTCTCATAGTCAAACGGGATTTCGGGTATAGGAAAGTTGCATACCGTGGCATTGCCAAGAACATGAACCGGTTCCATGTTCTGTTCGGGTGTGCCAACCTGTTGATGTGCATCCGGGCCGGGCGAACCGAACAGTTCCGGAATAAACAAGCTACGCCTGCAGTAGGATAACTATGCCCATTTGAGGGTAATTCCCCCTCATTGGGGATGAAAAACCGGCTCAGGCGGTGCTTGCGTGGCTGTTTTTCGACTTTTGCTTGTGATCCTTGATGTTTTATTCATCATTTTATGCATGATTGAATGTTCGGGAGATTTGGAGGCGAGTTATTCAGCAGTTCCTTAGTCTATAACGAAAACGCCGAGAGTGTTAAATGGGTACTCTCGGCGTTAGTAATTATCAGTTTTGTACTATAAGCGTAGTAAGAGATTTTTTCTGTTCTTCCGTAGGAGGCTTTAACTTGCCGTTGTTCAAAAGCGCAACGATACAATGGAGCAAGAACCATCCGTCAGAGTGGAACAAGAATTGAAGTTCATACTCTTTTACTTTTCGCAAATGCGCAGGAACTGAATCCAATACAGCATCCATATAGGGTGCTTTGATGGTGTCAAATTCTTCTTTATATTTAGCCTTGATTCTTTCACCGATGGCGAGGAGTTTTTCTTGAATGTCTTTGTTCCTTAAAACAATCATCTGCCACGCTGTTTTGAAGTATCCGTCATAGTCTCCCCAAGTCTTGATATAACCTCGCTCGGAGAGCCATGCGTAATCCTCTTGCGAAAGGAGATTTTCTTCTTCATGCTCATACAACGCAAGAACGCGCTTAGCCACTTCGGTTTCATATTGATTTACTCCCATTCTCCGTCCAGACCATTCGGTATCAACTTTCCAGAGCATATATCCTGCATAGGTGTTATAATACGGTCCACACCAATCCCTCATATAAACGTAATTGTCCGGTAACTTTATTTCTTCGGAAACAACGGCAGCATGCGCAATATTGTGTGCTCCGTCCGGACGAATCGTAGCGACCTCTTCAAAGGAGATTGCGCTATCCATAAGCTTTTCGCCCGACATTGCGGCAATATACGGTATGAGCGACCACAAAAGGAAGTTTTTATCTCTCAGGGGATTTTCTTTGGTAGAATCTTGAAGCATTTTATTGCAGAAAATATTTTCATCATCCAAGATTTCACTATTCACTAACTCGTCATAAAGCTCATTTGCAAATAAACCTGCAGCTTTTTTATACATCGTATCCTGCATTGTCAAAAGTTCAGCAGTCGGCTCACTGATGATAAAATCAACGATATACTTATCCCCGATTTGCTTTAGAAAACCGTATTCCTCCAAAAAGTCGACTTCGGTTTCTACATATACGGGTGAAACACCAAGGGCATCAGCAATTTCATTTACCGTTTTTGCCTCGTTACGTACACAATAGCAAATATTTTGGGAAAGTGCAGAACGGAAAAATTCATCGCAAGATTTCGTTCCGATAGAACCGTTAATTCCAACTGAGGTGAATTTGATAGGGTTAAATTTCAATTCACTTGTTTTTCTCATAGTATCCATACCTCGTTTCAATTCTTTTTTTGCTTCAAACAAGTGCCATTTGACTGTGCCGAGAGGAATCCCCAAATCTTTAGCAATATCGGCTTGCTTTCGATTTTCAAAATAGTATGCAATTACAATCTTTCGCTGGAGTCTTGAAAGATATGCTATTTCGCTCTGCAATCTGCGGACGCTATCAGCGTTGTCGTTGTCATCAAAAATAGAGTCTGGGTCTGCAATGACTTCTGCTACCTCATCAATGGATACGCCTATCACGCTTTTGGCGGCATCTCTATAATAATTACTGAGCGCGTTATGTGCAATCGTCCATATAAATCTGCTAACATCTCCGATATCGTCTTTGAGCAAAAGCGCAC
>ERZ780223.3398-NODE-3398-length-11961-cov-3.785234_pt1 | contig 11961 bp, 12 predicted proteins | sample MGYA00511016_ERZ780223 | MGnify/ENA primary metagenome ERZ780223 (study PRJEB29588, sample SAMEA2159032) | human gut metagenome | biome: human gut; feature: human-associated habitat; material: faeces | place: Denmark | collected 2008/2010 ... | reverse complement strand
GTCTGTCCAGCCGCCCTCAGCTTTGACGGTTACAGCGTAATTACACCTCATCATATCATTAGGCACATTATATGTTAATTTTCTCCATCTGTATAAATTATTTCTCCAGTATCAATTTTTATTTTACAAGGAGCATATTTTTTGTGGTCCGAATGAACTGTATATATGTATTCTCCATTAACGGTAAATAAAGCTCCTCTTTTCTGCCCGTGTCCTGTATATCCTGGAACGGTAATTTTATTTTCCCCTTTTATAATATCCATATTATTTTGTGCCGGCCCTGCCATATACCAAAGGTCGATATAAGAATATATTCTTATATCGTCTTTTTTGTAATATGTTTTTGCATAGGGCGCACTTGCCGACAAGCTATAATCTTCTCTTATTTCAAAAAACGCATCTCCCTCTGAATAGTAATAAAAACTATCTGTATACAATTCAATTCCCGTTATACTATCAGAATATTTTTTCTCATAAAAGTAATCCCATTTCATATAATCATAAACCACTTTCCATGTCAAAGGAAGATAAACTATATTTTTATAAAAAAGAGCCGGATATTCTTCATCATTATAATTGTTATCTTGTATATTGACAATAAATGGAGACACTTCCATATTTATTATATTTTTTGTATTTTTTTCAGAAGATTGGTCTCTCAAATATTCTGTTGGTTTTTCAGAATCCCTTTTTTCTACAGACAAGATATTTTTATCAAATTGCACCTCCAGTCCTAACAAGATGCAATTATAGTATGTGAGGGGAATATAAGTCATATTTTTATACACAACCATTGGGTATTCACATAACATCATATCGTTAGCATTATAATCATCAACATTATATTCTTCGTAATTTATAGTTACAGGAAAATCCACAATTTCTGTAACTATATTTTCTTTTGCCATTACAACAGTCGAATTTCCAACGTTTATTATTATACTAAGCGTTATAATCAAAAACATTATTTTCTTATACATTTAAAATACCCCCCTTTATTAGAAAGGAGCTGACTCTGGGAGAGCCAGCTCCTCCTGTTTGCTATTACTGCGGTCTACAGTCTATGCTGAATACATTTACATTTCCGTTCGTAGGAACACCTCCATAGCGAAGTTTGCTCCAATCTGGCATTGAGCCAGTATCCTGTCTATCCATAATGGGTTGAGTTCCCGTTGTGGTTGTGCTGTATGAGTCCAAACTAAACTGAGTAGATGAACCTGAATGCCTCAACATTTTTATATAGACTATACTGTACAGACACTCGAGCATCACCTTATCTTTCGCACGATCTCTCCGCCTGCGAAAAGCCTTTACCTGCAATACTGTGTGCTAATTATATGCAAGTTCACTTATTCGTTAATAATAAGCCCTAATGTAACAGCATAAGGATTCAGACATCTATCTGCCGGATATATGCTTCGGACAGCGCTGTTCTTTTTGCGATTTCCGTAATAATTTCCTGATCGTAGTAAGCAATTTGCAGTTCTTCTGCGATTCTTCGTCCTATCTCCCGTCCTCCGCTGCCGAATTCACGACCCACAGTGATAATCCGCCTCATTCTGCACTCCTCTCTAGTTTTGGGGTGATTCTTCCCTAAAACATATACAATGGATGAGCTGCAAGTCCGCAGGTTATTTCATATTGTCATTTCATTTCAGAACGGAAAAGCCATAGCTGTTGGCCAGTGCGTCGATTTTCTGTCCGGCTCTGCACAGCGGGCAATCAGGCACAAGGCTTGTCATATAGCCGGGGATGTCCTCGGGGGAGAAGATGCTCATCACCGGCACCTCGTCCACCTTTGCAATCGCGCTGAATACTGCGGCGATCCCCTGCAGGCTTCCACCGTAATACTCAATGCACTCCATCGCACGGCGCGCCGTTTTACCGGAGTTTACGGTGGAGATCAGAAGCAGCACGTTTTTACCGGAAACCATGCCCGTCAGATTGTCGCGGAAGATGAGCTGGCCGTTGGAGTCATATTCGGGCGTGACGACGTAGACGTTCCTGCCGGAGTTCACAGAAAAGCGGTCGTTCTTGGCGAGCCTCCCTGCGAGGAACGTGCCGATGACCTCGCTGCCGTCCATACAGACGATCGTGTCGATCTGCTTCTCATAGATGTAGTGCTGCACAAGGATACCGGCCGCATCAGCCGCCATGCCGTACTCATGCTTCATGCGGGTTATGTCAAGGTAGTGACTGTTGTGGGAGTGGCGGGTCGCAAAATGTCCGCGAAACGCAGAGATCTCCAGATTTGGATTTTCTCTGGATTTGATACGCATGGAACTCATCATCATTCCTCCTCGCTTAATATTCATAGTGCCTGTAGGGATGATCTGGATGTGCGTGTTGGGATGTTCTCCTGCTATTTATGCCTGATGTCATTGCGCTGCGGCCAGCCTTTCTTTTACCCTCATTACAGTTACATCCAATAGCGTGCCAATGCACGGCCGCTCTCTGGAATACCCTCGACTCCCTCCGGATCCAGTTCCCAGCGTCCCTCACCAAGCAGCTGAGCGGCGACCGCCGCGAAGTGCAGCAGGGCAATGCCGGCGTCGAGACCGGCATCCGTGCCGTCGGTATAGGGGTCGGATATCTGCACGAAGATAATCTCATGATCTCTTACCAGAAAGCCGTAGGGCTGACGGTTGAGATAGCTCGGTGCGAGGGATACGGCGTAAAACGCCTGCCAGAGCATATCGTCGTAGAAGCCCAGCATCTCGTCAAGCCCCTCCTTATTGCCCCAGGTATCTACATTGACCAGTTCCCTGATACCCTTTTTCGGTGCAAAGTACTGCTGCTCGACGGTCACATCGACCGTTGACATATTCAGAATATTCAGCCGCAGTTTTTTCTGCGTCTTTTCCCCATAGCCGAAGGCAACGATGGCGGCGACCTCCAGCGGTGTGGTCAGCCCAAGGGCGGTTTTGATACGTGCGCTGTCAGTAAAGGTCAGCCAGCAGCTGTCGATGTCAAGCTCGGTGAGTTTGAGCACCAGTTCCTCCATCATGTAGCCCGCGTTTTCCTCTGCGTGGATATGCGGGGCGCTGAGGAGCATCAGATAGTGCGGCGCGCCGATGAGGAACTGCTGGTACCCGGCCGCGCCCTCGAGTGCGCTCTGCGCGTCCGCATCAAGAATTACAAGCTCTGTTGCAAGCTCCGGAATCAGACGGCGGCAGTTTCTTTCATAGTGCGTGCGCAGCTCGGCAAGCGTTGCGTCCGACACCTCTTTGCTGCGGAAGGCCCGCACGGATCTGCGGTTTTGAATCATGGCGATGTAATTCATAAAACACTCCTTTCTCTTTCACAATGCGGTTCCAAATACTTATTTCTGTCGGACGAACTTGTCCGCCGTGGCGCGGCAGATGGGACAGATGAAGTCATCGCGTAATGTTTCGCTCTCGTGGATGTACCCGCAGACACTGCATTTGAAGCCGCCGCCGACCATTTCGCGGTACACCGTGGCGGTGGGTGGTACAGCCTTGCCCCGCGCGGCGTAGGCGTTGAGCGTCAGCACCTCGCCGCTGCCGAACACCTCTGCCTCCGTCGCCTGCCCGACATAGAGCGTGTAGCTTCCGATCTCCAGCCGGTCAATTACACGGCAGGATACCCGGGAGACCATACTGTCGGTAAGGTAGGGGTTTCCGACCTCATCGCGTCTGACCTCGTATGGGGAAAACTTATCCGCGACACGGCCGGAGCGGTAGCCGAAATCGTTGATGAGCGCCGCGGGCGCATCGTGGGCGAGCAGCGTTACGCAGAAGCTGCCCGCCTGCTCGACCGCTGCGGCGGTCACATTCTCGCGATTGACGGCAATGGTAAACTTTGCAGGGAAGCTGCTGGTCACCTGATGGAATGAATTGATAATGCAGCCGCTGTCTTTTCCGTCAGCGTGGGCACTGAGCAGGCACAGCGCGTAGTCCATCTTTTGGTAAGCCTTCTTGTCGATCATGGCGTTGTCCTCCTGTCGTATTTGGCCTTGCCGTTATTTAATAGTAGTATATCAGAACTCTGTAAAAACAACTGTTGCATTTGCAATATCGTTGTCCCCGGCGGAAGCAATATTGGCAAGGGTGCTCCCCGCGCTTTTTCCCTGCCCTTGCGTTGATACAAAAAGCCGCACAGCCCCTACGAACTCTGCCTGTTCTCAGGCAGAGCGAACGGCGCTGCACGGCTCAATGATTATTTGCGGTGAAATGGATTGCTCATTGCAGGCCGGTCACCATTCGCTGTTTTTGATCGGTCCGTTCTGAAAACAAGAGCATCTTTCTGCTCTTATATGTAAGGGCTTTCTTTCAATATGGCTGTTATTTTTTCCAGAGACTGTGGAGGTTGCAGTAGGCATAGGCCGCCTCCACCTCGTCTCCCTTGCACAGGGCGAAGCAGGCTTCCGGCTTCTCGCCGGGATGCAGCTCCTTGCGCTGGTTGCCCTGCTTCGTCTGGATGGAGATCCATTCGATGTAGTGCTCCGGCAGCATGGGATGCTCCGCCTCGCCCACCTTGACATGAACGGTGCTCCCCTCGACGGTATAGACGGGGACATGCTTTTCCACCGAAGCGTCGGTAGTGCCGGGGATTAGCTCGTGCATCTTCTCGCCGCAGCAGACCACGGGCACACCCGTGTCCTTCACCATGGCGATGAGGTTTCCGCAATGCTTACAAATAAAAAATCTCTGTTTCACGGTGATCTCCTTTCTTTGTCCGTTGGCTTTAGTCCAGCACCAGCGTGGGCGCGGCATAGGTTCTCGCTTTCAGCTCACTGTTGAGCATATAGAGACCCTTGCTGTCCCCGCCGAAAAGCTCCATTTTGGTGATGAGGTCGGAGGCGTTCTTCTCCTCCTCGCCCTGCTCCTTGATGAACCAGTCCAGTGTCTGCATGGTGCGGAAGTCCCGAACCTCGTAGGCGGCGGCGTAGATCGCGTCGATGCTGGCCGTGACATACTTCTCATGCTCCAGCGCCTTTTTCAGCGGAGTCATGTGATCCCCGCGCTCCCACTCCGGCTTGGCCACCGCCTCGAAGGTGACCGCCTCGTTGTTGTTTTGCATATACTGATAAAACAGCAGCGCGTGGTCGCGCTCCTCCTGCGCCTGCACCTTATACCAGTTTTCAAATCCGTCCAGACCCACCTGCGCATAGTAGTTGGCGAAGTCCAGATAAAGGTACGCCGAATAGAATTCCTTGTTGATCTGCTCGTTAATGAGCTTTGCCACCGTCTGATTCATATCCTGATCCTCACTTTTATAAAAATGTTATTTTCAAAAGCTGGGAAACATTTCACAAGAACTGCATTTCGTATGCGCTATTTATAGTCGGATGCCGAAGCCTGATCTCACTTTTATTGTAGTGTAGTTGTCATTTGTTGTCAATTCCGTTTTTTCAAGGCTTTTGTGTCACTTTTCACTTGTGATTCCATGAAATCTGATATAGGAAACCTTCAGCCATACAGCGTTCTCATAAAAAGCGTGATTCAGCAGGTGGGGTGTTGCTGAGCACAGCATCCTCACCGCGCCAGCTCAGCTCTTTCCATCGGAAGCATCATCCTCCAGCACCTGCACCGCGCATTTCATTGCGCTGGCATAGCCAAAGTACCGGATCGGCACCTGATTGGTTCGAACCACATTGATGATCTTATAAAAGCTGCGATGAGAGAGCGCATTGGGTTGGATCCAGACCACATCCGCCGCCTTGATCATATCCGCGTTGGGTCTCTGCTCACGGTTGATAAAGGTGACGTTGGGAAGAAGCGGGCGAATCGCCTTGCGCCAGGAGTCATGGCCGCCGAAGGCAACGACTCTTTTTCGCGTGGAATAAGGAAATCTCAGTTCTGCCGCTTTATCCGGTTCCGGCCCCCCCATTTCAACGGCATTGGCCTGCGTAAAAACCAGCTCCCGGAGTTCAGCGAGTTCCGTCCTCTCGGCAGCCGCCCGCTTCTCCACGTTTTCGGTGCGCTCCTTAACCATTTCCATTTCGCGCCGGATCTGATAGAGATCTTCCCTGTATTTCTCGTTGGATTCCCTTAGCCGTCTGATTTTAGCTTTCAGCTCATCAATGTCGTCTTCCTTATCAATGTTGACTGCATTTTCGGCATCAGAGTCGCTGAGTCCTTTCGGAAGTGCGGCAGAGGGATGTCGGAAGTCATGCCGCCAGTCCCTGCTTTGCATCTGTATGTCCAAAGCGATTTGAAGATATAGCTCCAGACCCTTCGCAGTGCCTTTCTCCACGCCTGCTGCCTCGAAAACCTCTGCCATTCCGTCGCTGTCAGAAACCGTTCGCGGCATTACGATTCCCGTAAGGCCATACAGGATCTGCGGAATATTCAGTTTCCAGTCAGGCACAGATGATTCCAATGGCGCGTAGAGGGGCGTGTTCAAATAGTTGAGTCGATATAGGTCCGCCTTTCGATCGTTCCAGTCGATGGGCACGATGTCTTCATCCCTTGCAAAATCCGCATCCGCACGCTTATGCTGATGTTCCAGATTGCTTTCTTCATCAAACCCATCCGTGAGATTATCCTGCTCATCGAGTGCGCGTGCGTTCCATGGCAGCTTGCGCGCCGCGGCCACCAGAACGGCAACCGCAGCATTATAGGTCCATGGGATATCGCTTCCGGCTTCTATGAGGCACAGATAGCCAAAGCAGGTTTCATACGGGTCGTTGACTTCAAAACGCAAAAGACATTCCGCAATGTCGGCGTCCAGGTTTTCTATAAGGTCTTCTTGCTTAACCATCTGTGCGGAATGTGCGAACAGGGCGAGTGAGAACCGTCTGCGCCCTGCATCGTCGGCCGCATCCTCCATAGCGAGGCCCTGCGCAGCCAGCGCCTGCAGCCGGTCCATTTCGCCTATGGCGAAGGTTTCCGCTCTGCTCATTCCGCAGTTTCCGCTTATATCCTGCAGCTCTTGGAAAGGAAGCGCGGCTTTCGGAGCCAATACATAGCGCGGTATGTTTGGCGATTTCTTTTCCTCCCGTTTTTCCACGAGTCTCTTATGCAGTTTGCGGCACTCGCTCATGATGGAATCCGATTGTCGCAGTAATTCGGTCTGCTTCTTACACAGCGGAGCGTCACAGGCGAAGAAGATGCCCAGAAACTCCCAATACTTCTCTATGAACCGCTTCATAGCCCGTTCCTTTACAACGGAAGGGATCAAGGCCATGACAGCGTTAAAGCGCCCCCGCGGGGACAGACTTCCGGGATCCTGCTCCGGCTTCTGGTGGATCACCGGTTCCGTGCGCTGGGCAGACACGTCATTGATATAGGCTTGAAATGGATTGTCCCGCGGGTCACGTTCCCGGATCAGCTCCATCACGCCCCGCAGCACGATCTCTTCGTGACACGGGTCATAAATATCCGGCAGTCGAACAGACATCAGCGCTTCCTGAGAAGAATTAAAATAACGGTACGCAGCGGGGAGCCTTCCGTCATGTTTCAACTCATCCAGCATAAAGATTGCAGCTGCCAGCGTGATGTAATACAGGTGATCCACCCCGTCAACAGAATGGTTCAGAGCGCTGCATTCATTGATCCACGCTGTTAATAGGCCGGTATCTAAATTTTCATAGAGTGACCCGAATCGTTTTCTGATTTCAGGTAGCAGGTTGTAAACAGCGGCCTTGCGGCGCTTCAGGATAGGGCCGACAAGATCATAGATCTTAGGCACATTGGGATGGGAACTGTTTTTCCGCGCAAAGCGAATGGCGTCATCAAAAGCATCACCAATCAGCTTCCTGTCTGTACTTTCCAACGCATTGCGTGGGTTGCGGCCGTTCTTTTTCTTTGCCATATGACATCCTTTCGTATGAAAGCCGGTATCTGCGTTTGGTGCAGCATCAGTCGGTCCACAGATTTAGTTCTTTCTGCCTGCATGGATTTCTCGTACTAAGGCGCCTATTTTCAATAGGCGGGCTATTCTGAGTGAGAATATGTGTTCAAAAATGTATTGGAAACTGTCAGTTCATATCGAAAGAATACCATACTGTGCGGTTTCTGTCCATCTGGAAACATGAGGGCGGTGCTTACCAGCGGCTTTCCCAAAAGAAAACCCCTGCGCCCGCTCAATGCTTGGAAGGACGCAGGGAACTTGCTATTATGCGGCTTTAGCGAATGGCATCCTTAAGGGGCTTGCCGGGCTTGAAGGTCGGCACCTTGCAGGCAGGGTAGGTCATGGGTTCGCCGGTGCGGGGGTTGCGGCCCACACGGGCAGGGCGCTCCTTTACCTCGAAGCTGCCAAAGCCCACCATCTGCACCTTGTCTCCGCTCTTCATGGCGGTTTCCACTGCGCCGGTAAAGGCGGCGAGAGCCGCTTCGCAGTCCTTCTTCGTCAGGCCGCTGTTTTCCGCCATGGCGGCGATCAGTTCGGTTTTATTCATGGAAATCATTCTCCTTTTTGTTGCAGTATGCCTGTATTATAGCGGGAAAAGGGAGAATCTGTCAACTGCGGGACTCTGCCATTTCTGTGACGCCCCGTGGCGAACCGTATGTATCAGGCTCCCCAGTTGTTTGTTGCCAGTTTCTTCATGTAGGCCCAAGTCTGCGGCGCGGCATTCCGAAAGGTTTCCATGCGTTTTTCATTGCCGCTGTATGTGATCCAGTGGACGAAGCAATCGGCAAAAAATTCCCGGCTATTGGTCTTGGCATAGTCCCGCAGACTGGAGTTCTGCGATTCTGCCAGATACAGCCGTTCATGCTCTGCGGGAAAACCCAGGGCATAATCCAGAAAATGCCCGAACTCGTGGAGCGTCGCATCGGCCTCTGAGATGTAGATGGTTTTCCGGCTGTAATTGGTGGCTCCAATGCAGCTCATGTTCAGTTTCTTGCTGAGGCCGCCCATGTAGTCGAAGTCGATGCAATATGTCCAGCCGGTGGCGTTGAAGGCATCGAGGACCTGTTTGGGTAATTTCCGCAGTTCCAGCAGGAAATCGTTGACATTGACACCTGCCGCATTCACCAACGTCACCGGTACAAGCGGTTCCTCAATGCGGAAGCTCTGTGTCAGGACAGCATGAAGAATGATTGCCGCTTCTCCGCGCGTCACGAGCGCATTGGTATCCGTATCATCAGAGCACAGCCTGAGCTCCCGCCCCACGCGCAGGATGTTGTCAGCCGTGCTGAGCGATGTCTCTCCCTCGTAGAGCGTGCTGTCATAAACCGGAACATCCGCAGCGGCAAAAGTACTCTCAACCAGCACGCTGCGACATATCGGTGAGCGCGGCACGGAGAGTGCGGTTTCGTTCAGCCAGCCCTGCCGGTAGGCTTCCGCGACGCTGCTTCGACCCACATCCTGCCAGTTGTCACCGATAGTTTCGACACCATAGGCGCGGTAGAGCATGACAGCCCATTGCTCCACAGTGATGAACTGTCCCGGCGAGAAGCAGTCATTCCCCGTTCCGGCGACGATCTCACATTCGGCCAGATACATCACGCTCTCATAGCAGTCCGCAGTCTCCAGCACGTCATCAAAGCCTGTGCAGGCAGCGGAAGCAGCTGTGGGCAGGATCACTGCCAGGACAAGGGTGCAGACAGCCAACGCTGTTCTTCTAACGATCATCTTCATAAGTTCCTCCATATTCTTGTTCTTTCTCTGTCCTGTATCCTCCGGTAGAGTAGGCTCTTCTGGATGCGCCATGGTGACGCTACCCTATGGACAGAATTTTGAGAGTAAAAACGTCACAGTCCCCCCTTGGCGGGAGACTGTGACGTTTTGTGCTTGGTCAGCCGGTATAAATTGCTGGTAAGGCTGCCATTGGAGCGGCGGCGCTGCCGCTTCTCGATGAGCTGCCTGCGCTCCAGATCTGCCAAGGCCCGCTGGACTGTCCGCGGCGAAAGTCCCAATTCACGGGCAATGGTTTTGATCCCAGGCCAGCAGACACCGGAGGCGTCCGCCCGGTCCCGAAGGTAGATATAGACCGCCTTCTCCCGGTGGCTCAGATGCTCCTCGGCGTAGATAAAGTTGAATTGACTCATCTGCTTCCCTCCATGTTATAGGGATTCTTTGTGCAGCTCCGATGGATGCTGCGGATGAGTTCGCCCTGGTCTATGTAGGCGATCTTTCGGGCTGCCCGCTCCGGCATTCGATAGCCGTCCGGGTCAAAGGTGATGCCCCAATCCAGAAAGAGACGCAGTTTAGTGCGCATGGGATGGGTTCCCGTTTTCATCACTACAAACTCACCCTTGGGGATGGATTTCAGTTCATCTGGTGTCATGAGAGCGCGCTCCATCATCTGCAAGGACTGGCTGCTCTCCTTTCCCTGACTGACAGAGCCGGACAGTACCGTCCTGCTGCCGAGGGCGGCAGAGAGTGCATCTGCCGTTTTGCTCTGGGGCGAAAAGCCGCCGAAGATGGTGTCCTGGCAGTTGTCACATATGATTTCAGCACCCTCTTTTCCGTAGTTCTTTTCCAGTTGCGCGAGGCTTTGGATAATGGGTACCAGCGTCAGTCTGCGGGAGCGCCCCGCGCTGAATAGGGGCAGGATATCAAAGGGCGGCATGGTACCAAGTTCATCGCAAAACAGCACCACACGGTTTTTGAGCCTGCCGCCGGTTTCATCCGCCACGGAGAACAATTCGCGGGACAGGTTTTGGATCATGAGCGCCGCGATGAAATTCTTTGCCGGATCTTCTTCCGGTAAAATCAGAAAGATGGCGCACTTCTCCGAGGCAAACATCTCGGCGTTGATGGGGCTGTCGTAGCAGATGACCTGTTCCAGCTCCGTATCCAGAAAGGCGTTGAGGCGGGACATGACGGTGGACATGACCGAAGCCATAGATTGATCCGCACTGGTGAGGGCTGCGCCTGCCAGCCACCGGGCCTTATGCTCCGGCGGCAGTTCATCCATGAGCAGCTGAAAGCCATTCTTGCCTCTTGACTTCGGCACCGCCAGAAGATCTTGCACCAGCTTGAAGGCGGATACGATGTGCCGCTTCTCCGGCTCCCCATCCTTGGGTGGGGCGAACTCCGCCAGCAGAAGCACAATGGCAGTCAGCAAACCTTCCGCACTATCGTAGAAGAAAGCATTCTCGCCGTATTGTGCAGCGTCGCCGTCCGGGTTGATGATGGTCTTGGCGAGGATCTTGGCGTATTTCTCTGCGCGCGCTCGGGCAGCGAGGTTCTCCGGATGCTTGCGCGCAATATCCATGTAGTGATTCATCAGCGTCAGGAAATTGAAGCCGTCCGAGCGGGTTGGGTTGCGCAGGTCAATGACGGATACCTTGTAGCCGTAATACCGGAAGGCAATGGCTCCATAGTTGCGTGCCAAATCCCCCTTGGTATCCAGCGCCAGATAGCTCATGCCGCTGGCGCTGGCGTACTCCAAATTTGCGTATAAAAAATACGCGGTTTTGCCCACGCCGGAAGCACCGATCATAAGGCAATGGATATCATCGCTGTCCACCAGCGCGCGGACATCCTGCTGATCTTCCATCACATTTTTGATTTTGGAAATCGCCGACTTCTTTTTCTTCGGTTTTCGCTTTTCTTTTTTCCCTGCTGTAGGACGGCGGAGCCTCTCCAGCAGCTTGTGAGTGGTTTGCGAAATCACACCTCTTTTGGCTCTGCGCTTTCTGCCGCCCATGCTGCCGAGAATGATGCCCTGCACCGCAGGAAGATCTTCGCCCTTGCGCCAGCGGCGCGGGCGAAAAGGAACCACATGGTAGGTCGTGTGGATCTCCTTGGGCGTTGCCCAACGCGCCGTTCCGTGCTGACCGTCGCCGACAGTTTTGTTCTTGAAGTTGTTGAGAGAATAGTTCTTGGAGAGGAAGGACACTACGAGCAAGAATGCCAGCAGTCCGCCGCCAAGCAGAATCAGGGGCCATATGTTTTCGTTCATGCGTCTTTCTCCTTCCTCTCGAATTTGGCGCAGAGATCGTCATTCCAGTCCTTGCGCACCGGGCAGAGCCGCTCCACATCCAAGCCCATCTCCTCCAGCGCATCCGTCATGCGGTCGCAGGCATCATTGCCCGCGTCATC
>ERZ780223.3380-NODE-3380-length-11992-cov-21.294714_pt1 | contig 11992 bp, 9 predicted proteins | sample MGYA00511016_ERZ780223 | MGnify/ENA primary metagenome ERZ780223 (study PRJEB29588, sample SAMEA2159032) | human gut metagenome | biome: human gut; feature: human-associated habitat; material: faeces | place: Denmark | collected 2008/2010 ... | reverse complement strand
TCGCGGCACATATCCTCAAGGTTCTTCTGCGCCCTGCCAGCCCGCCGTGCAGCCCACGCCCCGCAGCAGGGCAAGACAGTCCTCCACATCTGTCAGGCGTGGCACATTTTGCAGCCGCACCGGCCCGCTGCACAGCAGCGAAGCTGCCAGCAGCGGCAGCACACTGTTTTTGGCCGCAGGCACTTCCACCCTGCCCTGCAAAGGCCGCCCACCCGTAATGATCCAATCCCCAGCCATGCCAAGACCCCCGTTCTGCAAAAGATACCCCATGGTATGCAAAACGAGGGTCTTTGGTCAACAAAATGCGCCGGAAACGGCTTTCCCGCAGTCTGCGGGATTTGTCCGGTCATTTGTCCGTTTTTTTTCGCATTTCCGCGCCGCTCCTGCCCTGCCGCGGCAGGAAATGCAGCCTTTCATCAGCTTTCGCCCCGGGACACCGAAAGCACGATGCCCATCTCGCCCAAAAGCATCATCAGGCTGGTGCCGCCGGAGGAGAAAAAGGGCAAGCTGATGCCGGTGTTGGGGATGGTGTTGGTGACCACCGCGATGTTCAGCACTGCCTGCAATGCTACCTGCACCACAAAGCCCACCACCAGCAGCGCCCCGAAGCGGTCCGGTGCGTGCGCCGCCAGCGTGATGCCCCGCCACAGCAGCGCGCTGAACAGCAGAATGACCGCACACGCGCCTAGAAAGCCCAGTTCCTCGCAGAGGATGGAAAAGATGAAGTCGTTCTGCGGCTCAGGCACGAACAGATGCTTCTGGCGGCTGTTGCCCAGCCCCAACCCCGCCGCCCCGCCGGAACCGATGGCATACAGGCTCTGGATGGTCTGGTGGCCGTCGCCCAGCGGGTCGGCAAAGGGGTCGAGCCACGAGTTAAGACGGTCGGCGGCGTAGGGCACCAGTTCCGGCATCAGCACGATAGCCGTGCCGATGGCGGCAGCGCCGCCCGCCCCTGCCAGCAAAAACCACCGCAGCCCGGTACCACCCACGAACATGAGCACCGCGCCGATGCTCAAAATCAGCACCGTGCCGGAAAGGTGGGGCTCCAGCAGCATGAGCACCGCCACCACCCCAAGCACCAGCGCAAAGGGCACCACCCCTACTGCAAAGCTGTCCATGCGGTCGTGGTTCAAAGCGATGATGTGAGCAAACACCAGTACCACCGCAAATTTGGCGATCTCGCTGGGCTGTAATGTGCCAAGCCCCGGCAGCACAAGCCAGCGCTTGCAGCCGTTATATTCCGGCATGAACAGCACCGCCGTCAGCAGCACCAGCGAGAGTGCCAGCAGCGGCCACGCCAGCTTGTGATAGATATGGTAGTCCACCCGGCTGGCCATCCACATGGCCCCCAGCCCCATGGCGGCGTACAGCAGCTGCGGCCGCACATAGGCAAAGGCGTCCTGCCGCCGGTACAGTGCCACCGCGCTGCTGGCGCTGCACAGCATCACCAGCCCAAAAGCTACCAGCGTGAGCACCAGCACCAGAAAAGGCAGGTCCATGGGCGGCAGCGGCCGCAGCAGCCCTTTGCGGGCAGCAGTTCTGTGCAATCCCGGTCACCTCCGTTTCTGTTATTGTACGCGGATGCGGGGGCGGTTAGTCATACGCACCGCCCCTGGGCGCATAAACTGCCCGCAAAGGGGGTGCTGCCATGTGCGGCTCAAAACCCACAGACGCCCTGCGCACTTTGCCGGAGCGGGAGTTTCGTCTGCGGGCACGGCTCATTGCGGTGGGCCTGTGCGCCGTCTGCTTTGCAGGGCTCATCGGGCGGCTGTTCTGGCTGCAATTATGCACCGGTGGCTGGTACACCCAGCGGGCGCTGGGGCAGCAGCTGCGGGACACTGTCGTGCCCGCTGACCGGGGCAAAATATACAGCGCCGACGGTGCGCTGCTTGCCGCCAACAGCAGCTGCTGGACCCTGCGCGCCAGCCCCCGGGAGATGCCGGAGGATAAGCTTGCCCTTGCCGCCAAGGGGCTTGCGGAGATTCTGGAGCTGGACGAGGCCAAGCTGCTGGAAAAGTTCAGTGACCGGCGCTCCAACGACTGCCTTTTGCGCTACCGGGTGGAGCGGGAAACTGCCGATGCCGTGCGGGATTTCTGCGCAGAGAACGGTATTACCGGCGTGCGCATCAATCAGGACTCCAAGCGCTGGTACCCACAGGGAGAGCTGCTGGCCTCGGTGCTGGGGTTCACTAACGTGGACAATGCCGGGGTCAGCGGGCTGGAACTCGAATACAACGACACCCTTACCGGGCAGAATGGAGTGGTGCTGACCGCCGTGAACGCTTGGGGCTACACGCTGGCGCAAAGCTACGAAACCGAACTTGCTCCGGTGGAGGGCTGCGGACTGCGGCTGACCATCGATGCAAATATTCAACATTATCTTGAAAATGCGTTGAATTATGCGGTGCAGGAGCACCATGTAGCCGCCCGCAGCGTGGGCATCGTGCTGGAGGTGAACACCGGGGCAGTGCTGGCCATGGCCACCACCCCGGCCTACGACCCCAACCAGCCCCGGGTCATCGCCGACAAGGCCGCGCGCGCCGCCGTGGACGCCCTTTCCGGTAAAGAGCGCGCTGCCGCCTTGCAGCTGGCGCAGCAGACCCAGTGGCGCAACAAGGCAGTGAGTGACTTATACGAGCCGGGCAGCGTGTTTAAGCTCATCACCTGCGCAGCGGCGCTGGATGCCGGAGCCATTACCCGGCACTCCACCTTTTACTGCGGAGACTCTATCTCGGTGGCGGGCACGCGGTTCCACTGCGCCAACCACAAGCGCCACGGCAGCCAGACCGTGACACAGGCACTGGAAAACTCCTGCAACCAGAGCTTTATCCAGATCGGGGCGCGGCTGGGCAAGCAGGCTTTCTGCGATTATTTTGCCGCTTTCGGTCTGCGGGAGCCCACCGGCATCGACCTGCCCGCCGAGCCAAAAAAGAGCCTGTACTACACCGCCGACCGCATGGGGCCGGTAGAGCTGGCGTCCTGTGCCTTCGGGCAGAGCAGCAAAATTTCCTATCTGGAAATGGCTGCTGCCGTCTGTGCGGTGGTAAACGGCGGGCGTCTGATGCAGCCGTATCTGGTATCGGACATCCTAGCGCCGGACGGCAGCGTTTTGCAGCACAACCAACCGGTCTGCAAGCGGCAGGTGATCCAGCCCGCCACCTCCGCCGCCATGCGGGAGATGATGGAGGCGGTGGTGCTGTACGGCGGTGGGCGCAACGCGCAGATCGCGGGCTACCGGGTGGGCGGCAAAAGCGGCACCAGCCAAAAGCTGGACAGCGCCGACGAGAAGGCGCGCATTGCCAGCTTTGTGGCTGTAGCACCCATCGATGACCCGCAGTTTTTGTGTCTGGTCTGTCTGGATGAGCCACACAGCTGGACCACTGCCGGCGGCAGTCTTTCGGCACCGGTCTGTGCCGAGGTGCTGGAGCAGACGCTGGTGTACAAAGGAGTCCCCCGGGCAGCAGACACCGGCAGCGCAGACGCGCAAGCCGCTGCCCTGCCCGCTGATGGAGACAGCTTTGATGGGGCGTGATGATTTGGAATGCGCGCCGCGTTCGCTTTGCGCATAAACAGCGGAAGAATGATTTTTAATTTGCAATTCTGGAAAATCTGCGGATTTTCCAGAATTGCCTTTTCACGGGAGGGGTCGTGGCGGGAAGCAGCATTTGCAGCGCCGCTTTCTACGAAAGCGCGGCGCTGCGGGCGAGCGCTTGCTCCCCCTCGGGGGAGCTGTCGCGCAGCGACTGAGGGGCTATGGATGGAGAAGCGAAAAAAGCGTTAAAGCGATAGCGCCGACTGGCGCAGCGCTAGCTTTTTTGTGCTTCGACTTCTTCTTTAGGATTGTCAAGGGCGAGCAGCCCTTGGCCCGTTGCGGGGTGGGTGGAGTCCAGAGGTAGGGAGGGGGGAGTCGGAACACCCCTCCCTGCCTCTGGCCCAGCGGAGCGTCCCTGCGCGCTTGCGGCAAGCAATTACTTTCCCCGCGGAGCGCGGCAGCTCTTTTTGGGTTTTTGCCACCAAAAGAGAACCTCCCTCGGCTGCCCGCTCCTCGCCTTTACGCCTTCGTCAGCTCGTCCAGATTCTGGGTATAGCATGGCAGGCAGTGCTCCAAAAACCAGTCGGCCTCCGGGCAGTGCATGGCCAGCAGCGCGGCGCGCTGCTGCGTGAGCGCGGCGTCAAATTCGTGGTTGCCGCTGCGCTGCTCCTCGGTGCATTTGATGAGGGCGCTCAGCCGGTCGGCAGCCTTGAGCAGACGATGCTCCTCTGCCGTCAGGACGCTGCCGTCCATGCAGGGGGTCAGCTCTGCAGCCAGCTCTGCGGGCAGCAGAGCCGCCATGGAGCGCACGCTCTCGGTCTCCAGCGCCTTGTAGGCGTCCCGCAGCGCCGGGGAGTGGTACTTGACCGGCGTGGGCATATCCCCGGTGATAATCTCCGGCGCGTCGTGGTACAGCGCCGCCACTGCCACCACCTCGGGGCGGCAGGGCGTGCCGGTGTAGTGCTTGGCGATGAGACACAGCAGGTGCGCCAGCAGTGCGGTGTCACAGGTGTGCTCGCTGAGGGATTCCGCCCGGGTGGAGTGCATCAGGCTCCACCGGGTAATATACTTCATGCGCGCCAGCAGGGCGCTGAAGGGATACAGCATGGCAATACGCCTCCTTTTCTTCACCATACCCGCCCCGCGTGCGCTTGTCAAGCCCTTTTTTCTTGCGCGCCGCCGTGCTATACTACAAGGTGACATCAAATCCACTTCCGCGCCGGTGCGCGGAGAAAGAGGAACGCTATGGAAAAGTTCAAAAAACCACGGCTGCTCACCCCAAGGGGGCAGAGCCATAAAAAATTCTGGCAGGCGGTGGGGCTGTGCGCCCTGACGGCGGCCATCTTCTTTTTGCCGTTCTACATCCTTGACGGCGGCTTTTTCCACTATGCAGGCGATTTTAACAGCCAGCAGATCACCTTTTACCGGTATATGAACGGCTTCGTCAAGGGTGCGGGCTACCCGGACAGCGCCTTTGCCGGTGCGCCGCGCAATACCTTTTCGTGGGCGACCGACCTTGGCAGCGGGGTGATGAACGCCTACTCCTTCTACCTGTACGGCTCGCCGTTCTTCTGGCTGTCGGTGCTGCTGCCGCAGAGCTGGCTGCCCTATATGATGGTGCCGCTGCTGGTGCTCAAGTTCGGCGTGGCGGGCGGCGGCGCGTTCCTGTATCTGCGCCGCTACGTCAAAAACGAGAACTACGCGGTGCTGGGTGCCTGCCTGTACGCGCTTTCCGGCTTTGCGGTGTACAACGTGTTCTTCAACCACTTTGTGGATGTGGTGGCGCTGTTCCCCTACCTGCTCTGGGCGCTGGACGAAGCCATTTATGAAAACCGTCACGGCCTGTTCGCCTTCTGGGTGGCGGTGAACCTGCTCAACAACTATTTCTTCTTTGTGGGACAGGTCATTTTCCTGTGCATCTACTTCGTGTGCAAACTGACCACCAAGGACTTCCGGCTGACCGGGCGCAAATTCGGGCATCTTTTGTGGGAGAGCGTGCTGGGCGTTGCCATGGGTTGTCTGCTGCTGTTCCCGGCGGTGCTCAGCCTGCTGCAGAACCCGCGCACCATTGACCTTTCCTCCGGCTGGGGCTTTTTGACCTACGCCAAGGTGCAGCAGTATCTGGCTATCCTGCTCAGCTGGATCCTGCCGCCAGACTCTCCTTACCTTACCTCGGTCTGGTCGGAGGGCGTGATCAAGTGGACGAGCATGACGGCCTACCTGCCCCTGTGCAGTCTGGCCGGTGCCATGGCCTACTGGCGCAGCCGCAAGGCCGACAGCAAAAAGCGCATCGTGGCAGTGTGCGCCGTGTGCGCGCTGGTGCCGGTGCTGAACAGCGCCTTCTATGCCCTCAACTCCAGCTACTACGCACGCTGGTACTATATGCCCACCCTCATCCTTGCCGCCATGACCGTGAACGCGCTGGAGGACCCGGATGTTGATCTGGACGCCCCCGCCCGGGGCATCGGCTGGATCATGCTGGCTACGCTGGTGTTTGCGGTGGTGCCCGTGCGGGACGATACCACCGGGACATGGTCCTTCGGCGTGCTGAAGAACCCGGAACAGTTCTTTGTCGTGCTGGGCTTTGGTCTGCTGGGGCTTGCACTGTACCGCTACCTCTGCGGCATATGGCGGCAGAACAGCCGCTTTGCCCAGCGCATGACGGCGGCGGTGCTGGTGTTTGCCTGCGTGTTCAGCATGGTGCACATCGGCATTGGCAAGTTCGGCCAGTGGCACACCGACAGCGACCTTGTGGAACAGGATACCAATGCCCTGCAGCTGAAAAACGACCTGCCGGAGGGCGACTACCGAATCGACACCTACAAGATCCACGACAACATCGGGATGTGGCTGGATAAGAGCTGCCTGCAATACTTCGGCAGCACGGCGGCTCCCAGCATCCTCAGCTTCTACCCGGGGCTGGGGGTCAAGCGGGACGTGCGCAGCGAGCCGGAGATCGCAAACTACGCCCTGCGCGGCCTGTTGAGCGTGGAGTACCTCATTACCACCCCGGAAAAGCGCGAAAGCTTTGAGGACGAGGCAGACGCGGGCTGGACCTATCTTGCCGACGTGGACGGCTACACGCTGTACCACAACGATAACTACGTTCCCATGGGCTTTACCTACGACTACTATGTGACCAAGACTACCTATGAGGCCTCGGTCAAGACCCTGCGCTCCAACCTGCTGCTGCGGGCGCTGGTGCTGGAGGACGAGGACGTAAAGGCATACGGCCAGTACCTGACCGAGCTGCCGGACGCGATGCTGGACGATCTGCACTACGACAGCTACACGCAGGACTGCGCCGACCGCCGTGCCCACAGCTGCTCGGTGTTCCAGATGAACAATGCGGGCTTCCATGCCGAGATCACGTTGGAAAAACAAAACCTCGTCTTTTTCTCCGTGCCCTACGATGACGGCTTTACCGCCTATGTCAACGGCGAAAAGACCGACATCCTGCGTGTGGACGAGGGACTGATGGCGGTGCTCTGCCCGGCGGGCGCAAGCAGCATCGACTTTGTGTATCAGGCCGCCGGGCTTTCTGCCAGCCGGGTGGTGACCGCAGTGGCTATCCCGGTGTGGGTGGTGTACGTTGCCTACTTTGTGCGCCGCAAGCGCCGCAGCACCGGTGCCCCGGCAGAAGAATGACTTTGACCGGGCCAAAAAATAAAAATTTAAAAATTCCTCTTGACTTTACGAAGATAAAGTGTATAATGCAATCAAACCGATGAGGCGGAAGAGAACCTGCACAGCGCATCTGCAGTGAGCCCGGACAGTGCAAACGGGCGAAAGCGGGGCAGAGTTTCGTGGGCCGCCGAGGGCCGGGCAAACGGGCACAAACCCCAGTAGCTTTGGACGGAAGTCTCCGTTACAGGACAGGGGAGTGTTGGCTCTCCGTGAGTGGCTCTGCTGTATTGGATGCAGAGCAAGCAAGGTGGCACCGCAGAATCGTATTTACCGATCCTGTCCTTGTGGATAACACACAGGGACAGGGTCGTTTTGTTTTAAGACCCGTCCCGCAAAGGGAGCGGGTCTTTTGATTTGCCGCCCGCTCCGGGAAAGGAGTTACCACTATGAAAAACCTGAACATGATCTCCCGCCGCAGCTTCCTGAAGGCCGCTCTGACCGCTTCCGCTGTTTCTGCCATGGCACTGACCGGCTGCGGCGGCGCTGCTTCCGGCTCTGCCTCCAGTGCAACAGTCTCCTCCTCCGCAGCTGCCTCCGGCAGTACTGCTGCCGCTGGCGAGACCTTCAAGGTGGGCATCGTCAACTATGTGGACCACGCTTCCCTCAACCAGATCGTAAAATCTGTGGAGAGCCGTCTGGATGCCATCGGCAAGGAGAAGGGCGTCACCTTTGACTACGCCGATTACTACGCCAACGCACAGGCCGACCAGTCCAACCTGAACCAGATCGGCGCGGACCTTGTGGCCGACGGCGTGGACGTGATCGTGGCCGTGGCCACCCCCACCGCCGCTACCATGCTGGCTGCCGTGGAGGATACCGACATCCCGGTGGTCTACTCCGCTGTGACCGATCCCGCCGCCGCAGGCTTTGACGGCGAGGAGAACATCACCGGCACCTCCGATGCCCTGAACACCGACGCCATCATGAACCTGATCGTGGCGGCAAACCCCGGCATTGATACCATCGGTCTGCTGTATGACCTGAGTCAGGATGCCTCCACCCAGGCCATTGCGGACGCCAAGGCCTTCTGCGAGAAGAACGGCATCAAGGTGGTGGAAAAGAACGGCACCACCACCGCCGAGGTGCAGATGGCTGCCGAGGCACTGGTAGCCGCCGGGGTCAAGGCCGTGTTCACCCCCACCGATAACACCATCATGACCGCCGAGCTGTCCATCTACGAAAGCTTCATCGAGGCCGGTGTGCAGCACTACACCGGTGCCGACAGCTTTGCGCTGAACGGTGCGCTGGTGGGCTACGGCGTGGACTACGTCCAGCTGGGCGAAGCTACCGCCGATATGGTCAGCCAGCTGCTGTGCGACGGCAAGACCCCCGCAGACCTGCCCTACCAGACCTTTGATAACGGCATCGTCACCATCAACACCGAGACTGCCGAGGCTCTGGGCTTGGATCTGGCTGCCCTGAAGGAAGCCTTCAAGCCCTACTGCACCGAAATCACCGAGGTGACCACCGCCGAGAACTTCTCCTGAGCGCCCCGCTCCGTCAAAACCTGACGGCTTTTCCGGCTCTCCCGCAAGGGAGAGCTTTTGGCGGTTCTGGGGAAAGTGGTTTTCCTCTCCCGTGAAAATACGTTTGTCGCACTCCGCAGAGCAATGCGGCGCGCATTCAAAATAACATAAAAGGAGCATACACCATGCTGGCGAGTATCTTTTCCCTCAACGTTTTGCAGACAGCGCTGGAGCTGGGCTGCATCTACGGACTGGTGGCGTTGGCACTGTTTCTGAGCTACTCCATCCTGAATATTGCCGACCTTTCCACCGATGGCTGCTTTACGCTGGGCTGCGCCGTGGCCTGTCAGGTAGCACTGACCGGCCACCCCATCCTTGCGCTGGCGGCAGCCATGGCTGCGGGGGTGTGCTCCGGCTTTGTCACCGCCTTTTTGCAGACAAGGCTCGGGGTGGAAAGCATCATGGCCGGTATCATCGTCAACACCGGCCTGTACACCATCAATCTGGCGGTGATGGGCTTCTCCTCCACCATGTCGCTGGTCAAGACCCCTACCATCTTCTCCATGGCAAAAACTTCGCTGAGCTTTCTGGGCAGCTGGTACAAGCTGGCGCTGGCGGCAGTTGTCATTGCCATCGCCTGCGCGGCGATGCTGGGCTTTCTGGGCACGCGGCTGGGGCTTTCCATCCGCGCCACCGGCGATAACGCCGCCATGGTGCGGGCTTCCAGCATCAACCCCGCCTTTACCATCACGGTGGGTCTGTGCGTATCCGGTGCGTTGTGTGCGCTGTCCGGCGGGCTGCTGGCACAGTACCAGAAAAGCTGTGATATCAACGTGGGCACCGGCATGGTGACCATTGCACTGGCTTCCCTCATCATCGGTGAGACGCTGGTGGGCAAGCGCACCATGCTGCGCCGCATTCTGGGCGTGGTGTTCGGAAGCTGCCTGTACCGCTTTATCGTGGCCGTGGCGCTGCGGTTCAACGTGCCCGCCGCCGCCATGAAACTGGTTTCCGCCATCATCGTGGCAGTGGCCATCTCCATGCCCGCCATCCGGGAGCACTTCGCCTTTGAAAAGCGGCGGCACGCTGCCCGTGCCCGCCGCACCGTGACCAACAGGGAGGGACAGTAACATGGAAATGCTGCAGCTGAACGACCTGCACAAGACCTTTAACCCCGGCACCGTCAACGAAAAAGTGGCGCTGAATGGGGTGAGCCTGCAGATGGAAGCCGGAGATTTTGCCACCATCGTAGGCTCCAACGGCGCGGGCAAATCCACCCTGTTCAATGCCATCACCGGCGGCTTTATTGCCGATGAGGGCAGCATTCTGCTGGGCGGGCAGGACATCACCTTTGCGCCGGAGCACCAGCGCAGCAAGGTCATCGGGCATCTGTTCCAGGACCCGCTCAAGGGCACCGCGCCCAACATGACCATTGAGGAAAATCTGGCGCTGGCCTACCTGCGGGCAGGCACCGCGCCCAACGCCATCTTCTCCCGCATCTCCCGCAAGGATAAGGCGCTCTTCCGCGAAAAGCTTGCTTTGCTGGACATGGGGCTGGAGGACCGCATGAAGCAGCCGGTGGGGCTGCTCTCCGGCGGGCAGCGGCAGGCGCTTACCCTGCTCATGGCTACCCTCGTCACCCCCAAGCTGCTGCTGCTGGACGAGCACACCGCCGCGCTGGACCCCGCCACCGCCGAAAAGGTGCTGGCGCTGACCAAGAGCATCGTGGCCGAGAAAAAGATCACCTGCCTGATGGTGACCCACAATATGCATCAGGCGCTGGAACTGGGCAACCGCACCCTGATGATGGACGCCGGGCACATCGTGTTTGACGTAAAGGGTGCAGAGCGCAGCAAGATGACCGTGGACGACTTGCTGGAAAAGTTCCGCGAGAATGCTGGCAAAAATCTGGATAATGACCGTATCCTGCTGAGCAAGGTGGAGAAATAAGCCTGCCGTTTTTCTCCTCTTGTGAAAAGTCGAACAGCCAAGCCCGCAGGCTTGGCTGTTCGTATATTATAAATAACAATTCCGCTGATTATGGCCAAAGCGCACGCGGCGGCCATTCTGAATCGTTCTGCTGACAAAAGGCAAAAGGTCTGCTGCACCGTGCGGTGCAGCAGACCTTTTTAACTTTTATTCCTTTACCACAGGCGGATGACCTTGATGACGCCCTCGGCCTTATCGCGGGCCAGCTCCAGATGGTGCTGCAGCGCCATGGCAGCGCCGTCCCAGTCCTCGGACAGGGCGGCATCCAGGATCTGCAGGTGCTCCTCACAGGTCTGCTCCTGATTGATCATGCTCACCTTGCCGGTCATGATGCGGAAACGGGTGTTCAGGCCGGTGATGCGGTCGTAGGCAGAGCGCAGATACTTGTTGGGCAGGGTGCTCATCAGCAGCTCGTGGAAGTCGTCGTCCGACTTGCAGAAGTCCTCGATGCGCTCGCTGTGGTGCATCAGTTCGGCGTAGGCCTCCAGCTGCTCCCGGGGGATGGCATTGCCGTAAGTACGCAGTGCGTAGGGCTCCACCAAAAGACGCATCTCAAACATGCTGTGCACGTCCTCTTCGGTGATGCCGGAGACCATCAGGCCCTTTTTGGGCAGAATGGTGATCAGCCCCTCCTGCTCCAGACGCCCCAGCGCATCCCGCATGGGGGTGCGGCTGATGTTGCCCATCTCAGCGCAGAGTTTCTGCTCGTTCAGAAACTCGTTGGGGCGGTACTCGCAGTTCAAAATTTTGGTCTTGAGGTACTGGTACGCCTGCAGCTTCAGGCTGAGCTTTGCCTGTGCGTCCTGCTCTTTCATAAGCACACTCTCCTATTCTTCTTCTCCAAAAAACGTTCCAAAACGTCCGAACCGGCAGCGCAAACCCACCGCTGCCGGTTTCTTCTTCATGTTCAGCCAGCTTGTATCCCGGCTGCAATCCAACCACTTTATCTAATACATTATTTCACATCAGGGCATTTTTTACAAGACTTTTTGCTTAACTTTGGAGTGTTTTCCGTTTTATACAAAGATTACGCCTCGATTTTGCTACTTTTTACAATGTTTTTTGTGCTTGTCGCCAAACAGACCAACTTTCCACCCGCTTCTTTTGCATCCAAGCGCAAACTGTGCTACAATAGGGATAAAAAACAACACATCTACACCGGAAAGGACCGAAACTCTCATGGCACGAAGCGATGGCTATAACACCCGCACCCGGCAGCTCATCTTAGATTACCTCATCAACAACCGCCAGCACGCAGTAAGCGCTTCCAACATTCTGGAGCATCTGGAGGCGCAGGGCGCAAGCCCCAACCCCACCA
>ERZ780223.3379-NODE-3379-length-11993-cov-10.604038_pt1 | contig 11993 bp, 14 predicted proteins | sample MGYA00511016_ERZ780223 | MGnify/ENA primary metagenome ERZ780223 (study PRJEB29588, sample SAMEA2159032) | human gut metagenome | biome: human gut; feature: human-associated habitat; material: faeces | place: Denmark | collected 2008/2010 ... | reverse complement strand
GCGGTGGGCGAACCGGTGGCCGCTGCCACTTTCAGGCCCAGCACCGCGCTGCCGAAGTTCTGGCGGTCAATGGCCGCGCCGCTGGTGTAGGGGCGCACGCGGCAGCTGTCAATCAGTTTCTTCTTCATGTCGTTGCCCTCCTTATTTCTCCGTCTGCATGTTCTTGCCGATCACGAAGGATTCCTCGTGGCGGATGCCGAAGTCATGCAGGTCGATGATGCGCAGGATCGTGCAGTCCTGATCCACAGCGCTGATGGTGTTGCCGTCCTCGTCGGTGACGGTGCCCTCGCGGAACATTTCGGATTCCATGCTGCCCTGACGGCCGATCATAAACTCGGAGAAGTTACCCAGCACCACGTTGGTGGGGCGGTTGCTGCCAGAGCCGTTGGGCAGCTGATTGCTGACGGCAAACTCGTGGCCGTTCAGCTTGCCGTTGTCCATCTGCTCGCGGTACAGGTACAGGCCGGACGCCGCCTGGACGACATTGTAGAACGCCTCCCACGCGAAGCCGTTGAAGGCCCAGCCCAGCTTGCTGGTGTCGGCGTTGTTCTGCAGCAGCGTTGCCAGCATCTTGCCGGTCGTAGTCTCGTCGGGAGCCGCGTTCAGGTCGATGGTCGGGATGCCAGCCATATTGAACAGGCCCGTCGGCTCAAACTCGGTGCCCTTGCCCAGGAAGGCGGCACGGTCCATCGCCAGCGCCATGGCAGTGGTGGCGTCGTTCAGGATCAGCTGGTCCGCGCCGTATGCGTTGGAGCGGATCAGGTCGTTGCTGATCAACACCTTGCACATCAGCTTCTTGCTGGACATGCGGACATTGCCGAACTTGGCCTTGGACGCCTTGGCCTTGCGCAGCTCGCCGACATAGGACGCGCTGACGCCGCTGGTCATTTTCGGGATGTTGATGTTGCCGCGATCCATGGGCAGCTCCGTCGCGCCCAGGCGCAGGATGATGGCCTTGTCGCGCAGCAGGGGGATGATCTCGCTGGCGTAGACTTCGGGGACCAGGTAGCCGCCGTCAGTCGGGGCTGTGACAGACATGGCCTTGATCTGGCGCTCCAGGAAGCCGTCGCCGTACTCCTTGCGGGCGATGCTGGCCGCGATGTCGTAGTCCTTGTTCGCGCGCATCATGCACTTCTGGAAGCGCACCCAGCCGATGCCAGCAGGAAGGCCGGACTTTTCTTCCTTATCCGTGCGGCCGGTATTCATGTAGATGCTCGCATACTTGCGCTGCGCGGTGCCGCGGGCGGGGGCAGCCTTGGCTTCCTTGGCGGCAGGGGCAGCAGCCTTGGCTTCATCATCCTTGCCGTCGTCGTTCTTGGTCTCGTCGTCGGCGGGGTCGTCCTTGGTCTCGTCGTCAGCAGCGTCGGCGGCAGCTTTCAGCGCCTTGGTCGCGCCGCTCTCGGCGGCCTGCTCCAGCAGCTGCGCCAGCTGTTCCTCGGTCATGGTGACGGCCTGGCCTTCGGCTCCGGTCTCTTCCTTGACTTCCTTGGTGGCGGGGGTCTGCTCTTTTGCGGTTTTCATTTGCGTGTGTCCTCCTTTGTAGCTTTCAATTTTTGCTTCTGTGTTCGCGGGGTAGTTTACGATGCTGATCTCCAACAGGTCCACTTTGCGAAGGTGCCGGACGTTGTTGGTGTCTACGTCGTATTCCTGGGCGACGTAACCGATGGACATTTGATCAAGAACGCCGTCCTTGATCAGCTGGCGGTAGTCGCGGCCCATGGCGGTGTCGCTGATCTGGCCCTTGACAAACAGGCCCGTGGCGTCTTCCCGCAGCTCCATCGATCTGCCCAGCGGCTCCTTGCGGTCGTCATGCTGCCCGAAGATCAGCACGCCAGCCGCAGCCGTGCCGGTTGCAATGGATTCTGCGAACGCGCCCGGCTCCACAACGTCGTTGTCCAGGTCCACGACGCCGAAGACCGAAGCGTGGCCGGTGAAGATGCCCTGATCCGTTACGTTCTCTGCCTTGATTTGCAGCCGCTTCATTCTCAACCTTCGATCACCTCCTAAAGATCGCCGGGGATCATATCGCACCGGCAGTTGATGATCTCGCCCGGCGAGCCGGACGGATCGCCTGGATACATCAGCCCGTTCGGGAAGGGCTGGTCGATGGGGACGGTGACGCCGTTCTGGCTGCGGTGGCTGTCTCTGACGTCTTCGTCGCCCGCCGTGATCCACGTTTTTGTTGTGCAGCCGCCGTATTGCATCTGCGCGAAGCTGCCCGCCTGCATACTGGTGTGGGCTTCGCTGGTCGCAATGGCTGCGGCGCGTTCTGCCTGCATATCAGGCAGGTGCTGCTGGATGCGCTTCACCAGCTGGGCGGTGCTTTCGCCCGCCTCGATGCCGTCCGCCAGCGCGGAGGCGATCTTGTCGCGCGTCGTTTCATTGATGCCGCGCACCCGTTTCAGGCCCTGCTGGCGCAGGTAGTCCGTCAGGCGTGGGGCGCGCACGGCTGTGATGCCGAAGTTCTGCTCGATGGACTTCGCGCCGGTGTTGAACGCTTCCTCCCACACAGGATTCAGCGTCCGAAGAAGCGCCTCGTCCTGCTGATTCCAGTCGATCAGCTGATTCAGCGCGTCCATGGCCGCCGCTCTGATGGCCGTCACGTCGAACGTCAGGCCCTGGCCGCTGCTGATCCGCTGCCAGAAGTCCTCGCTGGCGTCCTTCCTGCCGCTCTCCATGGCGGCGGTGATCTCCGACAGCTGCGACGTGAAGAAGCGATTTACCGTCTGACGCGCTGCGCGTTCCTGCGTCAGCAGCGCCCGCATCCGGTCGCGGTGCGCGATCTGCTGGCGGCGTCTGCTGACGCCCTTGGCTCCAGTCAGCGTTTCAGGCGGCGTTCCGCTTGGGGGGAACAGATCTTCTGAAGGCGTCAGGCCGCCACTTTCGCGCATGGTCTGTGTCAATTCCTCCGGCTTCGTCGGGATGGAAGCATAGGGCACGAACAGGACCTGGCCCGCGCCGTTAGGCAGCGGATCGAAGCCGTTCTGCTCGCGCCATTCGTCCACCATGATGGTGCTGCCGGACAAACCGGCGTTAGACATTTGCAGCCGGAACTCGGTGTCCTCCGGCACGATGTCGTCATACTCCCACAGCAGGTCCTCGCCCCAGGCGGGCAGCAGCTGCGTGTTGATGGCGTCCTGTCGCGCCAGCAGGCGCGGCGTCAGGACGTTCTCTGCGTAGATGATCTTCGCCTGGGTCGCCGTGGCTCTGTTGCTGTTCTCGACGATGCCCAGGATTTCAGGCGGCACGCCGAAGTGGGCGTTCACTCCGTCGCGCAGGTCCTTGCGGCTCTGCGTGAAGTCCATTTCGCGCTGGCTGTCCACCAGCTTGTTGACGGTGACGTCACGGGGGATGATCCCCATCTTGTGCGCGTTGCCGACGCCGCGGTGCTGATCGTCCCAGGCCGCCTTGAAGCGGTTGTATTCGTCCTGCGTGATGCCTGGGGCCGACATAAGGACGGGCGGTGTGGCGTCGTTCCAGAAGAACTTCTTCGCCCACTTCGCCATGTACTCGTCGGTCTCGATCTCGTCGGCCACCGCCTCGGCGTCGCCCAGGCCGCGGCCGTAGGGGTCCAGCGGATTCAGCTGCCGCACCAGAAACACGTCTTCGATGGGGACGGTCATTTGCAGACCGTCGCGGCTGCGGATTATGTAGTAGGGGAAGTCCAGCCGCGGGATGTCGGTCATCCAGTGCGGCGGGATCGGCCACAGCTCGACGGGGTAGCCCGCTGCGTCGCGTTCGATGATGGCTGCGCCCTCGCCCTTGATCATCAGGTAGGTCTCGTGGACCTTCCACAATGCGCTGCGCGTCATAAACGGCAGCGGATTCGGGCGTGCCATGAAGTCCAGGAAGGGGTGGTCTGTGATCTCGTCCTTGTCGCCGTTGGCTGCTACCCTGAACAGCTTGCCGGGGACGTTCGACAGATCGGTGGCGATCTTCGTCACCGGCGACAGCCGCGGACTGCGGGCATAGGTCGCCAGGAACTCCTGCGTGTTCCGGTCAGGCGGCGACGTCATGCGGGACGTGAAGAACTGCTGCATCCGGTCAGGCCGCCCACTGATGGCAGCCTTGAACGCTTCTAAACGCCAGCCCATAGATCAGTACCCCCCCCCGCGATTTTCGTTAATCTTTCCTGTGCCTTTTCGGCGTGATACTTGTTCCGCTCGATACCCAGCCCGCCGAAGCCTTCCAGATACGCTGCGCATATCGTGGTGCCGCTTCCTGCGAACGGGTCGATGATCCTGCCGCCGTTCTCGCAGATGTGGACCAGCTGGCGCATGACGTCGAGCGGTTTTTCCGTCTGATGCGTCCGGACCTGCGCCGAAGGCGGCCGCCCTTGCAGCAGGCCAGGCATGCATTCGGCGTCGCGTTTGACGTCCAGCGGCCCGTTAGACGCCCACACGATGAACTCGCATTGCTGCTTCGGACGGTGCGGCTGCGGTCTGGCGTTCTTCTTGTCCCACGGGATCAGACCGCGGACTACCCAGCCGCCCCACTGGATCGCGTCATAAAGGGCGGGCAGCTGACGCCAGTCGATGAAGATCGCCGCCACGCCGCCCGGCTTCACCACCTTGCGGCAGAGTTCCAGCCAGTACGCCGTCCAGCTGGTCCAGGCGCGCTGATCCATGTTGTCGCCTTCAAAGGCGTGTTTCAGGTACTCGGCCTTCGCGCCGCTCCGGCTGTATTTCTCGGTCACGCTCTGCATCCGGTCGCCGCGGTACTGGCCGCCGCTGCTGTAGGGCGGGTCGGTGATCAGCGCGTCGAAGCTGTTCTCCGCCAGCGTTTGCAGCACCTCAATGCAATCAGCGTGCAGGATTTCACACCCACCAGATGTCAAGAGTACCCCTCCCTTCTCGTTCCTGAATTGTTTCGGCGATGCCGGTCGTAGCGTCCGGCGCGTCGTCGTGTTTGTTTTTGCCGGTCTTCTGGTAGCTCACCATCGCAGCATAGTAGCGCGGCCACCGCTGTGCCCAGTCGGAAGGGAACAGCAGGTGTTGCATGACGAAGGTCGCGCCGGTCATAATCCTGGCGTGCTTGTTCGCGCCCTGGTGGAACCACTCGATGTTCACGCTGCGCGTCTGGTACAGCTCCCACAGCAGCCGCTCCACGTTTCTGGCGAAGCCGCGGCCGCCGTTGTTGCTCTCGATCCGCGCCGTCTCGACGTGGTAGCTGTAGAGCTGCTCCGCCGTCTGCGGCTCCGTCTTCTCCATCGGTTCGTCCGTCATAACGACGTCCAGGATGTAGCCCTCGCCGTCATGGATGCCCGCGACGATGCTGCACAGGTCGTCGCTGCCGGTGTCGGCCGTGTCGGTGTAGCTGATGATCGCGCCGAAGTCCAGCTTCCCCGCAGCGTCGCGCGGCAGCTGCTCATAGGTGCGGAACTCGCTGTAGAGCTTGCCCTTGATGTCCACCGGCTCCTGCTGGTAGTTGGCGTCCGCGATCTCCGCGCTGGTCAGGCGGCGCTTCTTCATGTAGGACTTCCACGACAGCAGATCGGGGCAGAGCATCCGGCGTTCGCCTTCATCCAGACAGGCGCGGCGGCAGAAGACAAACCAGTCGCCGCCGTCCTCGCTTGCCAGCAGGCGGCCGCACAGGTCCTTCGTGGACCATCTGGTCATAACGATAATTTGCATCCCGCCTTCTTCGATACGGGACAGGAAGGTGTCGGTGTACCAGCTCCACTGTTCGTCCAGAACGCGGTCGTTAAACGCCTCCTGGTCGTTCTTGATCGGGTCGTCGATGATCCCCATCGAACAGCCGATGCCGGTGATCGTACCGCCGAAGCCGGTCGCCAGGTAGTTGAAGAACTGGCCCTCCAGGCTCCACAGCTGTGCCGCCGCGTCGCCCTGTTTGACGCGCGTCGTCGGGAAGACGTCGTGGAAGATCGTCACCTTGCTGTCGATCTTGTCGGCGTCAATGCCGTCGCGGACGTTTCGGGCGAAACGCCCGGCCAGAATGTCGTTATATGACACTGAAATGACGCGCGTGTCGTTCTTCTTGCCCATGCACCACTGTACGAACAGCGTCAGGGTGTAGGACTTGCCGTGCCGCGGCGGCAGGTTGATCATCAGATTCTTGTACGGCTCGCCGGTGTCCTTGTTGATCAGCCGCCCCTCGAAGATCGCCTGCAACGTCTCGCACAGGTCGCGTTGGTACGGCCGTTCGTCGCGGTAGAACTTCGGATTCATCATTTTGCAGTAGTCGTAGAATCGGGCCTGCGCGGCGACGATTTTGCCGTCCGTGATGCCCTCCGGATTGATCAATTCCCGTATATCTTGCAGGTCGCGCACGTCAATCGTCCCCCTTTCGCTTTCCTTGGCCTCTCTGACGCGTTAGAACGGCGTTAGACGCCGCACCCCCTCCAGCTCCCCGCCCAAACTCAAAAGCCCGCACAGGGGCCTTAAAATCGTTTCTGCGCTTATCACCACGCCCCGACGTGAAAACACGTCGGGGCGCAGCAACGAAAGGAGGCTTCCACGGGGCGCGTGGAGTGGTCCCCACGGATGGGATCGCCCCGATATGTAGGCTTCGCCACCACCGATTGTCAGGGCGGCGTTGCTTTCTCGGTTATGTCCCCCGATCTCGAACACGGCGACGGATCAGCGCGTGTCTTCCTTCGGGTTTCTGTTCGTGTCGTCTTCGGCCTCGGCCTGCGCCACAATGACGCCGACGTCCACTTGATGTGCCTCGCCCAGGATCGGGACCGATACGGTTGCCCGGCGTCCTCTGGCGTTCACTTTTACGATCTTGCCTTCCAGCTCCAGCAGGGGGCCGGATGTGATCACGGTCTTGCCGTCGATGCGCTCACCCTGCGACATGCCGAAGTCTCGGCCGCCTGGGGCAAACAGGCGAACTACTTCCATCTGCTCGTCCGGCACCGGCTCCGGCCCGTCTGCGCCCAGCAGGCGGATCACGCGGGGCAGGCTGCTGATGAAGTAATAGAAGCGGGGCGTCATGCCCGTGCGGACAAATACATAGCTGGGGAACACCACGCGGCGGATCGGCCACCATTTGCCGTGACGCCGTTCGTGGAGAATCTGGACGGGGGCGATGGCCTCCATGCCTGCGTCGGTCAGTTTCCTGGCCGTCTCCTGCTCGCTGCCGGTCATAACCTGCGCAACGTACCAGTGAAGCTCAGCCTTCATCGCGTCCCGCCTCCTCTGCTGCCGCGTCGCTGACAAGCCTTTGCAGCTGTGCCAGCAGTTCCGGATCGTTCTGAACGGCCTGGCGCATCCGTGCCTTCACGTTGCGCTCGACGGCCTCAATGGCCGCCAGACGCTCTTTGCGCCAGCGTTCCTTGTAAATGGTGCTGCGTTGCAGCTGGACCAGCAGGCGGCCCGCCTTGTCCAGCGGCATGGCGTCGAAGTCTTCATCTGCTGTTGCGATCCTGCGGGTCAGGCCGTCGATCATAATCGCGGAGGCCAGCTCCGTGGACTCGACGTCCTGATTCTCGCGGATGAATTGCAGCAGCGCCGTGGTCTGCTCTGATGCCTCTTTCAAACGTCGTGCTGCGCTGTTGTGGCGCATGGCATATCTGCCCACGGCGCTGCGGCTGATCTCATAGCCCAGGTCGGTGATCGTGTCGGCGATGTCCTGGTAGGTGTAGTTGACGTCTGCCAGCATCGCGTCCAGCTGTGCGCGGATTTCGTCGGGCAGTTCATCCACGCGGGACTTGATGCGGTTGCGCTCTCTCTGGTCGCCCATCAGACGTCAACGCCCTGGTCCTCAATGGTGCCCTCCACCAGATCGACGCCGGTCGGCGTCAGTTTCACGAAGGCGGAAGGCGGGACCACACCGTGCAGGATCTGTTCGGCTGCTTCTTCACCGATCACCTGGATGTACTTCTTGCCCGACAGGTAGTCAATGTGCTGCGCGATGCTGGGGACGCTCACCATGTTGGACTCCAGCAGGCTGTTGGTGATCGTTCTGATCTCCACCGGCACAGGCTGAACGGAGTACAGCAGGGCCAGGATTTCGCCGCGGACGCGCTTGTTCGCCGCGACGGTCAGGTTGGCTGCCATATCGGCCCACCTCGCTTTCTGTAAATTTTGGGTCAGTTTCTTTTGGTCAGCTGGTCAAGGATTTTGTCCAGCTTGGCGTCGAAGCCCGCGACGGCGCGGATGAAGTCGTCGCGCAGGGTGTATTTGAAGGGGGCCTCCTGGATGAAGTTGTCCATCTTCTCGGCCAGGGCCTTGGTGTCGGCCGACGCCTTCTTCTCCACTTCGTCGATGCGCTCCTGCAGGCGCTTGTCCCGCTGGTCGAACTGATTCAACTCTCGCTTGAGTAGGAAGCAGATGATGCCATAGGCCACCACCTGAATGATCCATGTGATCCAGCTTTCCATGCTGCGCCCTCCAGATAAAAACGAAACTCCGTAAAGGCGCGCGGCCTTTACGGAGTTTATTGTAAATGGATTCGATTGTTGGGTAAATAAGAAGCAATTCCCTTAGTTTATGGGGGAAATGTGGATAAAATCGGACTATTCAAAGTCCAGCAGCGACAGCTGACCGGCAGGCGGTGCGTCCTTGCAGATTTCCTGCACCCAGCGGACCGTCAGGTCGAACTCCTGCGCCAGCTGTTCGGCGTTGTAGCCGGTGAACTTCTCGCGGATCAGCCGGTCGCGCGCCGTGCGGGTCAGGGCGTCCACCTTTGGGATGTAAAGGTTGGAGCCGCCGTACTGTGCTGCCAGCGTCAGCAGCGGCTGGATGCCCGTGATCTCTGCCAGCTGCCTGTACTGTTCGGGGATCATGTCAATGGTCAGCCGGTCCGTCCACTTCTCCATCGTGGCCTCCTTTCCGCTCTCCGCGTCCTCCGGCCAGCATGGCCTTCATCGCCTCGATGCAGTTGCGTGCGTGCTTGTCGTCCAGGAAGGTGGGGTGGGACGCGCCGAAACGCTTCTCCAGGAAGGCGCGCAGCCTTTTCGGATCGTCGGCCCAGCCCAGCTTCGCGGCCAGCGCGTAGATTTTCGCCACCTGCTCCTTCGTCGGCCTGTTGTGCGGCGCGGTCGTCTCCTGTCCGGTCAGTCGTTTCAGCCGGTCGATCACCTGCTTGGCGTCTGCCGTCGTCAGCAGCTTCATGCTGTCCTTGCCCGTCGTCGCGAAGACGACGGCGTGAAGATCTTCGTTGCTGATCCCTCCGCCGCGCGCCAGCGCGTAGATGCAGCGCATCTGCTGCGGCGTCAGGACGTTGGCCTGCGTTCCCATCCGTGTGCCCTCCTTCGTCGGTTAGCCGCGTTCCAGCTTCTCGCGGTCCGGCTCGTACCAGAACACGTCGTCCACTTCGATGGACGCGCCCACGGCCACGATGTCCTGGGTGGGGTACTTGCGCAGGGCGTCCTTATCGACGCTGGGCGCGGGCGTCTTCACGCAGTCGTCCATGCCCTTGCTGCGCAGCAGCTGGATGATCTCAGCCAGCTTGGTGGGGGCCTTCGGCAGCTTGATCTTCGTGGACTTGCGGAAGCCCACTGCGCCGAAGTTCAGCGTCTTGGTCTTCTTGCCGTCCATGTCGTCGCGGTGTGCCTCGGCGAACTCCTTGATCTGGCGCTCCAGGCGCTTGGTGGCCTCGATGAAGACGCGGCTGCGGGCTTCGGCCTCGGCCTTCGCCTCGTCGATCTTGTTCTGCATCGCTGCCTCGAAGTTCTCCACCGTGCGCTGATTGTCCGCGATGGTCGCCAGCGCCTGATTCACGTCGTCCCAGCTCTCCAGAGCGGGGACTGTGTCTTCTACGCGTTTTCTTGCCATTGTGTCTTCCTCCTTGATGTCAAATATGCCACGACCAGCGATTCGGGTCTTTCCCGTCGCGGGTGATGGTCAGGGTGATGGGGCCGTCGTAGTGATAGATCGGGATGCAGCGGGCCGACGCCTCGATGATCTCGCCGACCATGCCCTCGCTGATCTCGTCGCCGAACACCCACATTTCGTCGCACATGCCCAGCAGCTTGCGAGCCATGCGCAGCCCCGCTTCGCGTTCCTTGTGCCTGTTCTCATTCATAAAGCGCGGGAACAGCAGGTGCGGGGCCAGCGGGATGCCGCCCATTTTCCAGACGTAGCGGCAGAAGTTCTCTGCGCGGCGGGCGTTGCGTTCGGGGTCTGCTGCATAGGGGCTGCAAACATAGATCACGGGATCGTCCGTCACGCGGCGTGGCTTTTTGATCCGGGTGTAGGCTGCCTTCATACCATCGCCCCCGTCCACGCGATCAGGACCAGCCCAATGGCCGCGATGATCAGCCCCAGCGTTCCGGCCGCAGGGGCGCGCCGCTTGAAGAAGCAGACGCCCCCGACGTAGGCGAAGACCGCAGCCGTCGCCGCCAGATAGATGGTTGTCAGTGTTTTCACGTTGTCCTCCTTAGTACATCAGTTTGTATTTCCGGGCGCTTGCCAGGATGTCGCCGGTGATCTGCCCGCCCTCGGCGGCTTCCAGACAGATGTCCAGGATTTCCACGAAGGTGCCCATGCCGCCGTGCTTCACGTCGGCGGCGATGGTCGCCAGAGCGTCGGCAGCGTCGTCGCTCACGTTGTACTCCCGCAGGATCGTGCGCGCCTCGGCCTGGCCGATGCCGTTCAGCTTCAATTCCACCTTGCGGCGGTAGAGCTGCGCCAGGTTGTCGTGGCGGCCGCGGCCGCGGGTCAGCATACCCTCCAGCACGTCCGTGCCGCACAGGATCACCGGCGTGCCGGTGTTGTCCCACACTTTGCGCAGGACCTCGAACTTGTCCACGTCCCACTTTGCCAGATACTCGGCCTCGTCCACCGCGATCAGCACGTCCGTGCGGCCCGACAGGTAGGCGATCAGGTCCTGGGTCTTGCGGTAGTTGTTGCCGCGCAGGGACAGGCCCAGCGGCCGCGCGATGGCCTCCAGCATATCGCCCACGCGCATCTGCGGCCAGGCTTCGATGTAAAGCACACCAGGCTGGGTCTGCGCGAAGTGGCGCAGCACGGTGGTCTTGCCGCTGCCAGGGTGGCCCACCATGACGCCCATCTTGCGCTTGCTGCAGACGTAGTTGCACCAGCCCATGCACTCCTTGAACTCCTTCGTCTCGAACAGCTCGATGCGCGTCTTGAAGTGGATCGGCGCGACGGGGACGTCAGGCCCCAGCCGTTCCTCCGTGCCCTTGATCTCGTTCACGGCGTCCCACAGCTTCTTCTCGTGTTCGGGCTTCATCCGCAGCCCCTGATTCACCAGCTGGCTGATGGCCGACCGGCTGATGCCGGTCTTGTTGGCGATGGCCGCGAAGGTCACGCCCTCCGCGTCGCGCAGCCGCTGCAATTCCTTTGCCAGTTCCTCCTGATTGATGCCGTTCGGGTTATCGGTCAGATTTTCCTCCGATACGTAGCCGTATTTGAGGGAATCGAGATAGGTAAGATAATACGTCACACCGTCTTTTTTACGCGTGTGCTCCGACGAAACGGTCACCGCGCTGCCGCGCACGGCGGTCCCGGCGGTTCTCTGCGCCTTCGAGGTTTTTCAACAGCAAGCGATTATTGGCCGCGAAGTCGTGGCCGTCGGTGGCGTAACGGGCCGAGTGCACGCCCGGGGCGCCGCCCAGCGCCTCGACCTCCAGCCCCGTATCGTCGGCGAAGCAGTCGAGCCCGGTGCGGCCGTGGAGGTAGTGCGACTTCTGCGAGGCGTTGCCTTCGAGGGTCTCCTGCTCCTCGGGGATCTCCTCCGTGATGCCGCAGTCGCGCGGCGTCGAGAGGGTGAAGCCGTCGCCCAGGACGGCCTGCACCTCGCGGAGCTTGTGTGCGTTGTTGGTGGCGAATACGATTTCCATATCTTTTTTCAGCTTGGTTTGTCCGAGAGTCGGGTCAGGTAGTGGCGGTGGAACAGCTCCTCGAGCTCGTTTGCGGCGCGGGGGTACTCCTCGCGGCGGTAGACCGTGGCGATGCGGCCGTTGTCGAGCAGGTGGATGTCGTCGCAGAGCGGAGAGAGCGTCTCGAGCAGGTGCGACGAGACGATCACGGTGGCCCCGGCCTCCCTGCGGCGCAGGATGAGCT
>ERZ780223.3375-NODE-3375-length-11999-cov-3.925234_pt1 | contig 11999 bp, 10 predicted proteins | sample MGYA00511016_ERZ780223 | MGnify/ENA primary metagenome ERZ780223 (study PRJEB29588, sample SAMEA2159032) | human gut metagenome | biome: human gut; feature: human-associated habitat; material: faeces | place: Denmark | collected 2008/2010 ... | reverse complement strand
TATTGTATAAAGAAATTGTTTTACACGTGTGAAATGCAGAAATTTATTATTGCTGAAGGGAGGTGAAAGAATGCATTTATCAACGAAAGGATGCAGAGAAACCATTGAAAAAGCGTTCTTTTCATAAGTAAATAGGGATATAAAATGAAAAGAACGCTTAGCAAAACACACATTACAGTATAACAGTTTATTAGGGATGATTCAATAAAATACAAAAAATGGAGGAATTTAAGATGAAAAAATTTGTGAAAAATGTAATCGCATTTGTGATGTCATTTGCGATGGTTATCTGTTTATCTTCACCAGCCGTGCGGGCAGAGGAGGTTTCAAAGCAGGATGATGGCATAGCATTACAGAACATTGTGATCGGACAACAATATTTTGTTCAGGATAGCAGAACACAACTTATGGCAATGTTTAGCAATGCCAATACATTGGTTATTAAATGTAAAAATTTAACGAAAAACGGTCGGTATGTTGAGATGGATGTTTCGACATCAAGTAAATCATTTAAACAGAGAACATTTACGGTTAATGGATATACAAAAGACAAAAAAACAGATGATATTATATATCATTCACATTCGGAAACATATAGTATTAATGCCGCATCTGCGGGAAAGATAACAATAATCGTATATCCGCATGTCAATACAAGCCCATCTTCCGGGTATATTGATTCCTTGAAGGGGATACTTCAGTAACAGGTATACGAACAGAGTGACTCGCTTAACGATGTCTCTTTAGTATGTGATGCTCAAGCTTTACAGATTGAATGGACAGCTACATGATGTATGTAAAGCTTGAGTTGTCCATAAATATGAAAGGATGGTGACCGTACCATGTGGAAAAATTATTTAAAATTATTCACTATTCTATTGTGCGTTATCGTTGTAGACGGTGCGCAGGCGAAAGCGTACACGGTAAAGGTGCAGGCGGATACTATTTACGCGGAAGTGATTCCGGAGTCGTATTTGAAAAATGCCCCGGTAGTTTTTAAGAAGGCAGTGAAAAAGACCATGAAGTATTATAATAAATATAAGGACGCGGATATGGTCACCTATTTGAGAAACGTACCGAAAACATATAGAGATTTTGTTGACATTGCGCGAAAGATCCGTGACACAGATGAGATCATGCTATATTCTCTGCATTGTGCTTATATTGTTACACTGAATGAGGAAGACAAAAATGCACCGCCTACCTTTACTTTTCTTGCAGAGAGAAACGGAAAATTACTATGCGACTTTGGCATATGCATTGACAATAACACAAAAAAATTCACGTTTATTTATGATAACGACGAATCTATCAAGTATGACAAAAAAAAGATGTATAATGCGTTGTTTTATACCTTGGGGGAGAAATGTTATTATGAGACGCCGGAAAAGACAGTTTGTATCGTTGACAATGAATTACCGGAAGGAGCAATGGTGAAAATGCAGTCGGATGGTGTTGACTGGGAAGCAATTCTGAAAAAGAAGTACAAGGAGTTTCAGAAGCTGACGTATGAGGAGAAAAAGAACGAAATTTTCGATCGTCTGAGAAATTTTCAAAAGGGAAAGACTGTCAAACAGGCAGAGAAAAATATGAAGCTGGAGTTAAAGGACGATTCATCTGGGGCGGAAAGTGATATCAAAGCCTCCAATTCCGGAAAGTTATATAGGATCATTGGTATCATCTGTGTTGTTGCACTTGTGGCAGGAATATTGTTGGTACGAAAACGAAAAAGGTAGTAGGAGATGGGAGGGGTGATTATGAAAAAGAAAACGTATCTCATTTTATTACTGCTTGTTCTAACTGCGCTGGCGGGATGCAGTGGTTTCACGCAACAGGAGAACCGTGTTGGGGAAAAGCAGGGGGGAGCAAAGAAGGAGGCTGCAACAAAGACAGAAAACACAGTAGTCTGGGCGGTCAGAGAGAATGTAAGGATTCCGAAGGAAAATATTCAAAAAACGAATGAGCTGCTTGCGAAAAAAGGTTATAATCTTGCAATCAAGGTAAAAAAGCTAAAAACAGATAGAACCTATGAGAAGCAGGAAATTTATCATGATGCACTTGAAAAAGCAGTTAAGTCCGGTGAGATAGATGTGGCGTATGTTGATGCGTGTTATGAAACAGCACAGGGGGAGATGGCGCAGTATTTGCAGAGTGGTCTCTTTTATCCGCTAAACAAATGGCTTCATTCCAAAGAAGGAAAGGCTGTCTATAAGCTGTATGATAAGGAGGTCTGGAAAGGCAGCAGTGTGAGTGGTGAAAACTATGTTTTTCCGAATGAAGTCTATTATGATATTCCTGAAAAGGTGATCGCTTTTCGAAAGGATCATGTGTCACAGAAGCTGATCAAATCCTGGGATGGAAGCTGGGGAGACTTATTCCGGATCATGAAAAAGATCAGGCTTGGTAAGAATGACATGATGGTGGTTGGTTATCCGATGATGGACTTTTTCGAGGGACAGGTGAAGAAACGGAAATACATGATAGATGATGATATCGTCTATAACATACAAGATCAAACCGTACATCAGCCATTTGAACTTAAAGAATTTTATGAATATATGTCTTTCCTGCATAAATGCTATCAGGAAGGATATGTCACTCATCAAATGGATGATTGTCTTACCAGCGAGGATGAGTTATTGCATCTGAAGCATGGAGAATATGCAATGGCGTGGACGGCAGAAGAATGTCTGAAGCCTGCAGATCATGTTTTTGTCAGAAGGCCGGTGTGTGTAAGAGGAATCCTTGGGGAAGGTACAGCGATATCCGCTTATTCGGATAAAAAAGAAAAAGCACTGGAGCTTATGAAAATTCTTCGAACGGATGATGAGATAGCCAATACCCTGATATGGGGAGAACAAGATGCGAAAAAGCTGTTAGACGAGGATGGTTATGTGAAAGATTCTGTAGAGAGAATCAGTGACCGGTCAGCATTTGGGCTGAATGATGGGATCTTTCAACAGAAAGAGGAGGGGATCACACCGGTCAAGAACATGAGGGAATACCGCAATAAATGGATCCATTATTCGCCGAGAACAACCTCACGTATGCTTGGCTTCTGGCCGGACTACAGCAGCTTTTACGAAGAATTAACCGAATACCAGGATGTCTTGAAGGAGTCAGTAGACTGCTTTCAGGAGGATGATTTTGAAAAAGCATATCAGGAAGCCGCAGAGCGTGTAGCAAAGGCGTGGAAGCCTGTGGGCAAGAAGGTGCAGAAGCAGATCACGGAGTGGAAACGGTAGGTGTCGGACAGGGGACAGATCAGCTTATCAAAACAATGTGAAGAGGATGAGGGGGTTATTGTTATGAAAGGGAAACAAAAGAAAATCATCATATGCGGCATTTTGCTGGTACTCCTTGTGGGGGCTGTGATCGGGATCAAAAGTTATCAGGACAAAATGAAGAACCGGCTCTGGTCATCGAAATGGGAGGACAGCTTCTGGAATCTGAACAATGAAAATTATATGACAGACGGAATATTACGCCAGCAGGACAGCTATATCCGGTTTTGTGACAATTCCACCGGTAAGGATGATCTGATCTGTGTGGATCAAAACTGCAGCCATGAGGCATCGAAGGACTCTGCCTGTGGGGCATATATTTATGCTTCCCAGCTGGCAGGGATCGCTATCCGCGGCAGTCATATTATGTATGTTGCAGATTCCAAGGATGATTATGGAAAGTATGCATTATATGTGGCGGATCTTGAGGGGAAAGACCGGAGAAAGCTTGCGGATCTGATGCAGGCAGATCAGGTCTATGATGTGTTATATCATGGCAGTATGGTCTACATATCTTATCTGCAGATGGAAAAGGATGGTCAGGAATCCACGGTTTACGGGATCTATGCGTATGATCTTCAGGAGAAGAGGGGACAGCGCTTGTTTCAGGAAGAAGGGAACAATTATACGCCGGATGGGATGGCGATGGGAGAGAAATGGTTCTATATTTCTTATGCGTATTCGGACGCAGCCAAGGACGATATCCTGGCTCACAGCGAGGACCGGGAGTTTGAAAAGGAACATGTCAGAACCTGTGTAAAGGCACTTGATCCGGTATCCGGAAAAGTGAAGGAATCGCTGGATGGTTTTGGAAATAATAACGTGCTTCTGTATAAAAACGGATATCTGTTTTATACAAAGGATCAGGATCTGTACCGTTATTCGGAACAAAACGGTTCCGTAGAAAAGATCAACGAAAAGGGAGACTATATTGCCATGACGGGCGGAGCGGAAGGAAAGGCGTATTTTAGAATGGCAGATCCGAAAACCGGAAAATTAATGTGTGCCGTTTATGATATCGCTGACGGTAAGTGGAGCAGTCAGGTGACAGAGCCGTTTTTTGCGAAGGCGGTCCGTGGAGATCATGTGTATGGAATGGATGAGGAAGGAAATCCGGCATGGATCCCATTAAAAGCGATGGAAAAAGGAGACGTCTCCAAAATACATGTCTACAAATCCCAGTGGGATGCGGAATGACAGGAATAGATGGGAAATGCTGCGGATGCGGTGTTTGATCATGAAAGGGAGGAGAAGATGCATTTACTAAAGCAGGAATGGAAGAAGCTGGTCACAAGAGACGGTTTTCTGGCTGTTTTTCTTCTGTGCTTTGCGGCGACGCTTTTGATACTATGGAACCGTGTTTACCGGATATCGTATGGTGACAGTTTTTTGCCGTCCCAATACTGCAGAGTGGCAGACCGGGTCCAAAACATGACGGAGACGGAAGCGGAAAAATATTTCTCGGAGGAACAGCAGGAATATGACCCTGTCCGAAATGTAATACAGAAGGAATGGAGATCGGCACACAATTATGAGAATTATCTGGACAAGATCCGTTCCGGTGGATCCGGCGGACTGCGTGGTCTGGGGAAGAATGTTTATCAGGAGCGTTTGCAGAAAAAGCTGCAGACAAAATACCGGGAAATGGATCCGGCGGAGGTTTCCTTTGCGGGAGGAAGAGGAGTTTCTCTGTTCTGCCATACGGATGTGGCGGACATGATGGCAGTGCTGATGATGTTATTGATCATATTCCGGCTGGTGGTATGGGAAGCGGAATCGGGAATGGACGGCATCAATATGGCTGCCCGGAATGGGGCTGCCTGGCTGACGCGCATCAAATGGGCTGTGGGACTGATGGCATCGGCGGCGGTGCTGCTTCTGGTCCAGCTGTATAAGCTCCGGCTGTATACATCGGCGTATGGATTTACCGGATGGAACCGGGTCATACAGGTTTTGCCGGAATTTGTGGGGGTTGACCGGAGGATCACGGTATTCTGGTTTGTATGCGTTTTTCTTGTCTGTAAAACAGCAGGTTTTTTACTGCTTTATACGATCTTTTTCTGGCTGGCATGTGTGGGACGCAGTGCTGTGAGGACGGTTATCCTGTATGGTCTTTTTACAGGCGTTTCCCTGTTTACCGCTTATGGGATATCTTTGTCGGGATATCTGGCAGTGCTCCGGTATTTCAGCCCGGTGCAGTGTATCAATCAGGAAATGCTGTTATCCGGTTATCATGCCCTGAAGCTTTTCCAGTATCCGGTAAGTTATCTGGGACTGTGGACGGCGGTTTCCGGCGTTTTATTTTTCGTTCTGGCAGGACTCATTTTTCGAAGCCGTATCCGGAGAGAGGAGAGCAGTCTGTCCCGGAAGCCGGTGTTTCACCGGGAAAGTCATCGATACCGCCCGAAATATTTCCGGAGCCTGTCCGGATGGGAAGGCAGGAAAGGAATGCTTTACGAGGGGAGCCTTTTTGTGCTGGTGCTGACACTGGCTGTGGTGCTGTTGGTTTACCGGCCGCCGAAGGAATCGATATCCACGTCACAGGAGAGCTATTACCGGGAGGTGATGCTGGGACTTCAGGGGCGTGATACCCCTGAAAAACGGGATCAGATCCGGGAGAAGATCCGGAAGCTGGAAATGCTGGAAAAGGATGTGGAGCAAAACGGGCAGAAATACACGCAGACAGCCATGCAGGTGGCAATGTCGGAACTGGAAAAGCTGGATGTGCTCCGGGAGGTGGATACCTATCTGGATTATCTGGATGGCAGGAAGGATCCATATATCGTGTACGAAAAGGGATATATGCTCCTGCTTGGAAAGAAGCTGCCCGGAGGATATCTGAAGCTTTGCAGTATCCTGGCGGTGGTCGTGATGGTGCTCATCAGTGCCCGGTTATGGGGAGAGGATGAATGGTGCGGGACGGGGATGCTTTGCATGGCAAGCCGGACCGGCATGAAAAAGATCACACACCGGAAGCTGTGCTGGAACTTTCTGTATGCACTGTTTACCGGGATCATTGTGTATGCACCGTGGATCTGGCGGTGCGGGCAGACCTATTCCCTGCAGGCGTGGTCTGTGGCGGCAGACAACCTGACCGTTTTTAAGGACATTGGATTTATGAGTCTGGGAAATGTTATTTTGTGCAGCTATGTACTGCGGGTATTGTATCTGGCTGCGGTGGGATGTGTGACAAAAATCGTACAGAGGAAGATATCCAGTCAGAGTCTTACAGTTTACACGGCACTGATATTCAGTCTGCTGCCGGTGCTTCTGTTTGCGTGACGTATGTGTGATTCCCGGGAAGACGAAATGATGATGGAACAAATAAATATGTTTCATCCGAGCGGCTCTGCGGTAGCCCGGACGGAAAAGATCGGAGGAAGATATGTTAGAATTACAGCATGTGGTAAAAAGTTATGGGGACAAAACGGCGTTGAAGGATTTCTCGTTAAAACTGGATAACGGACTGTTTGGTCTGCTGGGGGAAAACGGGGCAGGAAAATCCACCCTGATAAAGATACTGACCTGCAATCTGGAGCGGGATGGCGGCAGTATTTTATTTGATGGAAAAGAGATCTGTGATATGGGGCGGGATTACCGGGCGCTCATCGGATATCTTCCGCAGGAATCCGTGGGGTATCCGCGGATGCGCGTGGGAGAGTTCCTGGAATATATCGCTGCCCTGAAGGGGCTTGATTATGACAGAAAGCAGCTGCGGGAGATCATTTATACCGCACTTGAGCAGGTGCATCTGGAAAAGGAGATCCACACGCGTTTCGGACAGCTGTCGGGAGGCATGAAGCGCCGTCTTCTTTTTGCACAGGCAGTGATGGGGGATCCGAAGATACTGATCCTGGATGAGCCGACAGCGGGACTGGATCCCAATGAGAGGATCTCCCTGAGAAATCTGATCGCCAGAGAGGCGATGGATAAGATCGTGATCCTGGCAACCCACATCATCAGTGACATTGACTGTGTGGCAGATCACATCATCCTGATGAAAAAGGGAACCAACCGGGGATGCAGGCGTCCGGAGGAGTGGATGGATTCGGTAAAGGATAAGGTGTGGGAGATCACATGCGATGCCGGACAGGCGGAGAAATTTCAGAGCTTGTACAATGTCACGGCGATGCGGCAGTGCCGTGAGGGGATCAATATGAGAATGCTGTCTGAAGAGGATATGGAGGCGAAGGGATGGCGGCATTGTGAGCCGACATTGGATGAGGTGTATCTGTATTATTCCGTAAAAGAATGACAAGGGAAAATGCACTTATATCCCGGTTAAGTGCATTTTCATTTTATTTGATTATGGTTTCCTGTATCGTTGGAATAGCACGCGTAGCATCAATATATAATTTGTAATTAAAAGCAATGCTTACGATCAATAACAGTAAAGTAACGATCAGCATAATATAAATGACATGACGAATCAGTTTTGTGGTCTGTAGACGTTTCATGAGATATTCTGTTTCCACGTTTTCATAATAATCTGTGATCACATCAATGGGAGTCCCGAGCTCCTGAAGGATAGCATCGTAGGTAATATCGGGATTGGCATCACACAATTCAGTGATCCGGGATTTGTATCTTTTTAATAATCTGCATTCATTCTTGCCTTTTGAGGGGAAAATTGTTTTAATTTCCCGATAATATTGTTTTCCGCTTTTATTCATCTTGTGCCTCCTTTAATGACGCAAAGTCAAATGCTAACAGAGTATCGATGCTGTCGACCAATGACCGATAGTCTGATAAGAGCTGCTCCAATCGCTTTTCTCCGGCAGGTTCAATATGATAGAAAACCTTTACCTGTCTTTTACCGGTTTTCATTTTGTAGTCAGAAATGTAGTGGTGATCAATTAACTTATAAAAAGCCGGATATAGAGAACCCTCGGGAAAATATAATTTCGTTGGAGTATTTTTTGATATATTGTGAAATTTGATATGCATAGCAGTCACCGTAATTTTTCAGAATGTGCAACACGATCATTTCACAGGAGCCGCTTTTAAAGCTATTTCTTGCTGCCATTATGAACCTCCTTTATTATTCACGAAGATAATATATCACAAAATGTCTGAAAATAAAACACCTAGATAATATAAATAACTTTCAGACGGATCCCCATATCGACAACAATTCCCGCATGTGGTACACTTTGATTATATAAATGATAAATTACGCAGTGCATGAAAAGGGCGAATCGGGCGAAATGTGTAGAAGAAAAACAGATAAAAGGAAAAACGGAACTGGCAAAGGAAAAGGGGACAAAATGAGAAGCGGCAAAAGAAAAATGTTTCGAATGGGAATGACATTTCTCTGGAAGAGTAAGATGCTTACTTTTTCTGCTTTTTTAAGCATTTTTGTGGCATGTTTTCTCAGTATAAGCATGTTCCAGTTATCTTCTAATGTGGAAACCTCGATCGTAGCAGGATTGGAAGCGAAAAAGGGTGCGTTTGATCTTAAAATCACAAAAGATGAGGGGGAAACTTTTCAGAATGAGGAATTAAAGGAACTGGAACAGGACAAGGATGTGACGGGATATAGCATGGGATATCAGACCGATGAATTGTCAGAGGCATTTGCGGCAGGTGTATCAGATGATGCGATAAATAAGAGTCTTTACAAGTATACCAAAGACGTGAGCGGAAATCGTATCGTTATCAACGATTCTTTGGCGAGGCGGGACAACAAATCAACAGGAGATTCTTATCTCATTGCCGGAAAGAAGTTTCAGATCATCGAAGTGATAAAGACGGTTTCGGGATCAGATTATACGATGCCTATGGTGGTCATGGAATTGTCGCAGCTTCATCAGTTACTGGGACATAATGATCCTGCGCATGTCAATTATATCCTGCTTCAATGTGATAAAGAAGCATTTGAAAATGTAGATTATGGTGGAGGGATCGTTCATCGTATTAAGAAACAGTATCCAGATTTCGTGGTGTCAGACCAAGGTGCAGGTGAGGATTATTATGCCCTGCTTCGTAATATCAAAAAGATATTCTGGATATTTTTCGTTGTCGTTTATATGATCAGCGGTCTGTTTGTTGCGAATATTTTTCTCGAATACATTCGAAAATACAGAAAAGATATGGCAGTGATCCGGACAATAGGGGGAACGCAGGAACAGGTTCAAACGATTTTTTCATCGATGTCTTTTGTAATCAGTGGCTGTGCGTGTCTTGCCGGGGCGATGTTTAGTGCCCTGGTTTCCGGTATTACATTAAACTGGTTTAATGAAAAGGTGCAGTTATTTGAAGGCAGTGCCGCCATAAATTGGAAAATGTTATGGTTCATCGCCGTGTTTGTGTTTGTACTGTTTAACGTACTTATCGGTATCGTTTTTTCTTTCGGTCAAAATGTGCTGCCAATACAGGTGTTTGAAGAGACATCCTCCGGCTTAAAAAAGAGCAGCAAAGCACATCGTTTTCAGCTTGTGAGAAAAATGTTTGGAAAAGAAATGTATTTTGCAATGAAGTTCATGTCGTCAAAGCTTCGCCAGAATTTTATGATGATAGTAATTATTGCTTTGATCACGGCACTTGCATATACAGGGCAGGCGTCCTTGAAGTTGTTGAAGGCAAACGATAACTGGTATAACTATAATCTTGTACAGGGAAAAACGGCAAAAGCAGAGATCTATAATGATAAGCCGATGTCTGTTTCTTATGCGAAAAAGATATATCATCGTTTTCAACCGGTGATCGGCAAAGGTTACATGCTGTATGGGACATTTGGCTTAAACTCAGAGGATGAATATGATCCGGATCTGAATCGCTTCAAGGTGTCGGATTTAGAGACATTGCCGCAGCTTTTAAATGTAAGTATCTGGAAAAATTATAAGACTGTACCGAAAACAAAGAGAGTGGTTATGAATGAAACGGTTGCCTCCCAATGTGGATATCAGCTTGGAGATAAAGTAACGTTGGAGTCGGACTATTTTGGTGGCAGCCGGGACTTCGTTTTAGTGGAGCTCATCAATGGAAAAACCAATTGGAATGACGAATACAATATCATTGTAGACTGGGATAATCTGAGTGAAAAAGCAGCTTCAGAGGACAACACGGACAGAGATTACATAGGATTGTGGCTCGATGGCGACAAGGAGCTGATACGGGATAAAATTCAGGAGCTGCAGATCGAACTGGGAAGTGATACCTCCTTTGAATGGTGCATTTATGATGATGTTATGGAAGAGTCAGTACGCATATGCAGGCAATGGACGACCAGTCTGCATGTTGTTCTCGTTATGCTGCTTATTGTGTCAGGAATCGGTTTGCTAAATTCTGCAAATGGAATGCTGTTAGCCAAGGAAAAAGAATACCGGATCTTACGAATGTTAGGAGAAACAAAAAAGAGTGTTCATAAGATCTGTTGGTTTCAGGTTTGGAGTTATATGCTTTCGGGCGTTGTTTTAGGTGCACTTCTTGGAATGATAATCGTTTATGGTATTTGGAAAGGCAATGTTATTACCAATACGCCGATCACGGTTGAATGGGAGTATTTAATTGGGATTGTCATGTATTTGTTTGGAGTGTCGTTTGTGTTATATCCCACTGTCAGGAAAATGTGATAGAAGATAAATTTGAGTAAATAATATGAAATCTTACATTTCTCTGATAATTACCCAAATACCGGGAAAACACATTGTGCGGTAATGTCTGATATGATAAACTAAGTCCAACTTTTTGTTAAAACATTAGGACAAAAGAAATTTTCAGGATACGCATATATTATCAGAGGGAGGAGAAGGCATGTTCTCAAAGATTAAAGTGAAGCTTTTCGTGTGCACATTATGCATATTGGTTGTTGGATGTATTTCTTATGGTATATATACACATAAGAAAAGTGCCATACCGGATTCTATTAGTTTGGATGAGGCTATTGATTGGATTGATTCTAAAATACAGAATGATGAAGGGCATGATTTGTATGTGGACGACTTTTCTTTTTTTTGTACGAGAGATAAGCAGTTTGCAAAATTTAAAGACGACATACAAAGTATTTGTCTGATTGATTTGGAATCAGGAAAAGAACATACGATATTGCTTCGATGGGGTGAAATTCTGCCGTTTGGATTAGATTATAATTGTGATTCTTATGAAACGAAAGAAAACGATGTTTTGTTTGATAGTTCTGTAGTATCAAAAGCGGTTCTTTGGGAAGATGTCAAGAAAATGCTGCATAATATTGATTGGGATGATTTGGCTTCTGATCAGGAGATCATACATTTTGATTATTCCAGAGTCACATTTGCGGATTGTAACAAAAAGGAGTTTTTATCGTCAGATTTTCCGGGTGTGTCTTTGAAATTTCAGTGGGATTTTGCAGAGAATAAAATGAAAAAGGTAAAATCGAAAGACGATATCCGTGATAAGGACAATGTGATGGAAATAAGACGTCTTAAAAATGCTGAAAAGGATTATTATTTTATAGACAAGAAGTATATATTTCTTTGATGGATATATTTGGAAGCGAAGAGAAACATATCTAACAAAAGTCTCAGATTATGAAGTGGTGAAAGGCTTACGAAAAGCACACAACCGGAACGACTACGAGAAATGATAATGGGGTGATTTTGGACTAAAAGTCCAATGCAATTATATTTTCCATAAGGTATCATTAAATGAAAAAGGAGGATATTTTATGGGAACGAATTTTTATTTGATGAGCAAAAGTAAGAAGCTGATGCGAGAGTATTTTGCTGTTGAAAA
>ERZ780223.3369-NODE-3369-length-12007-cov-35.043842_pt1 | contig 12007 bp, 12 predicted proteins | sample MGYA00511016_ERZ780223 | MGnify/ENA primary metagenome ERZ780223 (study PRJEB29588, sample SAMEA2159032) | human gut metagenome | biome: human gut; feature: human-associated habitat; material: faeces | place: Denmark | collected 2008/2010 ... | reverse complement strand
CGCTGGAATTTGCCACCACCTGCTGCGTCACATCGAACACCGCCATGATGATGTCAAAAGTATTTGAAATCATCCAGACCGATATGGCAGTTTTGAAAATCCATTTCATCAGCAGCGCAGGTTCAAATTGTGCCATGTTGTTGTGCTCTGTTATGAGCTGAATCAGCTCATAACAAGCAATAAAGGTCAGAATCACGCCTGCAATGGGCAGCACTACGTTCCGGGACAACGCCTCAATCATAGCGAAAACGCGCGGTTCAAAATTGGATGGTTTGGTACCGACCTGCTGTGCAATGTTGCCTACTTGGGTGTTGACGTCATCAAACAAGCCGGAGAGATTGGACATGATCGCCGCTGTCAGCAGTGACTTGATCCAATCGGAGATTGCTTTGAGAACTGTTTCCACTCAGCGCCACCACCCATCAAGAAAAATGGTTGATAAGAGTCTTGAGAAGGTTGAGCAGAAAAATAAGGTGAGTCAGAATCTGCATAATAGCACCGTCCTTTCAGAATAAAGGTGAATATTCGATTTGCAATGCGTTTCCTCTTGTGATAAGAATCCGTTTGCCACGGAGGGGCTGGAAACACTTGCAAGTAAATATGTACGGGGCGGCAGACGCCGCCCGGAAAAGATTAGCCGAACAGACCGCTCAGCAGGGGAATCAGGGTGATGCCAATCAGGGCAACACCGCCGCCAGCCATGAGCTGCTTCATACCCTGACTTTTTGCGGAGGGGTTATCGCCGCCGTAACCCTCCATCAGGTTGACGGCACCCCACACGCCCAGACCGGCACCCAATGCCACGACCAGAGTCTTCAGAACGTCCACTGCGCTGTTAAAGAATTCCATAGAAAAATCTCCTTTGTTTTGAAAAAGTGACCCTGCACACACCTGAAATCCGTTTGCAAAAAGCCGAAAACCACGGCGAAGGCTGATTTTCCGGTGTACCTGTTGGGTCAATGGGTAAAAAATAACCGCTCGTCTTATCAGGCGGGCGGGAGTGAATCAGCATCCACCATGACAAAGGTATCGTCTGGGTGGATTTTTTCTTTTCGGTTCAAGAACTTCTCGATATCGAGTGCGTTCTTAGGGTCATAGTCGGAGGTGTACTTGTAGTTCGGGTGCTGGGTCAGGTCGTACTTGTCGCTCATAAACGGGCGCACACCCCGCAATTGCAGGATGCACTTGCCGCCATCCAGCACCGCCAGTTCATCCCGGCTCATAAGTTCGTGGCCGAGTTTTTGATAGTTGGTGCCATAGCTTGGGCTATTGCCACGGGTATCTGAATTGTTGTAGCTGTCGATGGTTTCCTTGCCGAGTGCTTCGGCAAGATCTTTCAGGGTGGTAGGCTCACTGCCGCCGAGGAAAATCTGGCTGTCCATATTGCCCACGATGGTATCCGCATTATCTTTGTAGATGGCTTTCAACTGGCTGCGGGTCTGCAAGACCAGACACGCCGAGATCTCACGGCTGCGGATGGTAGCCACCAGCTTTTCCAGCTGCGGAATCTGACCGATGTTAGCACACTCATCGATCAGGCACCGCACATGGACTGGCAGTTTGCCGCCGTATTGGTCATCTGCCTTATCACAGAGCAGATTGAAAAGCTGGGTGTAGATCATGGAGATCAGGAAGTTAAATGTACTGTCCGTATCGCTCATGATAAGGAACAGCGCCGTTTTCCGGTCACCCAGCTTGTCCAGTTCCAGCTCATCGTACATGGTGGCATCCCGGACTTCCTGAATATCAAAGGGTGCGAGCCGGGCACCGCAGGAAATAAGGATGGACTTAGCCGTTTTGCCGGCAGCCAGTTTATAAAGTTTGTACTGCCGCACTGCAAAGGATTTTGGCTTCTTCTTGCCCAGATCCTCAAACAACAGGTCTACCGGATTTTGATAAGTTTCATCATCTTCCGAAACCTGCATAGTATTCAACATTTCCAACAGTGTTGCGAAGTTTTGCTCCTCAACCGGGGCTTCATAATGTAGATAGGCAATCAATGAAACCAGCAAAAGCCGTTCCGCTTTGTCCCAGAATGGGTCGCCGCCCTGACCTTCACCTTTGGTGTTGGTCATCAGTGCAGTCACGAGTTTCAGCACATCCTTTTCACTATGGATGTACGCCATAGGGTTATAGCGCATACTCTTGGAAAAGTTGATTGTGTTGAAGAATTTTAGCTTGTAGCCGTGCTTTAACAGGGCTTCTCCACATTCCACGCCGATACTACCTTTCGGATCTGTAACCACGAATGATACCGGAAAATTCTTGGAATCACATTGCAGCAGATTCGGCTTGATAAAGAACCTTGTCTTACCGCTGCCGGAACCGCCCACCACCAGCACATTTTTATTCCGGGCATTCTTGGGGTCCGGTGGGCGATTGCTCATCATCAACCGTTCCGTTTTGGTTAGGATGATGTTGTCGGCGGACTTTGGTGCCATGAACGGCTCAATGTCCTTCGGAGTTCCCCACCGGGCAGAGCCGTACTCCATACCGTGACGATACTTCTTGGCGTTTTTTCCTTTCAGGTAGACCGCCAGCCGCATCGCGGCACCGCAGCATAACCCCACCAGCAGATCCAGCGGATGCAAGCTGGGCAGCGGATTGGCAAACGCTGCCGGGATAGTTCCCATCAGCGACATGATCTTATCGCCCAGTTCCTTGCCCACAGCCAGCCGCCATGCTTCACCAAAGTTGGTCGCCACAAGTCCCATCAGGACATAGGGCAGATAGAGCGCCAGCAGCTTAGAAAGCTTCTTTTTGCTCATAGGCCGCGCTCCTCCTGCTTGTGCCGCACTTTGTCCGGCAGATTTGCAACGGACTGCGCCAGATCGTGCAGCTTTGCCAGCACGGAAGGACGCTTGGTTTTATCCAGCACCGCTGCCGAATATTCCTTGAACGCTGCGCTCAAGGCATCCGTGTCCTGTGCCTTGAAGTAGACCAGATACCGGGGCGGCGTGCAGGACAGGTCTTTCTGGATGGAGTAGTCGATGTGATACCGCTTGGCATAGCGGTCAAAGTCCTTGATGCCGGTTTTCTGGATCTCCACATTGGTCACGCCACGGTTCTGCCGTACCAGTCGCTTCATGGACTGCTTGCCCTGCGAAGCGTGCTTGTCGTACTGCCGCAGCAAAAACTGCATCCCGCGCAGCAGGGTGCGGGCAGACAATTTTGTGGTCGAGATGGCAAGGTTGACCGTCTTATGCTCGATTTCTTCCTGCATCGTTACCACCTCCTGTGCAGAAAATCGTCTTAGCGGTCATGTTCCACCGGGGGCTTACTCACAGCCTTTTCTGTGTCATTCTGAACCGATTCATCCGGCACCGGAATGACCATCAGGCGGCGTCCCAGAGGGAGAAAAGCTTCGGGCTGATGGAAATGCTCTTCGTACTTCTGCGCCAGTTCCGGGGAGAGCGACGCAAAATCTTCCTCGCCCAGACCGACCACCAAAAAGGTTCCGGCAACGACGTCATACATCAGCCCGTTCTCGTCCCACAGGGCACGGTTCAACGGCAGGCCCATGAGCTTAGCGTCATCATTATAGACGATTGCAACCGGGTCATCCGCAAAGGGGTAGCTTGCGCCGATGGAGCCGCCCACCGCCTGCTGCAAGGCTTTCAGGTCGTTATCGATCTCGACCTGCTGCGGATACTGCCCCGGTGCAATTTTCAGCACCGACAGAGTGTTCTCGTTCTGTTCCATTATCTTCCTCCTCAAATTTGATAGTGATTTCCTGCCCAGCACGGGCGGCGTTCAACAGAGCTGCCACAAAGAAGCCGGAAAAGGCACCAGCTTCAAAAATGATAAACGAATAAATATAATTCATAGCAAACCTCCTACATTGACTGAACTGTGAGAAGAATCCTCTCAGGGAGGACGAGGAGCGCTAGATGCGGTGACGGTATGCTTAGTGGAAACATTGGCATGAGTATGCGGTGCGGCATCGGTAGAAAAATAGTCGTACAGAGCATCCCGCAGAGAATGGAAGCAACGAGCATGGTAGTCGTGCAGACGGAGAACCAGAATCTTCAAAACATCAACGGCGGAACAGTAAAAGTCCTCCGTGACTTCTGCGAAACTCTCATAGCGGGTCATTTCGGTATCCATGCTGCACCTCTCAGTCAATGCAGATGCAGACCATCTTCTCGCGGCCAGCCATAAGAGGGACGCTGTTCTCGGCCAGATAACACTGAATCAGGTACAGATCACTGGTGGTAAGGGCAACAAAGCTGCCATTGGTATCGTAGCGAACAAAGACAACGGCACCGGACAGATACCGCTTGCCAGCCAGTGTGATGACCTGACGAGGGTCGTAACAGAGAGCCATCGGCACATCGTCGCTGATGCTGTAGCAGGAATCTGCTTCATCGAAGCAAGGCAGGTAACTGCGAACGTTCGTCAGCGGAGTGATGGTCAGTTCGATCTCCGGGGCAATCACGGCGGCGTAAACTTCATCATCGCCGAGCTGCCGCTCCAGCACATCACTCATCTTGTTGAAGAAGTCGGTTACAGCATTGTCCATGTGGTTGATCTTCTGGTTCATGGCTTCGATGGTCTTTGCGGTCTTGAGATCAATGGTAGTATTCATAGTGGGTTTCCTCCAAATTTTTGCAAAAAAGAAAGACCCGGTCGGGTCTTACGTTCAAAAGGTGTATCAGCGTTCATTCTGCCGCTGCTGTTTACGCTGCCACTGATCCAGCAGCTTGATGATGGTGTCCTCCATCTGTTTCGGGGTGTAGCTGCGCGGGAAATACTTCCGCAGGGTGTCGTTTTTGATGACCACCTTGTCCAGCTCGTCCTTTTTCTCTTCTCCCATGACCGCAAAGGCAACATCATACGAGAAGTGCCCTTCCTGCGCCAGCCTTTTGAGCCGCTGCGCTTGGGAAAGGGACGGCGCATTTTGGTTGTCGTTCATCGCTTCTAAAAAATCCCGCTGTTGGCTTTCGTCCAGATAGGACAACTCCACAGCGGGATTAAAAGCAATTTTCTTTTCGTCTACCATATCCAGCAGTTCGGGGATAAGGTTGGTCAGGCGGATAAACCGTTGGACGGTTTTATATCCCTCGCCAGCATCTTCCGCAACTCGTTCAATGGACAGCTTCGACTTCTGGACAATTTGTCCAGAAGTCAAATCTGACCTAGCGCCTTGATTTTTTATTGCTTCCAGCTTCATTTTGTAGGCAAAAGCCCTTTCACTGGGCAGAATGTTCTCTCGCTGGAGGTTCGAGTCCACCATGAGCAAAACTGCGGCATCATCATCCATCTGACGGACAATGACCGGCAGGGCATCCAGCCCGGCAAGCTGTGCAGCGTGCTGACGGCGGTGCCCGGAGATGATCTCGTAGCCGTCACCATCCGGGCGGGGACGGGCAATCAGCGGAGACAGCACACCGTACTGCTCCACGCTTTCCACCGTGCGCTGCATGGACTCATCATCCAAAACCTTAAAGGGATGATTCTTGAAAGGAAACAGCTCTCCGATGGGAATCTGCTGAACCTGTTCCCGTTGTTGCTCCTGTCGGGATTCTTCCGTGGAGAAAATGTCATCTGCCCCTTTCAGCGACACGTTTAAGCTGTTTTTCGGCATTCGCCATCACCTCCCTTGTCAGAGATTTATAGGCTTCTGCCACCTTGCCTTTGGGATCGTGCTGGAAAATGCTCTTACCCACGGCACTGATCTCCGCAGCGCGGACAGACCGGGGAATGGTCTGGTCGAACACTTTGATCTTGCTGCCGTAAGCACCCCGAATCAGATTGTCGATCTGCTGTCCATAGTTGGTGCGGCTGTCGGTCATGGTTAGCAGGATGCCCTCGATTTTCAGCTTGGGGTTGATCTGCCGCCGGACCTTCTGCACGGTCTGCAAAAGCTGTTCCAAACCTTTTGCGGAAAGGTACTGCGCTTGCACGGGAATCAGGGTGGTGTCCGCCGCTGCCAGCGCATTCACGGTCAGCATCCCAAGGGAAGGGGTGCAATCCAACAGGATAAAGTCGTATTCTCGCTTTGCACCGTCCAACACCTGTTTCAGCATTTTTTCCCGGTTCATGCAGTTAACGAGAGACACTTCCATCCCTGCCAATTCGATGTTGGCTGGAATCAGGTCAACGCCCTCCGCATGGTGCAGGATGCCTTCACCGGGCGGAATGCTCTGATCGTTCATGGCTTTTGCCATCAGGGTGGAAAGGGTGGTGGGCAGTTCGTCGGGCTGCTGCCAGCCCATGCTGATGGTCAAGCTGCCCTGCGGGTCAGCGTCCACCAACAGGACTTTTTTACCTTCCATCGCCAGCCCGATGCCTAGATTTTCACAGGTGGTGGTCTTGCCGGTGCCGCCTTTCTGGTTGACGATGGCTATTGTGGTTGCTTTCTTTGAAATTTTCATCACCTCGTATTATAAAAGAGTAGTATTTATAGACCGCTCTCCAGCGGGATGCTACAATAATTATAGGGTGCTGTGGATTGGTCTTTATCACCTACCGTCAAACGGTTTTGCGGAGGCTCCAACCACAGCTTCTTTGTTGAAATGTTAATCAGTTAGATACCGCCAGACGGTTTATTTAGAACGAGGTTACAAGAGCAAAGAAGTCTGTGGTCCTGAACAGCATCGAAATAAATACGCCGGAGGTATCAAAATGGTTTGTGTTGGAATTGACGTTGCCAAGGATAAGCATGACTGCTGTATTCTTGATTCGGACGGAACAGTTCGTGCTGACTGCTTCACCATTCCGAACAACTCAGATGGTTTCAAAAGGCTGCTGCAAACGATTCAAGACTGTACTCAAAAGTCAGACAAAATAAAAGTAGGGCTTGAGGCTACCGGGCATTACAGCTACAACATCCTTGGGTTCCTTCTTGACAACGGTCTGCCAACTTATGTCATTAACCCGTTGCACACCAATCTATACCGAAAGAGTCTCAGCCTTCGCAAAACTAAAACCGATCGTGTGGATGCAAGAACGATTGCAACTATGCTATTGTCCGATGTAGACCTCAAGTCCTACACGGATGCAGCATACCACAACGAAGAGCTAAAGTCACTAACAAGATACAGATTTGAAAAAGTTCAGGAGAGAGCCAAGCTGAAGCAATCCGTATCCAGATTGGTTACAATCTTATTTCCAGAATTGGAACAGCTTGTTCCGATTCTCCATATTGCTTCGGTTTACTCGCTCCTCAGCGAATATCCCGGTGCGAAACAGGTTTCAGAAGTTCATCTTACCAAGCTGACAAACCTTCTTGCGACAGTATCTAAGGGGCGTTACGGAAAAGACAAAGCTATCCAGATTCGAGATGCAGCCAAAACTTCCATTGGTTCCGTTATGCCTGCCAAATCTCTGGAATTGAAGCACACCATTAAGCTCATTCGGGAACTCACCTCCGAGATTGATGAAATTGAAGATTCGATTCAGCAAATCATGGATGAATTGCATCCACCACTTCTTTCTATTCCCGGAATGGGTATTCACTCCGCCGCCATGATTCTTGGAGAAATCGGTGATTTCTCCAACTTCGAATCTCCTGACAAAATCCTTGCTTACGCTGGTTGCTCTCCATCTACATACCAGTCAGGAAAACTTACAAACTGTTACGCTCACATGGAGAAGCGTGGTTCTCGTTATTTGCGATATGCCCTTTACAACGCAACCAAGTATGTCTGTCATTGGAATCCTGTCTTTGCTGAATACCTTGCCAAGAAACGTGCCGAAGGAAAGCATTACAATGTTGCCTTGTCCCATGCCACAAAGAAACTCGTGCGGCTGATCTACGCTTTGCAGAAGTCTGGAAAAACATATCTTACAGCTGCCTGATTTTCTCCAGAGCCTGAGCCAAATCCAAGAACCACTTAGCTGGCGCAGCGAACCCTTGACAAACCGAAGCATTCAAATGCTATTCTGTTTCTGCGAGGGTTGGCCGGGCTTGTTTTGCTATTCTCTCCGTCGCCCTCGCTGCTCTGATTCCAGCATTTGAATGCTGTTTGTCAGGGGCAGCGAATCGTTGACGGATTTTTTCATTTTGGGGCTTGACTTTTAATAGTTAGTCTCCGCATCGCTAAGTCGTGGTTGGTTTGGTTCTGGTAGGAAAGCTGCATGGTGGTGGGGGCGTTGTACAGAGAAGCGAGCAGATATTGTTTCATGTTACGAATGGGATTGCTGTTCTCTGCAAGGCACTTCAGCACAAAGCGGATATGGTCGGCGTTCAGCTTCATAAACCGGCTGCGTACCACCTCGGCGGGCTTATCGTCCCCGGCAATGTGCAGCAGTTTGCGGTTGGTGGCACAGGTGTCCACCAGCAAATCTACGATCTGATAGATGGTATCCTCATCGTCCGGGTAAAGCCGGAGAAGAAGGTCCATCTCCAAAGAGCGTGAAAAATATTCTTCGAGCAGTTCGCGATTCTTCATCTTCTCCGATTCGTCGGAAAGGATAGGATTCGTATTATTCATCTCTGCTTTGTTCTCTTTCTTCTTAATACCTCGTGATTTTACCGGGTCTTGACAAGCGATTTTAGAGCCACAAGAATCGTCATTATCACGATTCTTGACACTCTCCTTTGAAGATTCTGCCGAAAAGTTTTTCACATACACCAAACATGGCTTTCCTTGCCCTCGACGTTTTCGTTCAATCAAACCAAATTCTTCAAGTTCCCGGAGTAGTCTGGTCGCTTTGTTGTCTGCGCAACGCAAAGTCCTCTTGACATCCTCAATCGTGAAGATGATGAACACTCGACCTTTTTTGTCAAACCATTCATTTTTAACAGAAAGGCTCATACGGTCAAGCAGGATGCCGTACAGAGTTTTTGCATCGGTTGACAGATCTTGAAACTGCTGCTCCTGAAAAAGAGCCTTTGGAATGCGGAAGAACGAAAAGAGTTCTCCGGCCTGTCCGTAAAAGTAGTCAAGGGTCATACAATTCTGTCAAGGATGAAAAAACAACGATGGTTCATTGACATGGTTGACAAATCCTCCTTATAGATAATTCGTGCAAACAAAAAGCGCAACTTCGATTGATGAAAATCGAAATTGCGCGATGTAACTTAGCTGGGGGAGAAAGGTCATTTGTCGGGGTCGTTTGACCACAATTTGACCACAAAAGGAATGAAACGTCTTGACATCCAATGAAACAGAATGGTATAATACATTTGAAATTTAACGATACTGAGTCTAGGCAGTATCGGATTGTACATTGTGTTTTCGAGAGAAGCACAATGGGGTTCAAGAGGCCGTGAGTTCGATTCTCGCCACTCGGACCAAACAAAAATAATCCGAACTTGTTTCCGATAGGAGATGGGTTCGGATTATTTGTTTTCTTCGGAAAATTCAATATGGGTGTCCGTGGAAAATAAAATCCGAAATCATAGATTGACCGACATAAGCCACAACATGATTTCAGGAGGATACGAACATGAAGTACGATGCAAGAACTTGCCATTTCAACATGGACACCGGATGCGTGGAGTTTCTGCTCCGGGATGGAAGAAAAATTTCCATCGACTGCACCGGGGTCGAGGATGCACTGGATGTGACCATGGCGCAGCAGACGGAACTGGACTACCTTATCTACAATGACCCACTGGGCTATGCGGATTTGATTCTGAATGGTGATCCGGAGGGGTATTTGAAGGATGTGGCCGGAAGACATAAGTTGGAAGATTAAGGATGAAACAAAGCTAGTGTCGCGGAACATCTGATGGAGATAACTTGTATGGCAACGCGACAGATTCCAATCAGCAAGTTGATTATCTCAAAGTGGCATGATATACTAAAATATACAGACGATTGTACGAAAATGTGACAAAAATTTGCAAGGAGGAAATATGGCAAAAAATGATTTGGTTCTACTTGATAGCATTATAGATGAGTATATACAGAATAAAAGGCCGTCTGAAAATTGCGGTGAAGTGTTTGAATTTTTTGCAACGGAACAGATTTTGAAGAATTATGCTTTTTCAGAGCAGCAAATACTTAGCGGGTCTGTTGATGGGCGCAACGATGGCGGCATTGACGAATTTTTTGTACTAGTTAATGGACACCTTGCTGAAGGTATACCTGAAGAATTTTGGCCAAAGTCAAATTCGGAATTGGAAGTTTACATAATTACTTGTAAGCATGATGATTCCTTTAAACAATCACCAATAACAACGATGATTCCAAGTTTACTCCAGCTGTTTGATTTTTCAATTGCTACATCGGAGTTAGAAGGAAAATATAACGCAGATGTCCTTAAAAAAAGAAATCTGTTGATAGCGACATATAAACGTTTGGCAACAACATTAACAAAATTTAATATAAACTTGATTTATGCATGTCGTGGCGATGAGAGCATTGAGAGTAATATTCAAGAAAAAGCTGACCAAGCTGAACAAATTTGTCAGGAATCTTTTAGTGAGTGCACTGCAAAGTTTGAATTCTGGGGAAATCACCGCTTTTTGACAAGATATAGAGAAAACAGTAGGACTACACTAGACCTTAGATATGAAAGCTGTATAAATCAGAATGGCCAGTACGTGGTTTTGGCAAAACTAATAGATTATTATGATTTTATAATAGATTCAGATGAAAACCTCAATCGTAGAATCTTCGATTCAAATGTGAGAGATTATTTGGGATTGAATCCAGTTAATGCAGATATTATGAAATCTCTTGCTGATTCCGACAATCCAGAATTTTGGTGGTTTAATAACGGTATTACAATAATTGGAACGCAAGCACATATTGTTGGAAATGCTATTTCGATTGAAAATGCCCAAATTGTCAACGGACTACAAACATCCGAATCTATATTCAACCATTTTAGCGATGTGGGGCAGAAAGATGACAAAAGGTCTGTACTGATTAAGATTATCATAACAAATGACCTTAATGTTAGAAACGCGATAATCTATGCAACAAACAATCAAACAAATGTAAATGTTACAGCTTTAAGAGCAACAGATAAAACACAAAAAGATATCGAGGCTATTTTGAAAACGCATGGCGTTTACTATGACAGACGTTCTAATTATTATAAGAATCGAGGTGTACCACAAGAGTCTATTATTGACCCATTGGCCTTGGCAGCAGGCTATATATGCCTTATCTATAAAAATCCATTTAAAGCAACTAATTTGAAGCAGCGATTTATGAGAGATGATGCAAAGTATCAAAAGATATTTTCCCCAGAAACAGATCTTAATGTTTGGTATCCAATTGCTTGGCTGTTAAAGAAAACAGATCAGGCTTTATCAGAACTAAAGTTAAATATACGGACGGTAAGATTTCAGAAAAATTATAAGCAAATTATCCTCTTTACCACTATGAGTAGATTAATGGGAACATTTGCATTTGGAGAAAAACAACTAGTCGAATTTGACCTTAGTCGATATACAAGTGCTGAAATAAAAACAACAATAAATGATCTTAAAGAAGTCGATAAGGCGTGTTTTGAGCGAACTCGAAAATTACCAGAGCATTTTTATATGAATGTTTATCAATATGTCGCTCAAAAATATAATATAAAGGCAGTACAATCGATTGCGGCTAAAAATCGACAGTTATTGGATGGAGAAATGACATTGGCTTCTTATGGTCTGTCAAATGAGCTGGTTGAAAAAATATCAAAAGAGCTGCCAAAGCAGCCGTGGCCAGTAAAAGTTCATAAACAAGTAGCAGAAGCCCTTGGAATCAAAGAAATGATAGTAAGGAATGCTATTTCATACTTGATTTATACTGGCCGTGCATATGGTCAAGCATATGGGTATGTATTTGATACTGACGGAAATGTGGTAACCGAGGGCGAGCATTTTGGATATACCATAGAGGATGCTAGAAAAAAAATAGATGAGCAAAAAATATATAATGAAGTTAGATTTGGTGTGAATTCTTTTTAATTCTACCTATAAAAAACAGGGGGCGCCCCTGAATAGGACGCACCCTGCCAAAAGCCACAGACAACAGCGATATGTACAGCAGGGCGTTCCCCGTAGCAGAGTTCCCATAAAACAGTATTTGCAAAAGCTCCCGAAATGGGGAAGATT
>ERZ780223.3358-NODE-3358-length-12037-cov-2.356034_pt1 | contig 12037 bp, 4 predicted proteins | sample MGYA00511016_ERZ780223 | MGnify/ENA primary metagenome ERZ780223 (study PRJEB29588, sample SAMEA2159032) | human gut metagenome | biome: human gut; feature: human-associated habitat; material: faeces | place: Denmark | collected 2008/2010 ... | reverse complement strand
AAATCTTTGTTCCTGTGGACCTGCTTGTTGCATTTGTATTGATCGTCTCTACCAGTTCTCCGTCAATATAGACATCCGCAGAACCATGTCCCGGGTCTTTTGTTCCCATCAGATAGACTTTTGTTCCGTCAAATGTATAAGTAAATTCTGCATTTGCTTTATTTGACCATGTATTCTGACCGTTGATATATCCGCTTCCTGTCTGCGGATTCCATCCTGTAGAACTGAATGTAAACTTTGTTGTATCATTGACACTTGTTGTCTCCATTCCCTCCGGTGCAGAACCTGCCAACTGGAATCCTTCACTTGCCTTGTATACACCCACTTCACTTAACATCGGAACTTTTCCATCAGATGTTCCTACAGTGATTCTTACCTGGGTTGCTGATACAGGAGAGGTTCTGATCAGTCTCTTTGCTCCGATCGTAACACCGGTCTTGAGTGTCTGCCAGTTTGCACTGTCGGATGTCTTATACTCAACTGTATAGCTGTTAATGTGCTGTCCTTTCTGGATTGCCTCTTCAATAGAAACCACATCAAATTTCTTTGCAGTATTCCATTTGATCGTCAGACTTCCGCTCTTTGTGCCGTCATCTGTTGTCCAGTATGTTGCATCATCACCATCTACTACATTGCCCGGTTTGAAATCAACATCATTTCCACGGACATTGGATGCTGTGATTGTTGTTCCTGTTGCTTTCGCAAGGTTTGTGCGGAAAGTTTCTTCCACATTCTGTCCAAATTCTGTCACTCTGTCGAGAATTGGCTTATCCACTGTACCCTGATTATTCGGCGGTACATTCAGAAGCATGGTTGCATTATGTCCTACCGAATCAAAGTACATGTTAGCAAGCTGAGAAATCGTCTTCGGAGTACACTTATTTGTTCCCCAGAACCATCCGGATGTGATACGTCCGTCACACTCCGGTACAGTCCATTTGTTACCATTCTCGTATCCCTTTGTATACGGTGTGTTTCCGTTGCTGTCAATCGTATTTGCATTAACATTTACATTTGATTTTGACCAGGTATCTTCATAAGCTACACCGTCTTCATTTCCGATCCAGCGAACTGTTGTATAGGCACCAGCTCCAAACAGCATACAGTCTGCATCATAGTTAGCTTGTATTCCTTCGTATTTCTGAATGGTATTGAACCATCTTGTGAAGTCGTATTCCTGTGCATTCGCACCGCTTCCCTTTGCTCCGTCCATCCATACTTCTACGAAATGTCCGTTGTTACCGTACTTGTCACTGCTGAGAATTTCTGTTAACTGATTATTGTAGTAATCATTGTAGTCAAGTACATCCTTCTCTTTTGTTGTTGCATTTCCATTTGCATCATAATATCCGTAAGATGGTTCATGGATATCCCATGGTGACAGATAGAGTCCCATGTCCAGACCATACTTTGTGCAGGCTTCGGAGATTTCAGCAAGGACATCTCCTTTACCATTCTTATAATGTGTATTCTTTACACAGTAATCTGTATAGGCACTGTTCCAGATACAGAAACCATCATGATGCTTTGCAGTTACAATAACTTTCTTGAACCCTGCATTTTTCAGAGTACTTACCAGTGTATCTGCATCAAAATTATTTGACAGTGTAAAGATATCTGCCGGTGATCTGTTTCCGTAATGCTCGCCCCACTCTACCTCATTGAAGGTATTTGGTCCGAAGTGGCAGAATGCTGCCAGTTCATCTTTCTGATATTTGTACTGGTTGGCATCCGGTACAACTTCATCAGCAGCCGGGGCGTCTGTATTATTGTCAGCACAGTCAGCATCTGTCACTTCACCTGAAGCTGCGGATACTGTTACTGCTGTAGTTCCGATAGAACCAAATACAGTTGTCACTCCGAGAATAAGTCCCATAATCATTGAAAGGGTCTTTTTCTTCATTTCGTTCCTCCCTTTATTATTAAAGCAGAGGAGGTCAGCATTTTCATGACCTCTCCGCTTTTTCTGAATTTTAAATCCGTAAAAGTAAGCTTTTTTTAGTTCTCTTTTTTACGCTTTACTACAACGCCTGCTGCCGCTGCGGATGCCGCCAGTGCAAATGCCCAAACTGCTACGTTTGTCGTATCGCCTGTCTTAGCTGCTTTCTTAGTATTGTCTACCTTTGTTGTAGTCTTATTGTCAGACTTGGATGTGTTAGAAGGATTGTTCTTGTTGTTATCAACCTTTGTATCATCCTTCTTATTGTCACCCTTATTGCTGTCGTCTTTCTTGCCGTCATCTGTCTTCTTTTCTACAAGAGCATTGAGGGCTTTTGCGATGGCTTTATTTGCTTCGTCAACCTGAACCTGAGTTGCATTTTCGTCATTCAGAACGGATGCGTACTGATCGTAAACTGCCTGCAGGGCTTTCAGTGATTCTGCTGTGTACTTGTCTGTTGCTGCAAGTGCTGTATCGGCCTTTGCTGTAGTTGCCTTGAGTTCTGTCTTGTCAACTACTGTCGGCTCAGGAGTTACAGGTGTTTTCGCGGTTGTAAATGTAGCTGCCTCTGATTTCTCAGATACATTTCCTGCTGCATCTACTGCTTCAATCTCTACGCTGTAATCTGTAGCTGGTGTAAGACCTGTCAGATCATACTCTGTGGCTGTTACAAGTTCTGCATTTACTTTTGTATCATTTACATATACATTGTATCCCACTACACCGACATTATCGCTTGCTTCTGCCCATGCAACTTTTGCTGTTGTCTCTGTAACATCTGCTGTTCTTACTGCTGTCGGAGCATCCGGTGCTTCTGTATCAGCTACCGCTGTATCGAGGTAGGTGATAATCGGAGTAACATGAACAGACGGCTTGCTTGGATTGCTGTTGCTCTTTGTTACTACACGGATCACATCTCCCGCATTTACTTCGATTGCATCAAAGTTTGCCCAGTCTGTTGCTTTCTCACGGCTGGTCTGAAGTGTTACACTCTGCTTTACTGTATCATTAACAAGAAGGCTTAATGTAACTGTTCCGCCTGAATTTCCATTCTGACGAAGGTATGGCTCATCATCTTTTACATTGAAAGATACTGTACCGCTCTTTGGTGCTCTGAATGCCATTGCTGTTGAGATATCACTGTTCGGCGGTGCGGAAAGCAGTCCGTGAACGCTTGTATCTGTTGTTGAAGTTGTACCCTGTGAAGCATCAATACCAGGACCATAATATGTATTCACACACCAGTTCGGCCATCCGTCTCTGTCAGACTCTGTCATATTTGTCCAGTCACCGGTTCCGTTCTTCTGCTGTCCAAACCATACATTTCCCTGCTGTCCTTTAACAAAGTCAAGAGTCCAGTTGTATGTGTTCTTCTGAGCGATTGTATAATCATTTGTTGTTCCGTCTTCAGCTGTGATACGAAGTGTCATGCCTTCTGCTACTGCATCCGTATTTGCCAGCTCAGTTCCGCCATTTAATACAGAAACAGTTGCTGTATCAGCTACAGTGATATTCTTTCTCATCTCGCTCACTGTTGTCGGATTTTTAGCTGTATAAGGAACGCTCATGGTTGTTCCTTTTACTTCATAATAAGCATCTTTCAGTTCTTTATCAGAACTTGCAACTACTGTATAAGTTACATCCTCCATTCCTTCATAAGAAAGAACGACGGTTGCTCCACCTTTCACGATATCTGCATCGCCAAGAACTTTATCACCATTTTTTACAGTAACTGTAACGCCTGTATCAACGATGATGTTGTTGCGGAACTGCTCTACTGTTGTATTCTTCGGAAGATCACTTACATTTGTTCCTGATATTGTGTATGTATTGGAACGAAGTACAAGTGCTGCAACTGCATCACTTTCTGCTGCTCCGATTTCCGGTACTGCTGTGATTGCATGTCCGAAGAAGTCATGATCGATAGAATAACCATTTCTGTCAACAATTACTTTACCAGCATTGATAGCCGGTGAGTTTGCTGCCAGTTTGTATCCGTCAAATTCTGTAGTAGCTGTTGGATCTTCATGTCTTCTTGCCTGCTTGTCCTCTGCTGCTGCAACCGGACCTGAACCTGCATCAACAAGTACTGCTGTTCCTGCGGATACCTTTACTGCATTTGCATCAGTTGGATAATTGGATACATTGTAGTACAGGTTGTTGTCGAATACTTTATTGTTGCTCGGATTCCAGTTTGAAACTGTTGCCGGTGTACTTCCTGCAAAATAGAAAATATTATTTTCTGCTGTAACCGGTCCACCATTTCCATGACTTCTATGCCAGATTGTATTCAGTCCCGCTTTAATATAGAAGGTATTATTGTAAACCTGACAATTTCCTGTATTTCCAGCAGGATCCAGCGGTCCCATATCTTCATTCTGGCTGATATTGTAACGGAATGTATTATTAATGGATTCCGGTCCACAGAACATGATCGTACTTGCCGTATTACCGTGACTGTAGTTGTACTGATAGTTTGTTCCATCACCGTAGTCAGCATCCCATGGCTGTCCGTCACCATTACCGCTGGATGCATTCAGCGTTGCGAAGCATTCATTATACTGGAAAATGGCATTCTTGCACTTCCATGGCCAGATACCTGCTGCAACTCGTCCTGCATTGACACCCTGCTTACCGGTCTCATTACCATTTGCATCAAGCCTTGGCTGTTGCTGTGAATAATCTGTTTCATTAATCTGCTTTGCTGCATTCTCTGATACATTATACTGGATCAAAGGATTGTCACAGTACATTGTTGTAATCGCATCTCCACCGACATTGTTCAGGTAGTTATTCTCGATCACAACCTTGGATGCTCCATATGTAGACATCACCTCATCTGACAGAGAAGCATTTGTGAATCTTCCCCACTGATAGGTATATCCAACTGCGATTCCCCACCGGTTTACTGTATCAAGATAGCAATTCTTAATCTGAACATCATTGTATCTTGCAACACCTGTTGTTGCCTCATTTGTCGGTTTCTCCATGATAAAGTAGATACCACCATTGGTCATGTGCTTATTATAGACGTTACCTGTTACATCATGAATGTAAAGATCATTCAGTACGATATGATCTACTGTTCCATTATCTTTTGCAACTCCGGCAACACCGGTTCTGTCCATTGCATAAGCATCGTTGTATGCACGTACATTTCCATTTGAATCTGTTTCCGGTACTTTATCTGTCTTTCTGTTGTTCGTCAGTTCCAGACCATTGATCTCAATATATTCTGTATCCTCGATCAAGATACAGGAAGATACTTCACCTTTCCATTTATGGTTCTGGTTATCCAGTGGATTTCCATAGTTCAGATTCCAGCGACCCTGACCATTTGTATTGATCTGTGGTCTGGCTGCGTTCTCATCTCCATAAGTCGAGATAATAACCTTGGCAGTTGCACTACCGCTGTCCTCCTTCGTAAAATGAAGTGCCTGTCCATTGAAGACAGATCCTTTCTTAAAAAGTACCTGATCTCCCGGTTCAAGATTCACTGCATTTACCTGTGCCAGAGTTTTAAATGCATCATCTTTGGAAGTACCTGTTGCATTTTCATCGGCATTTCCATTTTCGGAATCAACATAATATGTTGTTCCTGTTGCAGTGTTCTGTCCTTCAGCATTAACAGCAACTGCCGGCGTCATTGATGCAACCGTAGTTCCTGCAAGCAGAAGAGCCAGAGCACCGCTCATCCATTTCTTCTTCATAATATTGCTCCTTCCATCATTTTATATTCTTCAAGGTAAACCGGTTTACATCCACCATGTTCCCGTCCACCTGAGAATCAGTTTCACACTGCGTGATGATGTCATCATATTTCTTTTCACGCAACTCACGTTCCACCGCAATTCTTGCTGTCTCCAGATCAGCATTTTCTTCGCTGTCCCCGAAGATCCATTCGCGGCTGTTGTAGTATTCCAGTATCTCGTCCTCTGTCAGTTCCATGCCCTCACGGGTGTAATCATTGCAGTATTTTTCTTTGAGCGTACTCATTTCATACTGGAGATAAATCTGAAAAGTATACTCTTTCAGTCCATAGACCACTTCCCCATTTTCAACCTTTTCACTCCGCTTTGCATTTTCGTCTTTCCAACGCTTTTCCAAAGCCTCATAACTGCTGTCTGATACATCACCACATTCTTCTGCAAGGTCATAGACCGCATGGATGTATTTCAACTGTTCCACTGTATTTTCCGTCAGAATTTCGTAGCCGTATTTTCCATCATACTTTTTCTCCCAGAAGCCATCTTCATAAACGGCATCATAGTCCTGCTGAATCTGCACCTCTGTATCATACTCTACAGATTTCATGCAGTTCACATATTCATCTTTTCTGATTGTATGCCCCCCAACAGTTAAATCGAATCGATTATCAATTCTGTATCGGACGATCCCGGCAACAATTCCCGCAACCGCGATCACCAATACTGCAATTCCGATCTTCAGGAACTGCTTTTTTCGATTCTTCATACTCCGCATCCCCTCCTGTTCTGAAATCTTGTTCTTTCTACGCACGAACTTACCCACTCTGACTTAATACTATTATAACAACAGCAGAATTTTTCAACTCGTTCTTTTCGGTTGATTCCCACGCTTATTTTGTCTAATTCGGAACATTCTTTTCATTTCTCCCTTGACTGCTTTTATTCTCTCTGCTATATTACATATAGAACAGTATGAATCGTACTGTTTCTTTGCATACAATAGTGTAAAAAGTAATGCAGATCAGATGATACAAATGTAACGGAAAGATATGAGGGTGAGTCTATGAAAAGAGATTACTATGAACTGCTCGGACTGGCGAAAGGTGCTGATCCGTCAGCAATAAAAAAAGCCTACAGAAAGCTTGCTAAAAAGTATCACCCGGATACGAATCCCGGTGATAAAGAAGCTGAAAAGAAATTTAAAGAGATCACCGAAGCTTATAATATCCTGAGTGATCCTGAAAAGAAGAAACTTTATGACCAATTTGGTCACGCTGCATTTGACCAGAGCGGTGCTGCCGGTGGAGCCGGCACCAGTGGTTTCCATGGTGGATTCTATGGAAGTGGCTTTGGTGGAGCCGGATTTGGCAGCAATGGTTTTGGCAGTGGTGGTTTCAGTGGTGGCGGTTTTACCGGAAACGGTGGGTATCAGGAATACCACTTTGAGGGTGGTAATATGGATGATATGTTCGGAGATATTTTCGGAAATATGTTCCACGGAGGAACATCCCGCAAGACTTCTTCCGGTTTTGGGAACGGCTTCCATGGTGGGTTCCAGTCCGGTGGTTTTCAGTCAAAGGGATCCGATCTGAATGCAGAAGTAACCGTTGGCTTTGATGAAGCTGCTTTTGGCTGTGACAAGGTCATTACATTACAGGATCCAAATGCTCCGGGAAATTCTTCCCAGTCACTGAAGGTTCATATTCCTGCAGGAATCGACACCGGTAAGACGATCCGTCTCCGTGGCAAGGGAATGCCCGGTACAAATGGCGGAGATGCCGGGGATCTGATGTTGAAGGTCAAGGTCGCTGACAAACCGGGATACGAGCGAAAGGGAATGGATGTCTATACGACAGTTACTGTACCTTTCACGACGGCTGTCTTTGGTGGTGAAGCACTGGTTCAGACTTTATATGGCAATGTGCTTTGTAAGATCCGCGAGGGTACACAGTCCGGTTCTAAAATCCGTTTGAAAGGAAAGGGAATTGTTTCCATGAAGAACCCTTCGGTTCACGGTGACCAGTATGTAACGGTTCAGATTGAAGTTCCAAAACACTTAACTCCACAGGCGAAAGAGAAGCTGCGTGAATATGAGGCCTTGGTCAGTGGAAATGCAAAGAGTGCTTAAGATAAAATATGCTCCTTCAGGCAACAGGTTTTCTTGTTCCTGTCTGCCTGAACGGCGCATATTTTTTATTCAAACATCACTCTTTCATCTCAATTGTCTTTTTTCTTTTTGAGAAAATTTGCAAGAAGCATCATTGCAGAGACCAGTACCCCTCCTGCCACCGGTACAACCGGAGTTGTATCGCCGGTTTTTGTTGCTTTTCCAGATTTTTTTGTACCCATCGCCGGATTTTTCTGGTCAGCAGATGGCTTGCCACTTCCTGTCGTCTGTCCTGCACCATTCGAATTATCCGGAGTAGATGGCTTGCCTGGGGCAACCGGATCTGGATCTACCGGATTCGGATCTACCGGTTTTGGATCTACCGGATCTGGGTCAACCGGTTTTGGATCTACCGGTTTTAGTGCTTTCTGCTTCTCAACGAGCGTATCAGTTGCTGTTGCTACCTCTGTATGCTTAAGTTCCTTTTTCGTTTCCTTGCCTTCCAAAAGAAGTTTTGCAGCAGCTAATGCACTTTCAAAATCCGATGTGTCTTTATAATCTTTTACTATAATTTTCTCAGCTTCCTCTACTGCTTTTTCCAGTGCTGCAAAGTCAGCATTTGTCGCAAGTGGCTGTAATGCATTTATTGCATCCCTCACTTTTTGGGTCATCTCATCAACCTCACTCTGCTCTGTCCGTGGATTGTCAAGTACTTTCTCAGCCTCCGCAAGAATCTTGTCCAGACCGGCATAATACTCTGTCATATATACCGTTCTGTCTAATTTTTCTGCCTCATCTACTGCCTTCTGTAACTCTGAAAAGTCTGCCGGGATGTATGCCTCTTCTACATAGAAATTATCAACATAATATTCACTGCTCTGTCCTGTAATATCTACATAGCAGTCTTCTTCATCACCTGTTGTAAACTCGAGAACAAGCTTTCCACTCTGGGCATTTGCCACCGCACTTGCAAGCGTCTTTGAAGCCTTATCAGATTTTACTGCAAAAGTAAACGCATTTGCACTTGGTGCTTTATATTCAATGCCTACTTTATACTCTGTATTCGGTTTAAATCTAACCGTTGATGGAATGGTTCTCATATAATCTTTTGCACGAATCTTCAAAGAATAGTTTCCATCAATCACATCCGTCGTATACTCTGGATTCACTGGATTTTTCTGAGATAAATGCGACTGATCAGACTCCGTAGACACAAATACTCCAAAGCCCTGATCTACATTTTCAAAATCCTCCCAATAAGTATACTTATTCGAATCCGGGTTAGTAGAAGCATCAACTTTTGCCACCCGCACATCATCAAAGTCAACAACCGATGTATCGCTTTTTCCTGCTGCTGCAGAAAGCGTTAATTTGACCGTGTCAGATGCCGCAGTAAAACGTACCTGCATACGCTGAGCCTTAGTCAAATATTTATCATTATGATGAACTCCATACGTGACATTACTCTGTTCCATATAATTTGAAACTACTTCGTCCCCGTTCTTTACCTCAATTGATGCTTTTCGTCCATCATCAGTAATGCACCATACAGATGCCGAATAAGCCTGCCCCGGAACCAGACCTGTTAAAGTCTGACTTACCTGTCCATCTTTTGTTCCCTCTATATAAAGGTGTGCATTTCCAAGACTATTATCCTTAATCTTTATATGATCTACACTATCAGATGTAGATGATGGTTTCCACTCATCAAAATTATAGGAATCGAATCCCATATCTTTCACAGGAGATCCTGTCGCCTTTCCACGGGATAATGCCTCTTGCAAGGCGATAAAAGAAGTTAGGTTTCTTCTCTGTTTTTGCTGTCGCATCAATTGTTACTTTACGTCCTGTCACAGGAAGCGTTTTCTTATCAGATTTTCCTTCTGCAGACAGTTTATAAATCGTTACCTCAGTTACATTTCCCCAGGATTCCGGAAGTGTCCAGGTACTTGAACCTCCATCTTTATTATAATGATAAATCTTACCCTGCTCATCATCATCCTTTTCCCATGGAATGAAAATCTTATTTCCTTCGGCAACTTTTTCACCGTCCAGCGTAATAACATTAACGTTATTCACGATCTCAGTTACTACTTCGTTACTATTTCCCAGAACTGCCCGCGATTCGCTTTCATACTGCATCAGCGGATACTGTGCAAGGAACTTAGCCGGAAGTACTTCGCAATAAAATGTATCCAGCGAATCATTCATACTTGCTGCATTATTTCCCTGTGAAGACTGCTGCCAACCGTCAATACCAGCACCACCTTTGCTTGCTCCGCCTGTATCGCCGCCGTTGTTTCTCGATTGTATTCCTCTGAACAAAGTTGTTCCCTGGAAAATATCAGACTGGTTGTTCTCTACAAAACGAACCAGATTTCCTGCTCCTTTAAAGTTGCCTGCCCCGGTCTGAATACCATGGACAAATACACTGTGGGAAACCATTTCATCAGGATTCTCTGTTCCAAGAATAATGTTGCGGCCTTTTATATTCTGTATTAATTTATACATCGGCCATCTTGTTCCAAAGAATACATCTACATATGTCGTATCAATCTTTCCCTGCGTATCTTTATCGTATAATTGCGAAAAACGTCCATCCAATCCATTTTCTGATGTGTCAAGATCGTCGTTCTCACGAATAATGCCTTTTGAACTATCATACCAATCCCAGGCCGGAAGGCTTGCTGCAAGCTTTCCATACTGCGGGGCTTCCGGGTAAGTATCTGTCTGGTTTACATGAATACCTATTTGTGCATTATACTTTTCTGCCTCACTCAGCAAAGTATTGAAATCTTCCAGACCACCGGCATGCTTATTATAATTTGCATAATCCGGATGAGATGAATCATGTCCTTCACCTTGATATCCCTTGATAATAATATTCTGCCCAAATCCATCTGTAGCCAGATACATCTTCTTCACATTATCCAAAATACGGAGAAATGGATACTGAGCTTCTGATCCTACATTCATTGCGATCATTGTCCAGGAGTCTGTCACTTCGTCCGCTCCACTTTTTCTGGTCATGCACTTATCCCGAAGTACAATCGCACCATCCTGAGCGTCTACTTTTCCATCTCCATTGCAATCTGCTGTGACCGCTACCTTGACTGCAGGCAGATACATTATCTCTCCATCCAGTCCACGGTAAGTATACTCATTCATCCATAAACCTGTAGAATTATGGTCTCCTGCCGCAAACGTCTGGTATGCTACTTCATGACGGTTTTTATATGATTCTCCACTTAATGCAGCAGCAACATTCCGATTACTTAACACTGCAAGCGTCGTCTCATTATATGCTTCTGATGCATTGGCTGAAGAAAGCGAAATCGCATTCTGTCCCTGATAATTATTTACAGTCAGCTTTCCGTCCGCATCTTTACTTGACATAGAAATCAAACTGTGACGCGGGAAATTCAAAGTGTACAGTTTCGTCTGATCATCAACTATATTTTTTACATTCATAGAAAGGACATTTCCTTCTACAGTAAATATAACATCAAATGAAATTCCTGTCGTCGCCTCTGACACATGATAAACCGCTTTATTCTCACTGATATCTGCTGTAACATCCGGTGTATAAAGTTTATTATTTAACTCAATCTGATGTAATGCAAGTTCCTGTCCTTTTACAGTCTCCCCACCGTTCTTTAATGTATAATCGATTACCCGCGGGAATGCACGGTCCAGACGGACTGTCATGGCATCTGACTGAATTGTTACAGGCTCTGTATTTTCCACAACTGTCGGTACAGCTGCATTCTCCTGCGTAAACTTCTGGATGAGCATTCCATTATTACTTCCGGTTCTGAATCCCACTTTTCCCGGATTTGTCGTAACATTACTAAGTTCTCTATTAAGAATTTCCTCATTATCAACAAATACTGTCACATACTTGTCCACAATCCTTACTTTTATCTTATATGGAACCACTCTATTTGCAAGAATAAAACCACTGTCATTATATTCACTTCCAAGAAGTGACTGTCCCTGTGCATTCCAGATATTCCATCTGGTATAATGCTGATTATTCTGTGAAGACGGTCCAACATAGAAATACTCATTATCACTTACATACCGGAGAACTGCCCCATATCCACAATTATCATTCATTGGATCGTATGTAAATTCAATTTCCTGGTCTTTCAGGCTTGCCGAATTATCATCAATAAATACGCCATCTCCCTGAAGCTTCATGGCACCATTTTCCAGACTCATAGAACCGCTTCCACTCTTTTTCGTAAAGCCGTCTGCTCCGTCTGCCGCAAAATTTCTTGT
>ERZ780223.3349-NODE-3349-length-12060-cov-5.066722_pt1 | contig 12060 bp, 7 predicted proteins | sample MGYA00511016_ERZ780223 | MGnify/ENA primary metagenome ERZ780223 (study PRJEB29588, sample SAMEA2159032) | human gut metagenome | biome: human gut; feature: human-associated habitat; material: faeces | place: Denmark | collected 2008/2010 ... | reverse complement strand
AAACCTTTTTTAAAATCGATGGCATTAGTGATTTGTTGCTTAACTTCTTTTGTATTGGTATCATGTGATAAGGATGATGATAAGCCCAATTTAAAAATCAGTCCTAATAAAGTAGAAGTTGCAGTTGGTAAAACGGTTACTGTGTCTGTTAGTAATGGTACTGCACCATATACGACGAAATCAAGTGATGCAAAAATCGCAGTTGCGAAATCAGATAAAAATGCGATTGTAATTACCGGTGTAAAAGATGGTTCAGCAATGATAACTATTACGGACCGGAAGGGAGTTACAGGAAAAGTTGCTGTAACTGTAAGAACTGTAAAAGAGACCCCAAAAACTCCAAAAGGACTGGATTTTGATAAACAATCTATTACTGTGAGTGTTGGAAAAGATGGTATAGTAACAGTAAAAGGTGGTGCACAGCCATATTCTGCCGTTGCGAAAGATGTCAATATTGCTACGGTATCAGTCAAGGAAAATAAAGTCAACATAAGAGGAGTTAAGGCAGGAAAAACTACTATTACAGTTACAGATAAGGATAAGAAAACGGGAACTATCAATGTGACGGTTAAATAGTTTTCTTTTTTTTCTAATTTTATTGTAATGCATAGCGAGTGAGACGAAGATAATTTCGTTATATACTGCTATGCATTTACAATAAGTCTTTGTATATAATGATCTTGCGAGTTATAATTAACCTCAAATTATATGTTAAATATTTTAAATTATGAAATTGATTAAATTGCATTTATTGGTAGCAGCCATGATAATAGTAACATCAGGCTGTGTTGGATCTGGGAAGAAATATAAACAACAAGAAAATAGTGCTGCCGGAGTAGTGGATAGCAAAAACAAAGATTGTTATGGCACCTATGAAGGCATATTACCTTGTGCCGACTGTGGTGGCATCAAAACGACATTGAAAATTAATAGTGATGCAACTTATGATTTGCGGAGTGAGTATCTGGGTGAGGAGAATGGTATTTTTGAAGAGAGCGGTGTATATAATATGATAGGCGAAAACATCATTGAACTGGTTACTCCTTCATCGGGTGCCAAAACATATTATAAAGTTCTCGACGACGCAGTGGTCTTGTCTGACAGTACGGAAATCTTCAACAATAGCGGGCGGCTCGCAGCACAATATATATTGAAAAGACAGTAATGTTTATGTGTGATAGGACATGTGATTTGTTTAAGGTAGGAAATTTTAACATAAAAAGGTGCCTATTATTTCTTGTCTGTATAATGTTATTAGTTGCTTGTGGTGAGAATGATCCGATTGAATCCCGGAATCGACATCCCAGGCAACAGGAAGAATCTCATAGTGAACAATCCGGATCAGTTCCCGCTGTGGCTAAAGAGGATGTTGCAGCTTATTTTAGATTTGATATGTCTAGAGATATAAATGTTGCGTTAGGACTTGTTGAAGCACAGAAAGAGACGCTGCAGATAAACGGGAAAATGATAAAAATAACTGAGGCTGTAGTGAAAAGGAAAGATTATCAAAAAGGCTCATTTGTGCTATATGTTACAGGCACGGTAAATGGTTCACCTTTTAAGAATGAATTCACTTTTACCGGCTTTGTGAGCAAACCTGACGATTATCAAATGGTTAATGGTGCACAAGCTGAGTGGAAAGCAAATGCTGATTATTATGCAAAGCTTGATTTTGATAGCTTTTACAGATTACATAAAGTGAACATGTTTACAATTGAGAATTTAGGCCGGTTAGTGGACTTTTATTCTATAAATGTAGGGGGAGAAAAATATCTTTTTACTCTGGAAGATCTTGAGAAGACGGTTCTTGAAGATATAAAATATGAGCAAAATCAGCTTTCTTTCTATCTTAGGTACAATAATAGTAGGTCTAAAAAAAGAATATCACTTCTGTTTGACAAGAATAAATATTATGAAGGAAAGGTTACTGTAAATACAGATTTTATAAAACAGAAGTATATGAGAGGGATATATGAAAATCCATCTCTATTTAATGGTCACATTTTTTCATATGATGAAAGTGCGTATGCTGTGGAAATCAGTACAACTCTGAAAGAAAAAAGCGACACAGGCAACATGCTTACACTACATTTAAGCATGTATGCAAAGGGTAATGGTGGCTTGTTGCTTGCAGAATTTGATAAAATATTCACCGGTTTTAAACCCTTAAGTGAATTGAAGAATGAGTTGATAGCCTACTCAACACCGGATTTGCATGAGTTTGTGAAAAATAAACTTAAGAATAGTAATTATGGTGATGTGAAAAATAAGTTTTCCAATTCTATAGATAGATGGATACAGTATGTGGAATTTGTAATTAAGGATCATGATTCATTGCAATGGGAAAAGAATAAATGGAGCAAGAACGTCTTGAATGGTCTCTTTTCTTCTGTAAAGGATATATATTTGGATAATGTAAGATTTGAACTTAACTCCGCCCAATTAAAGGAGATTGGCGGAAAGCGTTTTTTGTATATTGTTTTTCAAATGATTGGTGCTAATGATTTGGTATTGACGAGTGACGCTATTCTTTTTAATATGTCCATACACATACCTTCTTCGTTATAAAATGATTTGTGACAAATTGATCCGGTCCAATATTGTGTTTATATTTAAATTGAAATTCACAATGATATCTAAGACAAAAATATTCCTTTTTTTTCTTGCAAGAGCTTTATTTATTAATGCACAACAATAAGAAAAAAAGAGGAAGTAAAAAATGATTCCGTTTACTAACTTCAGGAGGGTAGTAGTAGCCTCTCTCGACCAATAAATATAAAAAAATCTTTCTATTGGAATGAAGACAAGATAAAAGCTGGCATATCTGTACAAGGAAATTGGCGTAACCAAAACTTTCCAGGTACACTTCCGCAAAGAAAGAATATGGTAACCGGAACATTTGAACGCGATTTCGACATCAATCCTTTCTCTTATGCTTTGGGAATGAGCCGTACTTTGCGTCCTCGAAATATCAACGTGAACTGAAGTATTATCGTAACAATTGGACACCGTTCAATTTTAAACGAATTTAAAAACAATTATATGAGAATCGAAGTACTTGATTTTAAAATAATAATGCTCATCGGTCAAAACTTATCAAGAGATCATTACTGAATATTTTCTGGGAGAAGAATCATTTTGGTTTTAGGGGGCATCTTACACAGGCCCTCCAATATGAACAGGAATAAAAATAGGAAGATTTATTATAGCCTGTTATCATACAGCCGGTAACGATGTGTCGATTTATTTGATTCCCATATCAAAATAATCGGGACAATATATTTAATCGTACTTGATCGTAAAATCATCATTTATAGGTATTGCGTACAATTATGCAATCTGCTATCTTTACAATCTAATGGATAATGCAAGAAAAAAGCGGAAATACAGAGCCATAGTGGCATGCTTATTGTTGCTGACTATGATGCCTTTCTTCTTTGTGAAAGCCTTTCATGTTCACAAAGAAGATTTATGTATATCTCATGATGAGCAACAATCTTCCCATCATGATTCTGCCGATAAATGTGCTATCTGCCTGTTCACTTTATCTTCATTTACCGAAGCCGAGAGCTTTGAGTACAATTGCGTTCAGACAGAGAACCCCGTTGAATATCTTATCCAAAAGGAGAAGGACATTACTGTTACTTTTCCCCTATTGTCTCTCCGCGCTCCTCCTGTCCAACTATTACAATCCCTCTCATGGGTTGCATGCATTATAAGATGACATGTGAAAGAGGGATGCTGTGCCCTTTGGTTATCTTAAACAATTTATAACTTCATTACAATTTTCGTAAAGTATGACATTTCATGCATATTTCCAATATGTGTGTCTATTCATTGTCTGGCTGTGTGCAATATCTCCTACAAGGATGTATGCACAGAAATACCGACAGCAATCAGATACACATAGGACACTGTTGGTTGTAGATAAGGAAACCGGACGTCCGATTGAAGGAGCTTACATCTTATTGGAGAATCAACCCCTTGCCAGTTCAACCGGAGGAAGAATCATTATCCCTTGGAAGACAAATTCCAAGGATACAGTTCTTGTACAGAGTTTGGGCTACAAATCTCAATATATATATTTGAGTGAGGCATTCAAAAAGGTGAATATTCAAACAGTATATCTTTATCCGGAGATAAAAATTCTGGAAGAAGTCATTATTACCGGTGAGTGCTCCGGAGTGACTCGGAATACGGTAAGCAACAACCTTACTTCCTTCGCAATCAATCGCGCATTGGGAACTTCTCTCACCTCTCTGCTTGAACAGGTCAGTGGCGTAAGTTCCATCAGTACGGGGACGACAGTTGCCAAACCTGTCATCCAAGGAATGTATGGCAACCGGATATTAATCATAAACAATGGTTCCCGCCAGACAGGCCAACAATGGGGAGTTGATCATGCTCCTGAAGTGGATATGAACGGAAACGCTTCCATTCGGGTGATAAAAGGTTCTGACGCGGTACGATATGGTTCAGAAGCTTTGGGAGGAATTATTGTCATGGAACAGGCTCCCTTACCCTTCCGGAAGAAGGCCTTGAAAGGAAAGACTTCCATACTTTATGGAAGTAATGGTCACCGTTATGTGCTGACCGGACAGTTGGAAGGCACTTTCCCTTTTCTCCGTGACCTTGCCTGGCGAGTACAGGGGACATATTCAAATTCCGGAGACCGTTCCACCGCAAACTATCTTCTAAATAACACTGGAGCCAGAGAACATCATACCTCCGCTTTACTCGGCTATGACCGTGGACGTTTAAGAATAGAAGGATTCTACAGTCACTTTTACAACCGGACGGGAGTAATGTTCAGTGCCCAGATGGGAAGTGAAGATCTGCTGGCAGAACGTATCCGATTGGGACGTCCCCTGTACACAGATCCTTTCACGCGAAGTATCGCATACCCATATCAAAAAGTTACCCATCAGACAGCCATTGGTAAAATGAAGTTCAGTATGCGGAACGCAGGAAATCTTTACTGGCAAAGTTCCTGGCAGAAGGACGACCGACAGGAAAACCGCATCCGGCGTCTGGGTTCCGACATTCCAGCTGTTTCCCTGCACTTAAACTCATTACAAAACTCTCTCTGCTGGAAATTGAATTATAATTCATGGCAAACAGAGGTTGGGGGACAAATTATGTTCATTGATAATCACAGTCAGGCAGGAACAGGTATTGTTCCCGTTATTCCCAACTATACGGAGACACAGATGGGAATATATGGTATCGGGAAGTATAATTACAGTAAAGGAGGAATTGAAGCAGGTATTCGTTTTGACGGACAGGAAACCCGTGCCAGTGGTTATGACTGGACAGGAAGTCTCTATGGAGGAACAAGAAAGTTCAATAACGTATCATACAGTCTGGGAGGTCATCATCATTTCTCTGACCAATGGAAGCTCACCACTAATTTCGGGCTGGCCTGGAGAGCTCCTCACGTGTATGAATTATATAGCAACGGAAATGAACTCGGATCCGGAATGTTTGTCAAAGGAGATTCTACCATGCACTCCGAAAGGAGCTATAAATGGATATCTTCCATCAGTTACAGCAATAAGGTATTCAGTGCCCGAATGGACGGTTACCTGCAATGGATAAGCGGCTATATCTATGATGAACCGAAGAAAGAAACCATCACTGTTATTTCGGGGGTATACCCTGTATTCCAATACAAACAGACCCCGGCTTTCTTTCGCGGAATGGATTTTGACTTTCACTTCATGCCCATAAATTCATGGGATTATCACCTGATTGCTTCTTTTATACGGGCAAATGAACAGACGACAGGAAATTACCTTCCTTATATCCCCTCTTCCCGTTTCAGCCATGACCTCTCATGGCTTCACGAAACCAAATCGCATTCCAAATTACGTTTGAGTATCAGACATCGATTCGTGGCAAAACAGACCCGGTTTGACTCGAATACGGATCTTATTCCCTATACCCCTCCGGCATACCACCTCTTGGGGTTCGCTGCTAGCTTTGAGTGTCCTGTAAAATACGGATACAAACTACAATTCATGATAGCGGCAGACAATATCTTGAACAAAGAATATAAAGAATACACTAACCGTTCACGCTACTATGCACATGACATGGGATCTGATGTACGTTGTGTAGTGAACTGGAGTTTTTGATTTATAACAATTATTATTAACCAAATAAATAAAAAATGAAAACAAATGTATGTAAAATCGCATTGATGTTCCTGATAGGAACAGCTCTTTCGTTGTTGTTCAATTCATGCAGTAAAGATCCTGTAATTCCTGAAAATGAGACAGATAATAAATTGCATGAAGATCCTTCCAAAATGACTATCCGTCTTGTGGAATGTCACCTGCATGCAGACTGGAATGAAATACAGAAAGTCGGTGGACCTCACCAGAATCCGGAATCTCCGGCCAAGCACATGAAACGTATTCAGGAAATAACTTATGAGCTGAAAGCCGGCAAGGGTTGGAGGCTTGCCGAAGGCAGTCAAAGCAAGTTCTACGTGCAGAAAAATGGAGACTACTATACTTATGGGAAATACACCCCGGCTCCCGTTTATTTGATGTTCATCTATTACTATAACGCCAAAGGAGATTTGATGAACAGCCAGTTTATAGAAAACGGGCAGGATAATATTCATCAACATTTCTTCACGCCTGAAAATGTAAAACCCACATTTGACGGTCAGCCGGAAGCCGATGACAATGAACCGCAGAAATTGGTGGATTATCTTTATGTGGACACTACCCCCTGGGACAAGACCAAACATAGCAAGGAAGCTGAAATAACAGGAGACAGTAACCCGATAGGTTTGAAAGGAGTTATCCGTTTTTTGAAAGACCGTAAGGAATTCGACCTGAAAATTCGTCTTTATCACGGCTACAAATCCAAGGGCAATCCGGAAACAGGTACTTTTGATCCGTTCTATAAACCTTCCGGAATATTGATCCAGCGTGGTACATGGGATATCAACCTAAACATTCCGGTAGTGGTGTTCTGGAGCCGTGAAGAGACTGTGGGGGTAGACGAAGACACGAACCCCGAAGGGGTGGAAGAAGACGGGCTTGATGAAAAAAGTAATCGTGCCATACATTCAATTATGGGAACCTTCAATCTTACATGGAAAGAAGCGCTTGAAGAGTTTATAATTTACACTTATAAGTCAGGGGATGTGGAAGCCGGAGCGATTTGGCTTTGAAAATCGGTTTGGACTGCCATAAGTAACCATAAAACTGCCTGTTGTGACATTGGTGCCGGTATTGTTTCAACAGGCAGTTGTTCCTGTTAAACCGTTTCATCTTTTTTTGCAAGAATGAAACGGAAACAAGTGCCATTCGGCAGTGTCTCCAATGAGAACTGCCATAGGGCATTGAAAAGAAAATCATCTCGTGTTATAAACGATTAAATTCATGCTGTTTATTAGAATATTCAATATATTGTGAGATAATGAGTCATAATATTGTAAGATTATAAGAGGATTTGATTCTATGAATATCAGGAAATGGTTATTTACAATTCACATTTAAGATAAAATAGAGATTTTACAATGGAAGGCTATAATAAAAAAGTAATAATGAGTTATTGGACAATTTGCAGGATGAAAACAACGAAAAAAATCTACGTAAAGGTTAGCATTATCTTTTTATTGGGAGGAATTTTACTTTTTTCTTCATGCGAGAAGGAGGAAAATCAAAAGATAGAAGCCAACCGGAAAACATTATTCATGTATTTGCCATGGTCCTCAAATTTGACGAACTATTTTTATAATAACATATCTGACCTGGAAAAATGTATAACGAAAATAGGGCTGAACAATGAGAAAGTAATTGTTTTTATTTCTACCGGTAGTACGGAGGCCATGATGTTTGAAATTGTGTCTTCTCACGGGAGATGTAAACGTGAAATACTTAAAAAATATAAGTCTCCGCCTTTTACGACAATCGATGGGATAACAGCAATTTTAAATGATGTAAAGGCATTTGCTCCGGCTTCTGTTTATACCATGATTATAGGATGTCACGGTATGGGATGGCTTCCTGTTTATGAGATGAAAGTGCGTTCCGCACCTCACATGAAAATGCATTGGGAATATCAGGGTGTTCCATTGACACGTTATTTTGGAGGACTGACCGCCGAATACCAAACAGATATAAAATCTCTAGCCTCCGGTATTGCTAATGCAGGCATGAAAATGGAATATATTCTATTTGATGACTGTTATATGTCATCTATAGAGGTTGCCTATGAATTAAAGGATGTTACAAAATATTTGATTGGTTCTACCAGTGAGATGATGGCATACGGAATGCCTTATGCCGCTATTGGGGAATATTTACTGGGGAATCCCGATTATCAATCGGGATGTGAAGAATTTTACAATTTTTATTCAACCTATGAAATAATGCCTTGTGGGACATTAGCAGTAACGGACTGTTCAGAACTGGAGAATATGGCAGCCATCATAAAAAGTATCAATAGTAAATATTCTTTTGACAAATCCCTGAGGGGAACAATCCAACGTTTAGATGGTTATACTCCTGTAATATTTTATGATTTTGCAGATTATATAACCTCACTCTGTAACGATCCTATATTATTAAACCAATTTAGAGAGCAGCTAAATCATCTTGTTCCATATAAAACCCATACAAAAAATTTCTACACTATGGCCAAAGGTATTATTCCTATCAATACATTTTCCGGTATAACAACATCCGATCCGAGTGACAATCCTATGACTGTGCTGAAAGAAAATACATTATGGTATAAAGCAGCGCATAATTAAAGTTGATAATAAGATGAAGAATACTAAACTCCCAAGCCTGCATATTTTATAACTTTTTGGTTATTGTCTGTTTTTGGAAATGGTATATATAGGAATTGAGAACTATCATGCAGGGAATCATGCAAAAAAAGTATTTATGGTTTCTGTTGAGATACAAAGAATGTAATAATAATTATATTTCTTCTAATAAAAGCTTTCCGCATCGAAATGTGTTTGTTACTCCTAATATTCGCAATATGAAATATAAAATTATAATTGGACTATCAGCTATTCTCTATTTTACAGGTTGTTATAACGGGGAACAGACCCCTCGCCTTAGTGAGGCTGAAAAGCTAATGCAGAACAACCCGGATAGTGCATTAGCAATACTACAAAAACTCAAACCAGAAGGCAACCGGGCTGAACAGGCCAGATATGCATTGCTCTATTCCGAAGCTTTGGAAAAAAAACAAATGAAAGTTACTGACGATTCATTGATCCGCCAGGCTTGGCAATATTATAAACATTACCCCAAAGATTTACGTCACCAGTGTAAAACTCTATATTATTGGGGAAGAATTAAATTACGCACAGGTGATAAACCGGGAGCATTACGTCTTTTTCTCAAAATAGAAGAGAAACTGACAGATACCGATGAATCTTATTACAAAGGGCTTTTATACAGACAGATCGGTGAAGTATATTATAAACAAATGAACTACAGCCGGGCATATCATTATTTCCACGAAGCCAGAAATAATTTCCGCCAATCGGGTGATATCCAGGAGGAGACAAAGGCAACCCTTGACATGGCAGCCGCTACTTTTCACTCAAAAGATATAGAAAAAGCAATAAGGCTGTATTCGGCGGCTCTTGACTTGGCCGATGAACATAATAACAGTAATCTGATAGAAGTCAGCCTTACTAATCTTGCATCACTATATGTGATATCCAAACGGCATATATCCAATGACCTGTTACAGCGAATCGAACTTTCCGCCCGACAGGATACGGTATATGGATATCACACATTGACAGATGTAAGTCTTTTGAAGAATCATATAGACAGTGCACGGTATTATCTGGAGCTTGCAAAGGCGCACACTACTGATATTTGCGACATGGCAGAACTACAATACACTGCATACCATATCGAAGTGCAGGCTAAAAATTTTGAAAAAGCAACGGACAATGTACATCGCTATATCTACTTGAACGATTCAATAATGCGCTCAAACATGCAATTCTCCGCCGGTATGGTCGAGCGGGACTATTTTAAAGAGCGAACAAAATTCGCCCAATACAGAATGAAAAACCGGACTGTCTGGGAAATAGCTATAGCAGCCGCTACCTTTTTTATTATTGGAATTGCCTGGTATATCGTCCGCCAACGTTTACGCATGCAACGTGATCGTACCAACCATTATTTGTTATTGACAGAGAAAGCCAATTCCGAGTACAAGGCTCTTACTGAACGCGTGAAAAAACAGCAGACTACGGAAAGTTATTTAAGAGGATTGGCTGCTTCACGCTTTGACATTGTCGATAAACTTGGAAAGACCTACTATGAACGTGAAAATACAACATCGCAACAGTCAGTCATATTTAATGAAGTAAAGCAGATAATTACAGATTTTGCAGAAAACAATGGCATACTGCAAGAACTGGAAAAAATCGTAAACACTTGTCATGACAATGCCATGTACAAGCTCAAGGAAGATTTTCCGACCATGAAAACTTCTGACACCAGGCTGTTATGCTATATTTTTGTAGGATTCTCACCACAAGTAATTAGCTTATTCATGAAGGATACGGTGGCTAACGTATATGCTCGAAAATCACGGCTCAAATCACGTATCAAATCTGCAAAAATAGTAAATAAAGAACTGTTTTTAAATCTTTTGGGATAAAACGGTACATTATTTACGGTAATATATTTTTGACAGGTAAAGGCGCATTTCAGTAATTATATGGATAAAACAAGGAATATGCTTGGCGAGATGAAATAACTATACACAATCCATCTTATAAGTTGTGATCAAGAAAAACAATATCAAAACAGATTTGAACAGTCTTCTTAAAAAGGCAAACAATCTACTTTTGCTTATATATTTGGAGAAGTAGCTAATTTGAAACATAATGCTTTAAATATATCTGACGGATACAATTCAGGAACAGATAACAGTTTATTTTTTTATTATATAAGAACATGCAAAAAAAGAATTTATTCGGAATACTTATTTTAATTGCTTATTTCGCTTCCTGTAATCAAATACATAAAACCCACTATGAGAATGGATGGTATCACATCCTATCACAGCAAAAAGACAGTATTGCTAAAGAGTCTATTGTAACAGTAAAAGATTTTGTTTCGTTACGAATGGATTCTGATGAAAATGGGACATGCGTAATTGTGGGGCAAATAAGCAAGCATAAACTAAAAAAATGGGCAAAAGAAACAGAAAAGGCAATTGGCAAACATATAGCTTTTGTACTTGACGATACGGTAATCACAAATCCAAAGGTGAATGCAAGAATTGAAAACGGTGTTTTTCAAATATCGTTACCTCATGGCTACGATTTAAAAAACATATATAATAAAATTAGGAAAGAGAAAATAGATTCTATTGAAAGTATATTCAAAGGTTGGGAGAAAGATTCCATCTATTACTCATCCAAAGAGAAAGCCGATTCAATTGTGTTTGCGATAGACTACTGGGAGGCTTCTGAATGGGTGGATATGTCGGTCAATCCCGAAGATCATTATTGGTGGGGAGATTTAGATACTGCCACCTACAGCAAATTAGAATCTGCCTTATGCGAAGAAATTGCCAAGCCAAATTTCAGCAGCCGTGCAGAAGATTATATGAAGTTGGATACATATAAGAGGTACAAGGCGTATCTTTGCGAAAATGCAGACTATATTAATCTCATGTTTCAAGGTTTCTTGTTTACAGAACCGGCTACCGGACTATGCGGGTTTCTAGTGGATGATATAGTGAGAAGCCGATATCCCACTGCCCCAAGTATTCGGGTAATGACCTTAAAGATAGATAACCAAGATGACGAGATGTTCGCCAAGTTGAAATATCAGAAAGCTATTTGGCGGTTGATGAATAAAGAAAGAGATGCGAAGAGTAACAAGCAATGAGAATGGTAGCTATGAGTAATTTGAAAAACAAAGTATTAACAGCAATGGGTATCATAAAATACTCATTTGGTTTCTGACGATTATTCCTGTCGGTATTCCTTTATGTGCTATTATTGGGCTTATGTATGGTATTAAAAATAAAGATACAATATTT
>ERZ780223.3343-NODE-3343-length-12077-cov-2.965896_pt1 | contig 12077 bp, 8 predicted proteins | sample MGYA00511016_ERZ780223 | MGnify/ENA primary metagenome ERZ780223 (study PRJEB29588, sample SAMEA2159032) | human gut metagenome | biome: human gut; feature: human-associated habitat; material: faeces | place: Denmark | collected 2008/2010 ... | reverse complement strand
TAACTTTGATGTGCCCCTCTTTTTAAATCAAAGCCGGTAAGAGGGTTATATTAATCATATTTATCCTATTTGACACTCACAGTCACTGCCATCTTTCGGCTCGGATATGTGACTTCGTCACCACCTCAAATGAACCGTATATTATTTTATCAGCCTACAGCCTCATTCGGATCGTCATACGCAGTCATACCCGGTATTATCCAAATTGTTTGGTTCTTTTCTTCCCAGTCAACTCGACAATCCAACACATCTGTTATATCACGAAGTTTAAAGTAGTTGTTACCGTCGATATTATAGCAAGTTGCCTGAACGGGAACTCCGTCAAGAGTTAGAAATGCCGATGAAGAAACGGCTGTTCTCGTTTCACCGTCACCTGCCGTCAACTCACCTCCGACCGATGTGTAATCAAAATAGCTTAACATATCAATCGAATTTGTTGACGCGTCATACTTAATATCAAATGTTTTAATTGTTCCGTTAAGCATTTCCGCAATATCTCTGAGTTTGAAATAGTTACTGTCGTCAATGTTGTATGCAACGGCGTTATATTTGTTACCGTCTATATAAACAGGCTGTGTTTTGGCAACAGATGTTTTACTGAACTCAGTTCCCGGATAATATGTAAACGTTTGATAATGTTCATCATTCTGTAGGATATAACGAATATTTCCGTCATAAAGAATGGTATATGCTTTTCCCGTTTCTATTTCGTCAGGATAATCAGGGTCTGGAGTATACGAATAATCTTCAATATTATATACATTAGCCCAATCTTGATCATTTAAAAAGCTTATTTCATTTCGATTTAAAATGTCCGCATATATTTTAGCTCCCTCATATGACTCGCCGTACTCATGCGCCTTAAGAAGCTCATAAGCCTCTTTTGTATATGCCTCTGCACCATATGCACTCCATGGCGAATCAACCGCAAGAACACCAATCGGCGCACCAAGTGCCGCTATACCCGATGCTGACGGTGTGCTGACAAAATCAGTCAAATTGCTTGTAGGAATATAACATTCTTTTGAATTGAAATAGATTTTTGAATTTGTGCCGTCATAATCTTTTTCAATAACATCAACTGTTGTACCTGTTTTCACCTTGCCCACAACTGAAGAGCCGTCCGAAACATCGCAGTCAGCACTTACTTCCGCCTTATACGAAATAGCCGGCTTTTGAGTATTTGTGTACTGCACATTAACATACTGTGATTCAACATAATACAAACCGTGCTTGTAATAAATCTTGTAATGACCGTTTTGCGGCGTTGCGTCCACTATTTGAACAGACTGATTTATTTTGTAAACACCCGATTTTACATAATCCGTTGAGTCGGGAGTTGTCTTTACCATAAGCGGAGCGGTTGCTTTTCCGATAGCTTCAATTTCCGGAGGAGTTGTCACTTGATTGTTAATATCTAAGATATAACAATTTTTTCTTGGCAGAAAATATACTCCCGGTTTCCAGCTTGTGAAAGCTCCACCGTCTTTTCTTCCGCTACAATCTATAATTGAACCACGGGATTCGTCAACTCCGCCCTCGCTCCATACGGCAACCCAATTTTCGTTATAAGCAACAACATCAAATTCACTTGATGCACCTACATAAAATGCTGTGTTGGCATTTGCCTCTGTTCTTGACTTTTCTGCAAACGGAGGATCATAGCCGATTTCTTTAAGTTCGTCCAATCTCTTAGAGTGATAATTAATCGGCGGATTGCCCGGATAGAAAGATGCTTTTACCGAGCCGAATTTTCCCTCATCGCCTATATGCACAACAGCCATTCCAACCATCGGTAACGATTCAGGTCGGTCATGCCTTACCCATTCAGTCGGAACTTTTGCATAAAAATTTCTTTCATTGCCCTCGGTTGTTTTCGAGCCACCATAGATATAGTCGGAAAGAAAATACATATTTATTGTATGTTGATACTTATCCGGATCAGATGACGCTGTCGATTTCTCTATTTCTTTTTCTGCAACCTCTGCTGTTTCAAGTGTATCCTTTCTGCCGGCAAGAGCAGGAACATAGCCGATTGTACCGTCTTGGAGCTGAATCTTATGAAATGTGCCGCCATCTCCGACTACATTAGGCTCCAAAATTGTTACTTTGTTGTACTGGATGACCACTGCAACAGAACGACCGTATGATGGATTTTGATAAACAGACATACTTTCTATTCCCGCCTTGACATAAGCCGTATCACCCGCCTGAAAATCAGCAGCCGACACGTTTGTGCAAAATAACATTAATGTACAAATTAATGAAGTAATAAAAATTTTCAACATGATAAATCCCTCTTTTCTTAATTTTTTTATTTCGTCTTGGCAGACTATGTTCTATAATTATTATACATCGTACATCGGTGTACGATGCAATAGATTTTCAAAAAAAATTAATTTTTTTAATTCTGAAACAAAAACTTTTAATATCATATTTGTCGTTTCCGGCAGTTGCAATAATATCATATAATAGCATATCAAAAGGAGTTTTATTTTTCATCACTAAAGCTACACTGAACCTCGGAACTGTCTGTTTTTCATAATACAGCAAAACCTCCTGCATAATCACAGGAGGTTTTTGTACTGATTTATCTTCGGCATCCACAGTCACTGTCATCTTCCGGCTCGGATATGTCATCTTGATCACATTCCAAGAATTCGCCCCTCTCAGGCGGGAAGAATTCGTCAACCGGGAAGTCTATTCTCTCAAATAAGTCACAAGGATTGTCATCCGTTGCCCCTACACATTCTTTTTGAGGGATACAGAAGTCATATGACGGGATAAGAAGTTGAACGTGGCGTTCGATTTTAATTATGGAGAAAATACCCAAAGATACGAACACACGTTTTGCCTCATTGCCTGTTACAAACTGATCGTCAAACACTCTGCAAACCGACGCAGGCACAGACGCCAAATCGAAATCATCATCACAGCAACAAGATTTTCTGTCACGTACATCAACAAGCTTTGCACCCAATGTTATCGGGTCTACCACCTCTACCACAGACCACAAAATGCAAGGTCAATTTTTTACCTAATTTATTATAGTCTAAATATATCATATTATCCCTATAAAATCAAGTCTAACTGTAATTGACAAATCAAGTATTTCATTCTATAATATAGCTATCCGATTGATAAAAGGAGGGATTTTATGAAATACATTTTAATGCACAAAGATATACCCGTCTGTGAAATTGAAATATCCGACGCAAGTTTTTCTATTGAAAATGTAAGCAAAATATATAATCCCGAACACATACCTCTTGGTCTTTCAGAAAACGAAAAAATCAATCTCAGAAAGTTTAACAAATGGTACAAAGGACGTTCTATTCCTGCGAGCAGACAAGGGCTTGCAAATGCACTTGATATAATCGGTGTTACACACCAAGACGAATTGATTTTAAAATGTTACGGTTTGAGTTTATCCGACCAATATTGGTTTAAACCGAACGATGTAAATTTACAATGGAAAGACATCAACTTTTTCGATAATGATTTTAGTGAAGATGTCGGCAATGCGTTATTCGGTACTCCAACCAAAAGTGACAGTTTTTCGCTTATATCACCCGACAATACTTCGGATGGATGGCTCAAAAAGAAATGGACAATTATAGACGGAAAACGTTGTCTTATAAAATCAGGCAGCGCACCGTTTTTCCAAGAACCTCTTAATGAAAAAATAACGTCAATTCTGCAAAGCAGATTAAACTATATGCCGTTTGTAGATTATGATTTAATTTTTGATGATGAACAACCTTTATCGGTTTGCGAAAATTTTATCACACCTCAAACGGAGCTTATAAGTGCTTACAGCATATATGAAACTCTACCAAAAGAAAAAAATATATCATCATACGAGCATTTCAAAAGATGTTGTGAAATACAAGGAATTGCAAATACAGAAAAGTTTCTTAATTATATGCTTGCCGTTGACTACATTATCGCCAACAGCGACCGTCATTTTCGCAACTTCGGCGTAATACGAAATGCAAATACTCTTGAATGGATTGGCTTTGCACCTCTATTTGATTGCGGAACAAGCCTATGGTTTAATCAGATTGCAAAAAATATAAAACCGATAAAATATGACGAAAGCAAGCCGTTTGCCACTTCTCACGCTAAGCAAATTGGATTTGTAACTGATTTAACTTGGCTTGATTTTCAAAAACTCAACGGCATTGAAAACGATTGCAAAAAAATTTTAAGTTCATCAAAATACATTGATGAAACACGTTGTGAAAATATATGCTATTCAATTTCAAAAAGAATAGATATGCTAAAAGACTTGTTGTGATTCTTCTCACAACAAGTCTTTATTATAAGGGGGTGTAGCCATATTCTTTTAAATATTTATATTATCTCAAAATCGTGAAACTACTTCTTTGCATTTTCCTCTAATTCCAATAGATATTTATCATAATCCGACATGAACAATCTATCCTGAATGATTCTATACTTTTCAAATTCAGTTTCTGCATGAAGCTTTGCAATCTCAGCAGACACTTTACCTGCATCCTTTAAAATTCCATACTCAAACATTTCAATGAAACTATTAAGACGTTTCTCCCAATCTTGCATTGTCAGCGGAATATGTCTTAATGTCATACTTTCTGCAAAATCTAAGTATGCCGTAACCATACGATTTAATTGTCTCATCTCATCTTGACTCAAATAATTCTTGGCAATTATAACATCGCTTTTCTTAATCTTTCCATTCGGTGAATCTGCCCATGTAATTAATCCCATATGCTCTTTTGTATGGTCTGCCCTTTCTACAATCAATTCAGCCGCTGTATGTCCATGAACGGCATAATGCATTTTATTCTGAACTGTTGCATAAAACCTCTTGGTTGTTGCCGAATTTCTATCATAATCTATCGCCGTTGCATACAGGTCAGTGATTTTCTGATAAAACTTTCTTTCGCTTGCTCGTATTTCACGAATACGTTCTAACTGTTCATCAAAATACTTTTCTGTTAGATATGTTCCACGCTTTAACCTTTCATCATCCATAACCCAACCTTTGATAGTGTAATCTTTTGCTATTTGATTAACCCATTTTCTAAACTGTACGGCACGTTCAGAATTAACCTTAAATCCTACTGCTATAATCATCTCTAATGAGTAGTGATTTGTATTATAAGTTTTTCCGTCTGCAGCAGTTATCCGAAATTTTTGGATAACTGAATTCTCCTGCAATTCACTATCACTAAAAATCTTTTTTATATGATAGTTTATTGTGCGAACATCTACATCATATAATGTTGCCATCATTTTCTGTGTCAACCATATATTCTCATCCTCGTAACGCATCTCAATGCTATCAGCTTGGTCTCCTACAGATGCAATATAAGTCAGATATTCTGCCGCACTTGAACGAATAGTTATTTCATCTTTTTTCTTTGTCAAATAGAATTCCTCCTTCATCATAAGATCATCCTATTATTCCACAATCGCATAGCACATTTTACCTTTAAACGCCACTCCGTATTTGATAATATTTTTGTAACCGTCTTCCCTTGCTTTTGATGCATAGTCACGGTCATTTATTTGTTTTAATGCACGTTTGGCGGCATCATCTGCCGTTTCATTTTTACCACACACTTTAAATTCTAAAATCACTGCATTTTGTGCCACATCTTGTTGATACAAAACCAAATCACTACGCTCGTCACCGGTTTCACGATTCGATTCTACCTTATAGTACACATTACCCGACAGCAATCCTGATATTAAGCCATTATAAAATGATTCCGTACTGTCATAATAGCTTATAGTTTTTCTCAACAAATCAGTTATTTGCTCCGCAAAGTCTTGTGCATTACGTCCGAGCAAAGCTTTATACAAATTATCTTTATTAATTGCCTTTTTATATATTTCAAAATATTGAATTATTATATCTGTATAACAGCTTTTTATTTCAAGATTAGGAATGACAAGTGAATAGATTGTAGGCTCGCCTATCACTTCACCTGTTTTGACTATTTCTTTTATTTTCAGATAACCGGTAAAGAACAGAAAGCTCCATATATTTTCATTATTTTCAGTTAAATCACCGTACGTCACTGTTTCTTTTAATACAGTTTCTACGCTTCCGCCATGAATTAAATTTTCAATAATATCCTTTGTTTCATTATCTGCCTGACTGACTAACGTTCTGATAATATTATTTGAACTTGTATTGGTCCACCATGGTATTGCAGATATATCTTTATCTTCTGACCATTCTTTTACTTGATTAAGTACACTCCACGGATTATATACTTCAGATTTTCCAAACAAATATCCGTCATACCACTTCTTCATAAGTTGCGATTTTTCTTCTATATTATAATATTTCATCAATTCGTCTACTTCATATTGCACAAATCCGAAACTTTCAGAATATTTATTTGAAAGTATTGAATTTACCGCAAGATTATTAAGTCCGGTAAAAATACTTTCTTTTGATATTCTAAGACAACCTGTAATTACAGAAAACTCTAATGCTGAGTTTGTTTTTAAAGCAGATTCAAACAATGAGCGGATAAATCTAACCATTTCATCATAATACCCTGAAAAATATGCATCTTCAAGCGGTACATCATATTCATCAATTAGTATTATTGTTTTTGTTCCGTAATATTGTTTTAGACATATGCTCAAAAGTTGTATAGAGTTACTCCATACTGCATCTTCATCCATTGACAAAATTTTTTTATATTCATCTTTATATTCATCTGCCAATTTATCACTGTCTAAAATAAATTTATTATTTATAAATTGTCTCTGTATTTCATATTTTAATCCTCTCAACGCTTCTCTATAATCACCTTGCTTCGCACACTTCAAAGACAACGTAATAACAGGGTGAGTATTTCTGTACATAGCCAATTCTTCATAATGCTCCGATATTTTCAGTCCGTCAAAAAGATAAGCGTTATCCTTTTCATTTATATCGAAGAAATATTTAAGCATACTGAAATTCAGCGTTTTTCCAAAACGTCTTGGGCGAGTTATTAAGTTATTCTGTCCGCCGCTATGCAGAAGTTCATAGATAAGCATTGACTTATCAACATAATAAAAGCCGCTGTCTATAAGCTGTTTGAAATCTTCATAGCCTATGGGTATTCTCTTTTTACCGTTTGTCAATAACATATTCTCGCCTCCCGTATTCGTATAATGTAAGTATAACACAAATTTTTACCTTTATCAACGTTATATTTTACTTCATAAATATTTCCACCGACTTATCCGGATACACAACTATCTTTTCAATTATCCGCCGCATATCGTCATTGGTATATTCGTTCTGCATGAGAATTTGCTCAATATCTTTATGTATATCATCAATGTGCGTGGCTTTTTTCTGAATTTCATCATACACTTTTAATTCCTCATCAATACTTCGCATGCCCTCGTCAATAGCGGACATTTCTTTTTTGAGTTCGTCCATTGTGATAATATCCGCCGCAAACATTTCTTTAAATTTACTCCGACGTTTTTCAAGTGACTGTCTTGTATCAGTCAATTTCGACACATCAACATTTGTCGTTTGTGCTTGATATTGTTTCATCAGCTTATCCGCAAACGCTTTTTTATCTTCTATTGCCGTAAGCAGATATGATTTAACTTCATTAAGCAGTTCCTGCTCATCAACAGTGACACTGTTTGTACAATGAGCATTACCGTTATTGTTATGCACACAACAACGGTATCTCACATAACGATTTTTCCATTGATACACCTTTGCGGTAAAGCTTTTGCCGCACTCACCGCATTTAATCAAATTTGAAAACAAGTGTCGGTTTGAAAATCTGTTGCCGGGATTGTCATTTTTATATTGCTCTTGTCTTTCTTTAATTTTATGCTGAACAAGTTCAAAATCATCATCGCTGATTATTCTGAGTTCGGGACGTTCATGTATGTACCATTCCTCCGGCGGAATTGCTTCTCTTGTTCCCGAAAGAAAATCCTTTGTAACGCTTTTATTATTTATAATCTTACCTATATATATCGGATTTTGCAAAATCCTGCGTATGGTTTTAGGAACCCATTTAGCTTGCTTTTTTGTCGGAATAGCCATTTCATTTAATTTAATGGCTATCCGCCTCGTGCCTTCCCCCTCTATATACCACTTAAACATCAACTGCACAATATAGCTTTCCTGTTCATTAATTTCAAGCGTGTATGTATCTATTTTATTGTAGCCGTAAACCACATTCGGGACACGACCTTTTTTTGCATTTTGACGTTTACCGAAAATTACACGTTTGGACAAGTTAGAACTTTCCTCTTGTGCAAGTGCGGCAAACACCGTCAATACAAATTCACTTTCACCTATAACCGTCTGATTATTCGACAGAAATCTGACATCAACACCATTGGAACGCAAGGTGCGGATACCGTATAAGAAATCAGACGTGTTACGGGCAAATCGGCTTATATCTTTTACCGCAACATAGTCAAATGCTCCAGTTTTGGAATCTTCCAAAAGTTGAGTAAACGCTTCACGCTTGTTCATGCTTTTGCCGCTGATACCCTCGTCAGCGTATATTTTCACCAACGTATCGCCCTCTTTATCGGCGTACTGCTCGAAAAATTCACGTTGATTTTCAAGAGAAGATAGCTGTTCCTCTTTCTCTGTGCTGACACGACAATATGCCGCCATTCTCATTATACCGCACCTCCTTTCCACTTGGTTTATGTATAATTATCTGCGCTTAATTGGTTTCCTCGAAAGTATCTTCAATAATTCAGACTCAAGTATTTGCTTACTCTTTGGTGGTCTGATTTTAATGTGCATAGTATCACCCCCTATAAAATGGTATGCTGAATTAAACTTTTATATTTTAACTACGTTTCGCATCCTCTTTTAAGTCACTGATTTTCAAAACCAAATATCTTTTTCGGTTTTTCTTGTACTGCCGAATTCTACCGTTATTATCAAAAATTCCAATCTGCCTTATACGGAAGTAATCGGTAAGAGCCTTTGCTGATACAGGTTTTCTGCAATATTTGAGAATCAAACTTTGAAAATACTCACACCTAATAAAATAACATTTTTTCCCTTTGCAAGTATTCTTAAAAAATTTGGATCCTTTCTCTCCAACTTTTATGCTTTTATTTTGCAACAAACCATATAGAAGCTTCGAATAATTGATTTCTTTGGTCAATGCAGCTCTCTGTTGTTCACGTTGCATTGCACTATTAAGGATATCTCTATTGCTATCCAGAATCGTTGCCAAGTCTTTTGATAGCCCCTTTACCGTTGATTTGAATTCATCGTCGGTCAAGAAACCGCTATCACGACCATACTGACAAAACAGCCGTTCAATGCAGCCGATGAAAAATTCTGTATCGAAATCACGCGAAATTTCTTTGCAGTATTTTGCCTGAAAGCTCTTGAAACTTTGACTTATGTATGCTAAAATATCTTCGTAGTTGTTGCTTACCCAAGCGATGTACTGAATGTAGAACGCATTGATATGATTCTTATTAGCGCGTATAAGTGTTAAGATATCAGAAGTGAATTTTCTATCCATTCGTATCACCAATAGTCTTCCGATATTCGATACCGAATCAATCAGTTCCTCACCAATTAGCAATAGCTGTGAATTGATTTGGTTGGTAGCACCCTTTTTATTACGTGGAGCATTGTCAGCAAAGTTCCTAAGTATTCCTTTGACTCGTTCTTCAATAGCTCTGCGAATACGTTTATCGCTATCGCAGTACACATCGTCATAGATATACAGAATATCTTTGAAAAAACTCATTGCATCTTCAACGAATGCTTGAGTGCTTGACACTCTCGTATAATTGGGATAGCTCTCATTTGAAGAAACAAACGGACATCCCAAACCTTGTGCAAATGTTGTTTTACCGGATTGTGTTTTTGCCTCAATATAAATGACAGTCTTTGGTATATAACCTGCGTCTTTGAAAAGTTGTCTTAGCGGTGCAGACAAAATGTATATCATAGTTAACCTCATTTTTTTGTCGCACTTACCAAGCAAGTTCCAAATAGCAGTAAATGTATTTTCCGCAGATAACGATACATCCGGTGATATTGAAATATTTGATAAATAAGGATCAACCTCATATTCAATATTGTCAGTATTGCCAATCAACCTATCACCCACACAGAACACATTGTGTCCATTGATACGAGTCCACCCCAATGATTCAATAAAATATTTATTCACCGTTGGGGCTTTCGGTATCAGCAGCTTAATATACGATATGAATTTCTTGTCAGATATTGTATATAAATCAGAGCATACTTCGACAAGCTTTAGCTTATCGAGTTCCTTGATGTCGAGAGTATGTTGTACTTTGCTAACAACCCCATCTTTCTGAAAGTTAAATTCTATTGCAATCTTTGTACATTTAACTTCACCGTTTGGATATTGCAAAATAATTCTTTGCAATATCTCGGGGACACAATTAGCAAGTAACTCATTTTCGGAAGTGTATAAACAATAATTTTGACACACACATGCTTTCGGATTAAAGTGACTTAACATTGAATACCCCTCCTTGTGCATTTTCCAAAAGCTTCGCAATTTCGCGTATATCATTACTTGCCGTAATCTTTTGCAAAATTTCTTGTTTTTGATACCCTTGAATCCTTGCTATCACCGGAATAATTCGAGAAATACCGTCCTCTGCCCTTGAAAGCCGTGTTTCATGGTCAGCGAGTTGACTTTCGTGATCGGCAAGTTGCCTCTCAATAATATTGAGTTGCTTTTTCAATGCCTTTTTCTGATTTTTGTATTTTTTCATTTTGCGCCGGTCTTGTTTTGACAAAAGTTCAAGGTCACCGAAAACACTATTCTTGAGTTTCTTAACTTTTCGCTTTATTTTTCGAGGTTTTGCCTTTTTCTTCCTCTTACGTTTGCGAAGATTTTCTGTCTCTTCACTCTGCATTGTTTCCTTTTCGTTTCCATTTTCGTCGTAGAATGTGCTCATAAATATGTCCGCCTTTCTTTTAAATTTATAAATTTATTGTACCATTATCACCCGCTCCCTGCATCCAAAGTCGGTGTGCTTATATAAAAATTTTTTCTTACTTTTCAAAAAACAGAATTTGTGATAAAATATATGCGAGGTGACAGTCATGCCAAAATCAAAGAACTACAAAACTCCAAGAACACCAAATGCAGAATACAAAAATCAAATCAGTCCTACATCGGAGTATAAAAACAAAAATATTAAATCAAATAAATTAGCTACCACAGGGAAATTAATAAATAGTTCCTCTAATTCTGATAATAGTCAAAACAGTCAAACATTTATTGTCATTGCAAAATCAACTTGTCATAACTTGTTAATGTATATGGATGAAAAAGTAGAAAAATTTATAAACCGTGAAGAACCGCTTGAGATTGCTCATGAATCGATAGCAAAAGCCGCTAAACTACTTATTCAAAACGATACTCCGCTATCCAAACACCAATCATATCGTAATATGAAAGAAATATCATCCGAATATGATTATATTTTAAAATGTTCCAGTAATTCAGAAATCCCCAAGCCACATGGGATAAAATTACAAGACAATGTAGATGCATATTTTTATGCGATGTTATACCCTCCAATCTTTGAGGTATGTAGCAACACTTCTAAAGATTTAATGTATTCAAAGTATGCTATGTGTTTAGAATTGTGGCATAATATGCTTACACAAGCAATTATTATTGATTCTTTTTTTGACAGATTACATGAATCTATTTTAAAATTGCTTAACGATAGAAATGACACTATACTGTATGACCCTTCTCCGGAATTAAAGTATACATATTCTCCGAAAAGCTATAATAAAAGCTCGACGAACTATAAAGATAAATTATTAGAACTATACAGACCAAGTATTGAATTTGCTTGCCGTGTTAAAGAAAAAACTCTTGACGATAGAAAAAGCACTACTACGCAAGATAAATCAATAAAAAGTATGATTAATTTTCCTTTTTTACAAAGTGGTAATCGCGGTATGAAAATGAATAATTATATCTATGATTGTATTGAATTTTTTAATACTTTCCAAGATTGGTTACCCAAAGAGTATAAAAATTATAAATCAGCTAAATTTC
>ERZ780223.3328-NODE-3328-length-12126-cov-5.515450_pt1 | contig 12126 bp, 13 predicted proteins | sample MGYA00511016_ERZ780223 | MGnify/ENA primary metagenome ERZ780223 (study PRJEB29588, sample SAMEA2159032) | human gut metagenome | biome: human gut; feature: human-associated habitat; material: faeces | place: Denmark | collected 2008/2010 ... | reverse complement strand
ATACCATAAATTTTAAAAAATAAAATAGATAACTTTTAAATAATATATTAATTTTTTGTTAATAAATCCATGCATAAATAAGTAGTTGGTATAGAATTATCATTATATTTATAAATTCTTCAAATTATATTCAAATTCAAAGCTTGCCCTGTTACTTGTAAATTCACATAGTTTTTTACCTTTAAATGTAAATTTATAATATGCTGTGCAGGAAGCGCTTTCATGAATTGTTCGGCTCATTTTTCCATGATCGGGTGCATAAAGCGGCTGAGCATTTTTTTCAATTAATACTGTATTCAGCTCATAATATCCTTGCTTTACAGTGACGGAATTTTTGCTTATTCGCTTTATTTTTGCACCAAGATAAGTAGCAATGCGATATTCCCTTCTATTCATCATTACGATACCGATTATTCCTGTAAAATGTCCTCCCAATATGGGAATATCCGCAACGGATAGCATAAGCGAGCCATTGCTGAAGTGACATTGTGTCCAAATATATCTATTTGGAAATGAACGGCCGCAGTCTCCTTCAATATATCCCATACTATTTTTAAAAATCAATAGTTGTCCATTAACATTGATTTGTCCGTCAATTCGATGTCTCATACTGTAAACACTATGTCGGCATTGCATGAATGGTATAAATTGAAATGGTCCCATAATATCATACTTGATTGGTGAAAGATGACTGAAATTCAGATTTCCCTGTATTATAATGTCTTTTGTATAAATATTGATGTTAATTCCTTTTTCGGAAAATTGGTTTTCGCCAATTTTGACGGATAATTGTTTATCTTGAAATTTCAGAGAATCGAAATATATGTTAAAAGCAGAAGAGTTTGTAATTATCTGCAATGACGCAGTTTCTTCCTGATTGCTTCGATGAAATGCCGGAATAAATGCAATTGTATGATCATCGTTAATACATTTGAAGTACCAGCCTTTAAAATAGTTTTTTTGCAACAACTGAAATATTCCTCCTTAATTTTCTATTTAGTATTTCCTATTTAAAAAAAGTTATTCAGCAGCTATATTTTTAAGTGGATACTATTAACGTGTCCGCTGTCAATAATTTATATGGAAAATTTTACAGTAAAGGAAATAACATCATTTTTATAATTAACAGAAATACTGCCATTATGAAGCAATACAATTTCTTTTGCAATTGAAAGTCCGAGTCCGAAGCCTTCTTTTTCTTTTGAGTGCGATTTATCAGCACGGTAAAAACGTTCAAACAAATGCGGAATATTATCTGTATTGAAATTTTTGCATTGATTTTGACAAGTCAGTATAATTATACCTTTTTCTAACCGTAAATAAAGCTTTATCTTAGATTCTTCATCTGAATATTTAAGTGAATTATCAAGTAAAATTCCTGTAAGTTCGTCTATTTTATCTGGATTGCCTATAAATCTTATATTATTTTGTATATCAGATATTATTTCTTTCTTTTCTTCAAAGGCTCTGCTTTCAAAATATAATGTTGTATTTTCTATAACCTTGCTTATATCAAATTGCTTAAAATCGTCAGGTTTTTTTTCTTGATTTGAAAGTTTTGAAAGAGTTAGCATTTCATTTACAAGTCTGCCCATTTTCTGAGACTGAACCTTAATACAGCTTGTAAATCTGTTTGAACCGATTTTCTTTTCCATAAGTTCCGCAGTTGCTGTAATTACGGTAATCGGAGTTTTAAGCTCGTGGCTAGCATTTGAAATAAATTCTTTCTGTCTTCTATAATTTTCGCTTATTGGTTTTACTGCTTTACCTGATATTATATATACAATCACTAGTATTAAAATAAATATTATAACGCCCGATAGAATTGACACTAATAATAATTGACGAATGTTTTTTTCAGCCTGTGTACTGTGTATAAATATGTGGATCCTGAATTTATCAGTTTCTGTAACGTCATGATTGTAGCTTATATTATTGACAATAAAATCAGATTTGTCAGTTCTTTGTAAAAAAGAAATTGCATCAGCTTCTGATATTTTTTGAGAAATATTGCCTTGATTAATTTCTACGAGGTTATTGTTTTTATCCGTTATAAAATAGAAGCATCTGAAATTATTTAAAATCTGAGGTATCCCTGAAGGATAAATATCATTAAAGTCACAAATTTTAACCTTATAATTCTGTGCTGATGCAGCAGAAGCATCTTCATTGTATTGTATTTCTATTCTGTCAATATTTAGTTTAACATCAGGGTTATTTGTACTTTCTGAAGCGCTTGACATTGTCCACCAGACAATAGAAATCAGGAATCTATCCTGTGACACTTTTGTTATATAGTAGCAACCGGCTGCTCATTACAGATAAAATCAGAGTTATCCGTAAAATATTGCCCTGATTAAATTTGTATTCTTTGTGAATTAATTTTGAATTACCCAGCTCATCGGTCAATTCAAAGTAAATTCCTCCGCCAGCACAATACCATTCAGCGCTTGTATCAGTACAAGTTATTTCGCCGTTGAGCGTAATATTTTTAATTGTTCTTGGATTATATGGAATAATATGATCGCCGATATCGTTTGTATCAGTATCTTTTAAATAAATTATTTCTTTATCAATATCTGGCATATTGGAATAAGCGGTCTGTTTTATCATCTCGTCTGCGGTTTTAAATTCACTATGATATGAAATCTGCATAAAAAGATTTAAAATCAGCAGCATTACAAAAAGAATAACAAACGAAATTGAAGTTGAAAGAATAAAAAACTTCTTCCTAAGACGTTTTATTTATCTCTGCGTCTAGATAAGGCGCGTATTCTTGCCATCAGTTCCTTTGTATTAAATGGTTTTGTAAGATAATCATCAGCGCCGCTTTCAAGTCCGTCTACCTTATCTTCGATTTCTGACTTTGCAGTAAGTATTAAAACAGGTGTATTAATATTATTTTTCCGGATTTCAGAAAGCGCCTGAATTCCGTCCATTTCAGGCAGCATAATATCCAGAATTATTATATCATAAATTCCTGATAATGCATTATCAAGTCCGTTTACTCCGTCATATGCTGCATCAACATAATATCCTTCCATCTCAAGCATTTCAGTTAATATCATAGAAAGATCCTTTTCATCTTCTACAATGAGTATACGCATATATTTCACTTCCTTAAAATTAATTATAACACATTTTACAAAAAAACGCACGCCTAAAAATAAGGCGTGCGTTTTATAATATATTAAGAGGGAATAAGATAAAGAAGAAAGCAATTTCATTATCAATTTATTGGAGATGTAATATGAACTGATCTTACTTTAATATATTTTGTCAAGTCTGTGCCTTCAGGTAAATTGTTTCCCCAGCTTTCAGCAACCCACCAGTAAAACAGGTTAGCTTCCTTTTCATTCATGCATTGTTCAGTAAGCCTTTTATAAAGTTCTTCATTACCGTTTTGTTCAACCTTTACATCATTCAATGTAATCTGATTTGGTTTTGTCATATCAATCTTGACTACTCCGGAATCATTTGTTTGCCATTCATAAGCAACCCAGTATTCATTATCGTCAATATTCTCAATAAAAGAAATACATCCTCCGCCGCCTACGCAGTCTTTCTTTTCAACTTCAAGAATCAATTCACTGCCTATTCCGGATTTAAATGTAATTTTATGTTCTGTAATTACACCCGCTTCGCCTTCAATTACCGGTCTGCCTTCATTTTGCTTATTTATATATTTTTGTTTCATAATGCATAAATCAAATGCGTTCCAGACGCCGTCGCCGTTCAGGTCATAATCTTTGTCATATAAATTCGGAGTACTTTTGTTTACAAGGAAATTCTGCAAATTATTAATATCGTCAATTGTATATTCTCCGGAAGCTTGACTGGTATTCCATGAGCCATGACCCATATTTGTATCAAGCTCAAGGCTCATAGGTCTTACGTTAATAACTGCAATAACTTCTTTGCAGGCAGCAGTCTTAAGCGCAGATACTTCCTCTTCTGTTTTTCCTGATGTTACAGATGAATCCGGTCTGTCGCCCGTCAACAGCCGCCTGATTGATCTCAGTTATACATTCCAAAGCTTCATGACAGCATTCATCGTCAGCATACCACCATTCATGAACATTATCGACCTGACGAGGTTCGTTCATTCGCATTATCTCAATCTCAAATAACATCGAGATAATTACCTCCTTTATAATAATTTTATTTTCAAAAAATTATAAACATTTCACAATACAGCACAAACTGCGGCAGTTCAGAATTATACCATGTGTGAAAAGATATATAAGTCTGCTTTGTATATCAACCGCATCTGTAATTTTATGGCTGATATCAATCTTGCTTAATGACTATGCAGATTTATTTTCTATTTGAAGCATTCTGTTTTCCTTTAATGAATTAATTATATCATAAAAAGCTTGAAAAATCCTTTAAAAATTATCTAATTATACTCAAGATTTTTTAATAATTCTGGGCGAAAACTACAATCGCTGATAAAATATTTTTCGTTTTATTTACTGATTTTTTGTACAGTACTTCTATATTGATAAATTATTATAAAAGCAATATAATTATATAGTCACTCGTTTTTCTTTTGATTGATAAACTACATTATAACGCTTTGCTTTTTTTTGCAGGGCATTATTTATATACAACAAAGATGCCCACAGGATAAATCCTGTGGGCAGTACATCAAATTATTTTTGAACTTCAATTGAGTTTTTTTAGTAAAAACAGTAAATAATTATTTACCGCCAATACTCTGTTCAGCAAGGTGCTTAGCAATTGCAGCAGCATCAAGAGCTGTAATCTTACCATCGCCATTGAAGTCAGCAGCAGGATATTCATCAATTGAAACCGGCTTACCCATTGCATCAGCTAATGTTTTAGCAATAAATGCAGCATCAAGAGCTGTAAGCTTGCCGTCACCGTTAGCATCGCCAGGGATAAAGTCATTAGAAGTAAACTTAATGTTCTTGCCGTCAGCATACTGTTTGATTTCTGTTGGAGCTTCAGATGTACCAGCATTACCCTTAAGTGTTAAATCACCATAAGGAATAGCTGTAACATATACATTGAATTTGTCAACGTTAGCCTGTGAAAAGCCCATTTCGTCAATATTCATGATCAATGTCATAAGCTTGCCTTTAACTGTAGTAGCTGCAGAAATATCAACCTTATTAAGGTGATTTACAAGTTTAACGCTTAATTCTTTAATGTCAGCGTCTGTAATAGCGCCGTTTTCGCCAGTGCCCTTGTAATCAGCTTTTTCTGCAACATATCTGATAATATCATCAGTTGTAGCAGCTTCAGACAGTTCGTTGTCAAAGAAATCCATAACCATAGTAGAAGTCAGGAAAGCTGTATTTCCCATGTTATCAAGCTTAAGTGAATCAGGAACATTTACAACTGCCAGATTTTCGCAAAGACCAAAAGCATAATCAGCAATACCAATAACAGCCAGTTCTTCATCGCCTTCAGTAACTGTAGCAGGAATTGTAGCTTCTTCAACAGAAATATCGTTCCAAGCTGTTACTACAACGCCGCCTTCAACTTTTTCATATTCAAAAGGTGCTGCTTCATCAGCGCTTACGCCTACAAATGGAATAGCAGAAGCAAGTAAAGAAAGTGCTCCGGCAGTAGCCATTAACTTTGAAATAGTTTTTTTCATAAGTAATTCCTCCAATTTTTATAATATACATAATAATATCATTAAAACCTCTTTTTGTCAAGAAATTTTATGTAAAATTCATAATTTACCAGTTTTCATCAAAAAAGAAGTTAAAATGTAAGAAAAAATATTTAAAGGATACTATACTCAAAATTTTCCCATAATAATTCTGTACCCAAATCTGTTCCGAACGGCAGAAGAGCAAGAGCTATAAACATTGTTTCTTCCGTGGAAATATCGGTTCTGATAAGTGTAGCATAGTCGCCTTCGATCTTTATAACTTTGTATTTATATGATCCCATATTCTCCTCCATAAATATAATAATACACGACTGGAATAAAGTCAATATGTTTATTAACATTTTCGTAAAAAATGCATAATATTATATTAAATATGTTGATAGGATGTGGTGTTATGAACAGTACAATTGTTGTACTAATAGTTTTTATATCATTATTTTTGTTTATATGCGCATGCGGAATGTTAAAAAAAATATTTGGCGAAGAATGTATTTCAGATTACTGTAATATTTCTGTAATTGTACTTTATGGTAATGAAAATATAAAATTAAAACTTAATCATGTTGTTAATAAAATGCAGTGGATAGATGAAGATTTAATTAATAAGAATAACATAATTAATAAGGCAAGAGAATTTTTACAAATAGCTTATGAAAAGATGAAAAATAATGATAGACGGTGGTTTAAATATAGAACAAAAAGAGCTTTGCAATAATTACTGTCATAAATATGATTTTCTGGAATTTACAACTCCCGACAGTTTAAATGATATGATATTTAATTTGCAGAAAAATAATTAATATTTTATCAGAAATTTATTAAGCTGGATCAAATCTGATATGCCTATATTACCGTCCGAATTAAAGTCAGCGTTATTTTTATCAATATCTGTTTCGATGCCTGCAACAAATCTTTTTAGTACAACAGAATCAAATATATTTACTTTTTTATCGTTGTTAACATCGCCTTTAATTAAGGTATCTATACTTTCAGACGGCAGTGTTGGCTGTTCCCCGGAATAATAATCGGAAAGTGAAATACCGTTTGCACCTATTGCGAATTTGTGGTCAAGACTTATAAATTTACCGTTTTCGTCCTGCCATAATGCAGGTTTAACAAGCGCATATTTATCTTCGTCCCAGGTTCCGAAATTATCGTATACCAATCCGCCGGTATCACCTGAATTTTCATTAAAGCACCAAAAAGTATGATGTATTCTGTTCTCGATCATCAAGTCTCTGAGACAGGTCAGCCATTTAGTATTTGCACCGTCAGGATCGTGCTGTTCATCTATAAATCCGCCCCATTCGCCCATAAGAAGCGGTGCAGTTTTTTCTTCTAGAAGATAAAACCAGTTGTCATACCAGTATTCTTCCATTATACTTTCCTGTGTAAAGCCTTCATGGAACCAGCTTTGTTCATAAACCAGCGGACCGTAATCATGGGGCGAGTATACCAGTTGACTTTGATGTTCACCTAAATCAATAGGATTTTCCTTTGCACCCCGAAAGTTTCCGCCCCACCATGCACCGTAATAAAATTCCGTATTAGTAGTCCAGTCTTTTGCCGGAGCAGTCCAGTCGTAGCCTTCTTTAGGGTAGACTTCTATTCCCTCTACCATTATAAGTAGATTTGGATTAATTGCCAGTACTTTTTCCGCAGCGCACTCGGCAGCATATTTCCAGTTGTTAGGATCCTCGGAATCGTCCCATTTTGCCATTTGCGACGGAACGTCGGCTTTGCCGTGAGGCTCGTTTTTCAAATCTATTGCAATAAGCGTATCGTCGTCTTTATAATAATCTGTAAGCCATTCTAAAGCTTCATACCAGTCTTCAGTGGAATATTTGTCAGTATACCATAGGCTGATCTGATGACCGGCTGAAGCTGTTTCAGCGCTGTGTATATCAATCATGATTTTTATGCCCAGTTCTCTGCACCATTCCACTGCCTGATTCCATACATCAAAGCTGTATTTTACTTTACCGCCTACAACACCCTCTACTGTCAGTTCCGGATTAGTCCATTCATTTATTTTTGGCGTCGCCGGATCGGGTTCGTTGTTTTTCCATTGAAGCAGCAGCTGAGTAGACATAGGAACACGAAGAAGATTAAATCCATGGTCTGCAATTTCTGTAAGCATTTCGTGCATATTCCGTGACCATACGCCGTCAAAAACCTGACTGCCTACATTGTATCCGAACCAATTGCACCCTGTAAGCCATACCGGATTTCCGTACATATCTACTATTTCTGCGTTTTCATTGACATGCAGCCAGTCGTCATGATATTCGTCCGGTTCCGCTGCACTTGGAACGGTACTTCCATAAACGCCGACAAAAACTGATGAAACCGCTATAACTGCGGCCGCAATTCTTTTTAAGTTTATTCTTTTCATAACTAACACCTCCTGTTATTTTTATAGTAGCATGTAATTTTCATATTGTCAATATTCTTTCTTTTATAAACAGGAATTTTATGTTTGCAAAAAAATACGTAAAATAATTGATTTTTCTGTTGAAAAATAGTATAATAAAAAAGGTATAGTGTAATGACGTTTAAGAAAGGGAAGAGCATGGAGCAGGATTCGCTGAAAATTGAAGGTACTATTGAAGCTGTCATATACAGAAATGAAAATAATGGGTATACTGTTCTGGATATAGATACAGGTGGCGAGCTTGTAACTGCCGTTGGCGAACTTGGCGACGTTGAAGCGGGCGAAGCGCTTCTGATGGAGGGGCAGTATGTCACTCATGCCAAATTCGGAGTACAGTTTAAAGTAGAATACTTTGAAAGAAAGCTGCCCAATACATCTGTTAATATATGCAAATATCTTTCTTCAGGTGCTATAAAAGGGATAGGTCCGGCGCTTGCAAAGAAAATTGTCGATGTATTCGGCGAACAGACGCTGGAAATTATGGAAAAGGAACCTAGAAGGCTTTTAGAAATAAAAGGTATTTCTCCGAAAAAATGCGACAGTATAGCTGAAGAGGTTCAGAAAATTTTTAATCTCAGACACCTGATGATTTATCTTTCCGAATTTGGCCTTAAAGCAGGTATTGCCATGCGTGCATATCAGCTGTGGGGACGTCAGGCGATTGAAATGATTAAGGCTAACCCTTACTGTCTTTGTGACAATTACATAGGCTTGTCTTTTAAAAAAGCGGAAGAAGTAGCGGGAGAGATGAATATTCCGTCAGATTCACATAAGCGAATTGAAGCGGGATTTATATATCTTCTCAGCGAAAATGCAAATGCTGGTCATTCATGTATACCGATTGACGTTTTTGAAAAGCTTGCATGTACCTATCTGAAAATCACTCAGGCTGATTTTTATGAAGTGTATAACGAACTGATGGAAGAACAGAAAATTTATGAGTATATAAAGAATGACAGGGGATTTATATACCTTGACGATTATTACTGCGCTGAAAGTTATATTGCAGGAAGGATCGGAGTAATACAGGCGTTTTCAAGTCCTGACGACTATGATTATGAAAAGCTTATTGACATAGAGGAAGAACAGAACGGGATACATTATGAAAAGCTTCAGCGTCAGGCTATAACAACGGCTTTGTCCAGAGGTATTATGATTATGACAGGCGGTCCGGGCACCGGTAAAACTACTACTTTAAACGCTATTATTTCTCTTTATGAAAAAAAAGGCGAATCTGTAATGCTTGCTGCACCTACAGGAAGAGCTGCGAAACGTATGTCCGACTTGACCGGACGTGAAGCGAGAACAATTCACCGTTTACTTGAAGTGGAATTTGATGCGGGAGGAAAACTGAAATTCAAGCATAATGAAAGCGATCCTCTTGAATGTGATGTTGTGGTAGTTGATGAGATGTCGATGGTTGACGTTATTCTTTTTGAAAGTCTTTTAAGAGCACTTAAATTAAACTGCCGTCTTATTATGGTAGGAGACAGTGATCAGCTTCCGTCTGTGGGTGCGGGCAATCTTCTTAAAAGCCTTATTGAAAGTAAGTGTATACCTGTAATTGAATTAAAAGAAATTTTCCGTCAGGCAGAGCGGAGCTGTATTGTTACGAATGCTCATAAAATAGTAAGAGGAGAAATGCCTGATCTTACACAGAAGAATAATGATTTCTTTTTCTTTAAAAGATCTCAACCGGAAATGGCAATAAATCTTATAATTGATCTCGCTAAAAAACGGCTGCCTAAAGCATATAACTATTTATCAGTTGACGATATACAGATCATATCTCCGTCAAGAAAAGGCGTCGTTGGAGTAATAGAACTTAATAAGGCGCTGCAGGCACAGCTTAATCCTGCCAGTACAATGAAAAAAGAGGCAAGGTCTGTTATATATACTTTCCGTGAGGGAGATAAAATAATGCAGACTAAAAATAATTATGACATTGTTTGGTCAAAAGACGGAGAACAAGGTGCCGGTATTTATAACGGAGATATCGGAAAAATTCTAAGTATCAACAGACAGCGTATGGAAGCGGTTATTTCCTTTGACGGAAGAAATGCCGTATATACGTTTGATATGCTGGATCAGCTTGAACTGGCTTACGCAATAACCGTGCATAAAAGTCAGGGAAGTGAGTTTGAGGCGGTAATTATGCCGCTTATGGGAGGTTTTGAAAAGCTGTTTTATCGAAATCTTTTGTATACGGCTGTTACACGTGCAAAAAAGCTGCTTATAATAATAGGTACGGAAGAAATTATAACAAAAATGGTTGTAAACAATAAGCGTACAAACAGATATACCTGTCTTACCGCTATGCTCAGGGAAGAAATCAAACCGCATGAATAAAGCAGTGAGTTATATATTGGATTTATTTTTTCCGAACAGATGTCCGGTTTGCAGAAGCTTTACAGAATATAATGAACTTGTATGTGAAAAGTGCATGAAAAAACTGGAAAAGTACACATTTGAAAGTATCGACGCTCTGCCGATAACAGGTGCGTTTTATGACAGAAAATTAGCGGGTTATTATTATGAAAATGAGGTAAAAAACGGTATTTATTCTTTAAAGGACGGACATAAAGAATTCGGTTATTACCTAGGAAATATTATATCGGAAAAAATAATATGTGATGAAACAATTTCTAAAGCTGACTGTATTATACCTGTGCCTATGTCTGCAAAGAGCTTCAGACTGCGCGGATATAATCAGGCAGCGGTTATAGCGGAAACTATTTCCACTATAACCGGAATTAAAATGATGACAGATATTTTATATAAACATGAGTCAAAGGTTCAGCATAGTCTGAACATGACTCAGAGAATGGAAAACGTCAGTGCGTATAGTATAAAAAATACCGACCTTTCGGGACGGAAAATTATTATATGCGATGATGTTTGTACGACCGGAAGCACAATCAACAGATGTGCGGAATTATTAAAAAGTATGGGAGCAGCCGAAGTTTATGCGGCTGTCGGAACAACAACAAAACTTAAGAAGGAATGAAGAAAATGGCACAGGACATTGGAATTGATTTAGGAACAGCAAATATTGTTATGGCAGTCAATGGCAAAGGGGTAGTATTAAATGAACCGTCTGTTATAGCAGTAAATAAGAGGACAAATAAAATCCTTGCAGTAGGTAAAAAGGCCTATAGAATGGTAGGAAAATCTCCGGAATACATATCGGTTATAAGACCTTTATCATGCGGCGTTATTTCAGATGACGAAATGACTCAGTGTCTGATACGTGAGTTTGTCAGAAAAGCCAGCGGATACAGATTGATTAAACCCAGAATAGTTATATGCGTTCCGTCTTTTATTACCGACGTAGAAAGCCGTGCAGTTGTAGAAGCAGCTATGAATGCAGGTTCAAGAAAGGTTTATCTTATTCAGGAGCCTATTGCAGCAATACTCGGAGCAGGTATCAATATGTCAAAAGCAAGGGGACATCTTGTAGTTGATATCGGAGGAGGTACGACTGATGTTGCCGTTGTATCAATGAACGGCGTAGTCACTTCACGTTCTATAAAAACGGCGGGAAATATGATTGACAATGCTATTGTAAGATATATTCAGAAAAGGCATAAATTGCTTATCGGCGACAGAACAGCTGAATCAATAAAAAAAGAATTAACTAATTTATATGATCCAAGTGACGATGTCAGAATGAATATCGGAGGAAGAAATTTAATAAAAGGACTTCCGGAAATGATTAATATAAGTGAAATGGAGGTTTTTGACGCCATTGAAGATGAAGTATTTGAAATAGTTGACGCCATCAGAAATCTTCTGGAAGATACGCCTCCGGAACTCGTAGGCGATATATATGAAAACGGTATTATCCTCACAGGCGGAGGTGCTTTGCTGGGAGGATTGGATAAATTAATAAACAGAACCTTAAGCGTAAAATGCAATATTGCCAAAGATCCTATGGGGTGTGTTGCAAGAGGTACTGTTCAGGCGTTTAAGCGTATTGACAGTCTTTTAGACGGTTTTGAAAACGTTGCTTTATATCAGTATAAATAAAATATAAATTGTT
>ERZ780223.3318-NODE-3318-length-12152-cov-4.379020_pt1 | contig 12152 bp, 9 predicted proteins | sample MGYA00511016_ERZ780223 | MGnify/ENA primary metagenome ERZ780223 (study PRJEB29588, sample SAMEA2159032) | human gut metagenome | biome: human gut; feature: human-associated habitat; material: faeces | place: Denmark | collected 2008/2010 ... | reverse complement strand
GCCTACAACAGTACTCCTTTCTTTGAATATTACAAGGACGACTTCCGTCCCTTCTACGAAAAGAAATACGAGTTTTTAATCGATTTCAACGAAGAACTCTGCCGACTTATTTGTCAACTGACAGATATTGAAGTAGCCCTAAAACGAACTACAGAATATAAAATGGATTTTGCTCCGGATGAGTATGATTTCAGAGAAGCCATCCATCCCAAAAAAGATTTCCGGGAGACGGACCCGGAATTTATTCCCCACCCTTATTACCAGGTATTCGAAGCCCGGAATGGTTTTCGTCCGAATTTAAGTATGATAGACTTACTATTCAATATGGGGCCAGAAAGCTTATTAGTCCTACAACCACAAACAAGAAAATAGAGCAATAACCTTTTTTAAGATATTTCTAAACAAGAAAGCATCTTCAAACAATCTGTTTCTACTTCTTTTCGAGATAAAAAAGAAGTAGAAACAGACAGGCAAATTTATACTCAATCAACACATAGAAAAAGTATACTAAAAAAAAGCTTCTCCTTCCTTTTCCTAAACCATTATTTCGTGTTTTTATCACGAAGATACACCGGTACAAGCTTTTGAGATAAAATTTAAAAGTGCACAAAATAAAAGTGAAAATATGTGCAAAATAGTGAATATGTATCTTAAAAAACAATGTCGGAAATAATTTGTTATCAAAAAAATGCACAAAAGTGTGCAAAAAAACAAAAAAGGGTTGACTTTTGTGTTAATGTTGACTAATATATGATATATAAAATAAATCGTTGAAAAAAACGATCAAAATAAAGGAGGAGCAATCTATGAGAATGAAGAAAGCTTTAGTAGCAACACTTACAGCAGCAATGGTATTTTCACTTACAGCGTGTGGATCATCAGGAGAGTCAGCAGGAGGTTCAAGTTCAGGATCAAAAGATGCAAGTTCAAGTTCATCAAAATCAGACGATCTTATCTCTATCGGTTTTGCACAGGTTGGTCATGAGTCGGACTGGCGTACAGCAAGTACAGAGTCTTGTCGTTCAACATTTTCTAAAGAAAATGGATATAATCTTTCATTTGTTGATTGTGACAACAAATCAGCAGACCAGCTTGAGGCAGTCAGAAACTTCGTTGAGCAGGAAGTTGACTACATAATCATTGATCCTATTGTTGAGACCGGTTGGGATACGGTATTAAAAGAAGCAAAAGATGCAGGTATCCCGGTACTCGTTATTGACCGTAACATCAAAGTTGATGAAAGTCTTTACACGGCTTGGGTAGGTTCAGACTTCACAGCAGAGGGTGAGTCAGCAGGTGCTTGGCTTAAAGCATATCTTGAAGCTAAGAAGAAGACAGACAAAGTAAACATTGTAACTATTGCAGGTACAAATGGTTCTTCAGCACAGATTGGTCGTACAAAAGGTTTCAACAAATATGTTGAGGCAAATGGCTGGAATCTTCTTGATGAGCAGGACGGTGACTTCACACAGGATGGTGGTCAGAAGATTATGGAGTCTTATCTTAAGTCATACAAAGATATTGATGTAGTTGTATGCCAGAATGATAACGAAGCATTCGGTGCTATCGATGCATTAAAGGCAGCAGGTAAGACATATGGCAAGGATGGAGATATCATCATTATCTCATTTGATGCTACAAACGCAGGTCTTAAGAATGTAAAAGAAGGCTCTATCAATGCAGACTTTGAGTGTAACCCACTTGCAGCTCCATATCTAGAGGACATCATCAAAAAGATTAAGGACGGTGGAAAACCTGACAACCAGAAAGTATATGTTGATGAAGCATGCTTCGCTTGTGATGACACAGTTTCATCATTCAAGACAGATGAAGGAAAAGAAATTACTATGACAGTTGTTGATGACAAAGTTCTTAAAGAGCGTGCATACTAAAATATGTTTGCGATTTGAATGTGTTGACTAAGTACACAGATGCTTGAACAATACGGTGTAGGTATAGGAACTGATTTAAGCATATAAAACAAAATGTAAGAGAATCCGAACAGCATTCATGACGGTATAGTATTACTAGTTTAGACCAAATTAAGGTGCTAAAACCGGATTCTCTTATTATTTTGAAAATATATGAAAATTTTTAAGAAGATATGAATATTGAAATTTTCATATGTTCTCAAAAAAGACATGAAAGGAGACAGTGTAGATGAAGGAAAATGAAGTTTTAACTATGCGTGGCATAAATAAGACATTTCCCGGAGTAAAAGCTTTAAACGGTGTTGATTTTACACTTAGAAAAGGAGAGATACACGCCCTGATGGGTGAGAATGGTGCAGGTAAATCGACATTGATAAAGGTACTTACAGGTGTATATGACTTTGAAGCCGGTGAGATACGAGTTGACGGGACTGATGGACCTGTCGTAAATCATTCAACGCAGGAGGCACAGGAAAAAGGAATCGCAACAGTTTATCAGGAAGTAAACCTCTGTCCTAACCTTACGGTTGCAGAAAATCTTTTTATAGGAAGAGAGCCAAGAAATGCTCTTGGACTTATCCAATGGAAAAAGATGAACAAGATGGCACAGAAGATAGTAGATGATCTTAATATAGACATTGATGTTACTGTTGCTCTTGAAAATTATTCGGTTGCATTGCAACAGATGGTAGCCATTGCGAGAGCCGTGGATATGGATTCAAAGGTTCTTATTCTTGATGAGCCTACATCTTCGCTTGATGACAGCGAGGTTGAGAAGCTGTTCAAGATGATGCTTAGGTTGAAAAAAGAAGGTGTAGGAATTGTCTTTGTAACACATTTCCTTGAACAGGTTTATGCAGTATGTGACATGATAACCGTTCTTAGAAATGGTGAGCTGGTCGGAGAATATCCGGTTGCAGAGCTTCCAAGAGTAGAACTTGTTGCAAAGATGATGGGTAAGAACTTTGATGATTTAGCTTCTATTAAAGAGGCGGAGAGTTCGGTACAGGATGAGATTATCATTGATGCAAAAGGACTTGGACACAAAGGAAAGATAAAACCTTTCAATCTTGTTATACACAAAGGAGAAGTTATCGGTCTTACCGGACTTTTAGGTTCAGGACGAAGCGAACTTGCCAGAGTTATCTATGGTGCCGACAAATCGCAGAGTGGTACTCTTAAGGTAAAAGGAAAAGAAGCTAAAATAAATTCACCTATAGATGCCATGAAGCTTGGCATGGGATTTTTGCCGGATGACAGAAAGGCTGAAGGTGTTATCGCAGATCTTTCAATTAGGGAAAATATGATACTTGCGGTTCAGGCAAAGCGTGGAATGTTCAGACTTCTGCCAAGATCAGAGCAGGAAAAGATTGCTGACAAATATATAAAGGAAATACAGGTTAAAACACCTAGTATGGAAGTTCCTATAAGCCAGTTGTCAGGTGGTAACCAGCAGAAAGTAATCCTCGGTAGATGGCTTGCCACAAATCCTGATTTTCTTATTCTCGATGAGCCTACAAGAGGTATTGATATAGGAACAAAAACAGAGATACAGAAACTTATAATCAAACTTGCCAAAGAAGGCAAGGCTGTAATATTTATCTCATCTGAGATTGAAGAAATGCTTAGAACATGTGATAGAATGGTCGTTTTAAGAGACGGTGTCAAAGTTGGAGAGATTGATGATGAAATGACACAGAATTCTATCATGAAAGCTATTGCGGGAGGTGACAAGGATGAGTAAGGAGAAGAACTCGTTTTGGAAAAAATGCACGGGAAGTAAATTGTTTTTTCCTGCCGTGTGTCTGCTGGTGGTGATACTTGTGAATGTTATCAAATCACCAAGTTTTTTACAGATTTCAATAAACAACGGAGTATTGTATGGAAGACTTATAGATATTGCAAACAGAGGTAGTGAGATTGCGATACTTGCAATAGGAATGACACTTACCATTGCTGTTTCAGCGGGTACTGATATATCAGTAGGTTCGGTAATGGCACTTGTTGCATCCTGCTGTTGTACATCACTTGTAGGATATGGAGTAAATTCAGCTTCATCTGTTAAGATGCCTATCATCTTCGGTGTACTGTTTGGAATCTTTATCGGTGGTGTCTGCGGATGCTTCAACGGTTTTATGGTTTCAAATCTTAAGGTTCAGCCGATGGTAGCGACGCTTGTACTCTATACGGCTGCAAGAGCCGTAGGTCTTGTTGTAAGCAACAACCAGAATACATATGTTCATGTAAAACAGTATAAATATCTTGGAAACTTCTGGCATATAGGAGGCTGGGAGTGCCCGATACCTACACCTATATTTGTAGCGGCTATATGTGTTATACTTGCAACACTTCTTCTTAAAAAGACGGCACTGGGAATGTATATACAGGCTGTTGGTATAAATCCAAAGGCTGCAAGGATTATGGGTATAAATTCAGGACTTATCATTTTCTTATGTTATGTAATATGTGGTCTTGGTGCAGGTATTGCTGGAACTGTTGCATCATCGAGAATTTATTCGGCTGACTCAAACAACATAGGTCTTAACTTTGAAATGGATGCTATCCTTGCCGTAGCACTTGGTGGTAACAGTCTTGCGGGTGGTAAATTCTCACTTGCCGGTTCTATCATCGGAGCATATACGATACAGGCACTTTCTACAACGCTTCTTGCTTTCGGTGTAAAGACTGAGCAGGCTCCTGTTATTAAAGCTATTGTTATTGTTATAATCGTTGTTATACAGGCTCCTGCAATCCAGAGTTATATGAAGAATAGAAAAGCACGCAAAGCTGGTGCTACCGGAGGGGAGGCTGTTGCGAAATGAAAAATAAATTAAAAATTGGAGGCAATAATCTTTTATTGCTCATTACGATAGTTCTTTTTATTGTTATGTACGGAATAGGTTGTGTTATATATGAAGATAAAGGTTTCGGACATTTCCAGACATTGTTAAATCTTCTTATAACAAATGCAGGTCTTATATGTGTAGCCTGCGGTATGACCTGTGTAATGCTTACCGGAGGTATCGACATTTCGGTAGGTTCACTTGTCGGACTTGACTGTATGGTAATGGCATACGGCATGACAAATCTTAAATGGAGTCCGGTTGTTGCTATAGCGGTTGTATTGATAATCGGTCTTGTGTTTGGTGCCGTTCAGGGATTTCTTATCGGTGTGCTCGGCATCCAGCCATTTATTATAACAATGGCAGGTATGTTCTTTGCAAGAGGTATGATAGCCGTTATCACAACTGATATGGTAAACATTAGTAATGAAACATTTGCAAAATGGGCAGACTGGAAACTTCAGCTTCCATTTGGCGGTTACACTAATAGACACGGTGTTATGATGAACCCTTTCATCAGAATGCCTGTTATCATCGCACTTCTTGTAGTTGTCATAACATTCATAATCCTTAAATTCACAAAGTTTGGCCGTTCTCTTTACGCTGTAGGTGGAAGTGAATCATCAGCAAAACTTATGGGATTAAATGTTAAAAAGACAAAGATGAAAGCGTATATGTTATCTTCATTGCTTTGTTCTATCGGTGGAATATTATATTGTCTGAACAGTATGTGTGGATTCGTTGCACAGGCAAAATTCATGGAGATGGATGCCATCGCTTCATCAGTAATCGGTGGAACGCTTCTTACAGGTGGTGTCGGAAATGTTATCGGTACATTGTTCGGTGTACTTATCAAAGGTACTATTGATACACTTGTAAATACAAACGGAAAACTTCTTTCATCATGGTCAAGTATCGCAATATCAGCACTGCTTTGCTTCTTCATAGTTCTTCAGGCTGTATTTGCACTTGTTAAAGAGAAAAAGAAAGAGTGATGAATTTACAAACAGTAACAGAATAGTCTTTTTATAGCTGAACTGTTACTAAAAAACCATATTTTACTTGATTAAATGTTTTTTTTAAGGTATTATTAGTATGGTGTTAAGAAAAAACTAAATTATTTTAGGAAAAAATATCATCTGATGTTTTTGGCAGACTTAACAGCCAGAAACATCAGATGTTGTTGCATTAAAACAAATTAAAAAATATCGAGAGGAAAAGGAGAAGTAGAATGGAAGTAAGAAATTATAAATTTTGGTTTTGTACCGGTTCACAGGATTTATATGGTGATGAGTGTCTCGCAAATGTAGCAGCTCACTCAAAACAGATTGTAGAGGCTTTAAATGCTTCAGGAAAACTTCCTTTTGAGGTTGTGTTAAAACCAACTCTTATTACAAATGAACTTATAAGAAAAACATTTAACGATGCAAATAATGACCCTGATTGTGCAGGTGTTATCACATGGATGCACACATTCTCACCTGCAAAATCATGGATATTAGGACTTCAGGAGTACAGAAAACCTTTACTTCATCTGCATACACAGTTCAATATGGAAATCCCATATGACACGATAGACATGGATTTCATGAATGAAAATCAGGCAGCACATGGTGATAGAGAGTACGGTCATATCGTATCACGCATGAAGATTGAGCGTAAGGTTGTTGTCGGACACTGGTCAGATGAAAAAGTACAGGAAAAGATTGGTTCATGGATGAGAACGGCAGTCGGTGTTGTTGAGAGCAGCCATATCAGAGTTATGCGTGTAGCTGACAACATGAGAAATGTTGCTGTTACAGAGGGTGACAAGGTAGAGGCTCAGCTTAAATTTGGCTGGGAAGTAGATGCTTATCCGGTAAATGAGATCGCAGATGCGGTAGCAGCAGTTTCAGAGTCAGATACAAATGCACTCGTCGATGAATATTATGATAAGTATGATATTCTTCTTGAGGGCAGAGATCCTGCAGAATTTAGAAAACATGTGGCAGTACAGGCTCAGATAGAAATCGGTTTTGAGAGATTTTTAAAAGAAAAAAATTATCAGGCAATCGTAACACATTTTGGAGACCTCGGTGCACTTAAGCAGCTTCCGGGACTTGCTATCCAGAGACTTATGGAAAAAGGTTACGGATTTGGAGCAGAGGGTGACTGGAAAGTTGCAGCAATGGTTCGCCTTATGAAAGTCATGACAGCAGGCATGAAAGATGCAAAAGGAACATCGATGCTTGAAGATTATACATATAATCTCGTACCGGGTAAAGAGGGAATACTTGAAGCTCATATGCTTGAGATTTGTCCGTCAATCTCAGAGGGTCCTATCCAGATTAAGTGCCAGCCTCTTTCAATGGGCGACAGAGAAGATCCGGCAAGACTTGTATTTACATCGAAGAACGGCCACGGTATCGCAACATCACTTATCGACCTCGGAAACCGTTTCAGACTTATTATAAACGATGTAGAGTGCAAGCAGACAGAGAAGCCTATGCCTAAGCTTCCTACTGCAACAAACTTCTGGACACCTGAACCGGACCTTTATACAGGAGCAGAAGCATGGATACTTGCAGGTGGTGCACATCACACGGCATTTACATATGACCTTACTGCTGAGCAGATGTGTGACTGGGCAGCAATGATGGGAATAGAAGCAGTCGTTATAAATAAAGATACAAATATCAGAGATTTCAAGAGAGATCTTATGCTCGGTGATATTGTTTACCGTTAGAGAGCAGATTATAATGCACGCTATGCACATAAAATGTGTGCAGAAGTAAAAATAATATGCTGCAGTACAAAAAAGGCAATACGCAGCATCAGTAGGTAAATACCATATAAATTATGACAAACAGACAAATAAAACATCATAAAAGCAGGAGGAGAAAAGTTAATGAAAGATATAATTGAAAGTGGAAAGACAGCTCTTGGTATTGAGTTTGGTTCAACAAAGATAAAGGCAGTTCTTATCGACGAAAACAACAATCTCATTGCTACAAGCGGACACAAATGGGAAAACAAATATGAGAACGGTGTATGGACATACAGCCTTGATGACATCTGGTCAGGACTTCAGGACTGCTACAGCAAACTTGCCGCAACAGTTAAAGAAAAATATGACGCAGAGATAACAAAAATCGGTGCTATGGGATTTAGTGCAATGATGCATGGATATATGGCATTTGATAAAGATGATACTCTTTTAGTACCATTTAGAACATGGAGAAATACTACCACTTCTGAAGCTAGTGACAAGCTTACTGAGGTATTTGATTTCAATATTCCACAGAGATGGAGTATTGCACATCTTTATCAGGCAGTCTTAAATAAAGAAGCTCATGTTAAAGATGTAAATTTCTTTACAACGCTGGCAGGATATATCCACTGGCAGCTTACAGGAAAGAAAGTCCTCGGTGTAGGTGATGCATCAGGAATGTTCCCTATCGACAGCACAACAGGTGATTATGACGAGAATATGCTGGGTCAGTTTGATGAACTTGTTGCTCCGGAAGGATTTGCATGGAAAATTAAAGATATTCTTCCGAGTGTTCTCTCAGCCGGTGAAGACGCAGGTGTCCTTACGGAAGAGGGAGCAAAGAAACTTGATGTTTCAGGAAAACTTCAGGCTGGTACAAGAGTTTGCCCTCCGGAAGGTGATGCCGGAACAGGAATGGTGGCAACAAATAGTATTAAGGTAAGAACAGGTAATGTTTCAGCAGGAACATCAGTATTTGCAATGATAGTTCTTGAAAACAGACTTAAAAAAGCTTACAGACAGATTGATATGGTTACAACTCCTGTAGGAGATGCAGTAGCAATGGTACATTGTAACAACTGTACATCAGAGATAAACGCATGGGTTGACCTCTTTAGTGAGTATTCAAAACTCATGGGAATAGAAGTAACTCCTGAGGAAATCTTTGATAAGTTATTTAAACAGGCATTACTTGCAGAAAAAGACGGCGGTGGAATCGTTGCTTATAACTACTTCTCAGGTGAGCATGTAACAGGATTTGAAGAAGGTCGTCCGTTACTCGTAAGAGAGACAAATGCAAAATTCAATCTTCCAAACCTTATGAGAGTTCAGCTCTACACGGCACTCGGTGCATTAAAGACAGGTCTTGATATTCTCTTTAAAGAGGAAAAAGTTGAGGTTGACTCAATCTTTGGTCATGGCGGATACTTTACTATAAAAGGTGTAGGTCAGAAAATTCTTGCAGGTGCCATCAACACTCCTGTATCTGTAATGGAGACAGCAGGTGAAGGTGGAGCATGGGGAATTGCAATTCTTGCATCATATATGGTAAACAAGAAAGACGGACAGTCACTTCAGGATTACTTAAGCAATGAAGTATTTGCAAACCAGCACGGTGAGGTTGTAGAACCTGACCCTGAGGATGTAAAAGGATTTGATGAATTTATCGAGAAATATACAAAGTGTCTTGCAATCGAGAGGGCAGCAGTAGAAAATCTCGAAAATACAAGATAGCAGAACTTTATAAAAGATAATCTTAAATTTACGAACAGGCATGGCGGAAGATGTCAGGTTTGTGAGTGAATAGTGATAAGAGCTGCATATTGATATTAAAGTCGTGATATTATATTATAATATTGGACAGTTTGATATTGATATTGCAGCTCTTATTTTTTGTGAGCTGTTATGTACGCTCGGTTTCTCCTCAAAACGAGTCATTTCGGCTGGACTTTTGATATACTGTTTCCATTTTCTCATTGTAACACCGTGTACGCATACATACTTTGTATGTATTGCGAAAATGTCATTGTATATCAAAAATCCATCTCGGAATTTTTCGTTCAGAAGATTCCAAGAGTACATTTGTATAGGAAAAGAGGTAAATGACATGAACAAAAAATATTTAGGAATCGTAAATTATATAAGAAATAATAAAAAAGACAGTGAAATTCTAACATATCTTTCAAACTATCATGAGAACGATATAGCTGATATTATTTTATTACTCACAACAGAAGAACGAAAGAAAGTATATAAGCTGCTTGGTTTTCAGAAAACGGCAGAAATATTTGCCTACTTTGATGAGCCTGAAAAATATCTGGAAGAAATACCGATTAATAATGCAGCAAAGATAATTTCTTTTATGGATTCGGATGATGCAGTCGAAATTCTTGAAAAACTTGACACGAAGAAAAAGAGTGAGATTGTAAAAAGGCTTGATGCAGATGCCGTTGCTGATGTAAATATGCTTCTTTCCTATGATGAGGAAGAAATCGGCAGATATATGACGACAAATTATGTTTGTATAAAGAAAGGTCTTTCCGTAAGACAGGCAATGAGCGAGCTTGTCCGTCAGGCAGGTGATAACGATAATATCATGACTATATATGTTGAGGATGAGTCAGAGAGGTTTGCCGGAGCAATAGATTTAAAAGACCTTATCATAGCGAGGGAAAATGATGACCTTGAAGAGATAGTTATACATTCTTATCCGTATGTGACAGACCACGAACTGCTCGATAACTGTATAGAAGATATTGTCGATTATTCGGAGGATTCAATACCGGTATTGTCAGAAGATAAAAAACTGCTCGGTGTAATCACATCAGAAGATATTGTAGACATTGTAGATGATGAGCTGGGTGAAGATTATGCTAAGCTGGCAGGTCTTACTGCTGAGGAGGACTTAAAAGAAACAACTGTGCAGAGTATGAAAAAGAGACTGCCGTGGCTTGTGATACTTTTGTTTTTGGGTGTTTTAGTATCATCGGTCGTTGGAATGTTTGAGAGTGTTGTAGCGGTAATTCCGATAGTTATATGTTTCCAGTCACTTGTGCTAGATATGGCAGGCACTAGCCGTTACAATCCGTGTATTGATGGATGAAAATCTCACGGGCAGACAGAAATTGTTTTTACTTGTAAAAGAAATGAAAGTAGGACTTGTAAACGGCGGAATACTTGGCATAATGGCACTCACGCTGCTCGGTGCATATATCCATTTCTTTAAAGGATATGGCTGGATTGGAGCATTTGCAATCTCAGGCTGTGTCGGAATTTCACTTTTGGCTGCGATGGTAATATCAAGCATGGTCGGAACGGTGATTCCTATGTTCTTCCATAAAATAAAGATTGACCCGGCAGTAGCATCAGGACCACTTATCACAACGGTAAATGATCTTGTGGCAGTTGTAACTTATTATGGTCTTGCATATATTTTTCTGATACAATTATGATATAGTGTAATAAAGAACATAATTATTGTTTACAGTTAAGGTGCGACCAATAGCAGAATAGATAAGATACCGAGAGTACCTTTAAGTTGAGAGAGGGAAAAAATTGACATTACAGCAGTTAAAATATGTGACAATAGTTGCCGAGACCGGTACGATTACCGAGGCAGCAAACAGATTGTATATCTCGCAGCCAAGTCTCACAAGTGCGATACATGAACTTGAAAAAGAAATGAACATCATTATCTTTAACAGAACGAACAAAGGCATAAATATCACAAAAGAGGGCGGGGACTTTTTGGGATATGCCAGACAGGTATTGGAGCAGGCGGCAATACTTGAGGATAAATATAAGAAAAATGCAGGCGGTAAAAAACAGTTCTGTGTATCAACCCAGCATTATTCATTTGCAGTAAATGCATTCGTAGACCTTATCAAAAAGTATGGTCAGGATGAGTATGATTTTTCATTGAGAGAAACACAGACCTATGAGATAATCGAGGATGTTGCCAAAATGAGGAGTGAGCTTGGAATTTTATTTTTAAATGACTTTAATGAAACGGTCATAAATAAGATACTGAAATCGAATGAACTTAAATTTACGCAGTTGTTTATTGCAAAGCCTCATGTATTTATAAGCAGAAAGCATCCGCTCGCAGAAAAAACGATAATAACAAATGATGAGCTTGAGATGTATCCGTATCTCTCATTTGAACAGGGTGAGCACAATTCATTTTATTTTTCAGAGGAAATCTTTTCTGCATCGGAGAGAAAGAAAAATATACGTGTAAGAGACCGGGCAACGCTTTTTAACCTGCTGATAGGACTAAACGGATATACCGTTTGCAGTGGTGTGATAGACAAGAAGCTAAATGGTAAGGATATTATAGCTGTTCCGCTTGCGGATGAGGGAGATATGCGTATCGGTTATATTATGCATAAGAAAGGGATGTTAAGCAGACTTGGGGAAACTTATCTGGAGTCGCTTGGGAAATACTTAACAATGTCAGGAAAGTAGCACAACGGATTATGACTATTGTTTGCTGTTAAAATTAAGAGCTTTATTCTATTTTGAAAATAGAGTAGGGCTTTTTTTGATGCAGCTATTTGAAAAAATATGATTATTTCTATCATGTTTATGTTTGTAAAATGTTATTTATATTGATATTTAAAAATTTGG
>ERZ780223.3310-NODE-3310-length-12167-cov-19.964581_pt1 | contig 12167 bp, 8 predicted proteins | sample MGYA00511016_ERZ780223 | MGnify/ENA primary metagenome ERZ780223 (study PRJEB29588, sample SAMEA2159032) | human gut metagenome | biome: human gut; feature: human-associated habitat; material: faeces | place: Denmark | collected 2008/2010 ... | reverse complement strand
AGTTAAAATCAAATAAACCAATTAATCCCCAGTTTATTGCACCAATAATAGTAAGTGTTAATGCAATAACATTTAATGTTTTCATTATTATCCTCCTTTTGTACTAATTTCATTAATTATATTAAACAAAAATTTTAAAATTATTCATGAATATTTGATATTTTTAACTAATATAATTAAGTGAAATATGAAGAAGAGGTGAAAGTTTGAAAAAAATATTTTTTGTAGGCTTAATAATAAGTTTATTTTTTTTAACAGGATGTGGTAAATATACGGAGAAAACTATAGTAAAAGATTTAAATAAAAAAATTAATGCTATAACTGGATATCATGTCCAAGGAAGTATGGAGATTTATAATGGTGATGATGCATATAAATATGATGTAACATCTTCATATGAAAATGATAACTATAGAGTTAGTTTAATTAATAAGGCAAATAATCATGAACAAATAATACTTAGAAATTCAGATGGAGTATATGTGCTTACACCATCGCTTAATAAAAGTTTTAAATTTCAAAGCAATTGGCCAGAAAATAATTCACAAGTATATATAATTCAATCTGTTCTTGTAGATATAAATGAAGATAAAAATATAAAACTAGAAGAAAAAGATGGAAATTATATATTAACTGCTAAAGTAAATCATTCTAATAATAAAAATTTATCATCACAAAAAATCTATTTAGATAAAAAACTTAATTTTACAAAAATAGAAGTATTTGACGAATCAGGTAATAAACAAATAAAAATGGTTTTTGATTCTATAGATACAAAAGCAACATTTAACAATAAATATTTTTCAACAAGTGAAAATATGAAAACTAGTGCTAGTGAAAATGCTAATGCAAATATAAATTCAAATGAGTCAAGTAATGGAAGCACTAATACTAAAGAAGAAATTAATGCTGATAATAAAGATGAAATTAGAAATAATAACTCATCAGAAGAAGCTAATATAAAATCAAATGAAAAAAATAGCAAAATAGAAAGTAGTTCAAATGATGAAGAACTAGATAGAAAATCACAAGAATCAACTAGTAGTTCAAGTAAAAATTCAGCAAATAGCTCAAGTAAAAATTCTACTACATCAATACTTGAAGAATCTGTATATCCTATGTATTTACCTAGTGGAACATATTTAAGTGATGAAGAATCAGTATCAAAAGATGATGGAAATAGAGTAATATTAACATTTGCTGGAGAATCTCCATTTATACTTGTTGAAGAAGCAGTTAGTAAATCAGATGAAATTGAAGTAATACCAGTATATGGAGAACCAACTATAATTCTTGATTCAGTTGCTGCATTATCAGATTCATCAGTTAACTTTATATCAAATGGAATAGAATATTATATAGCATCTGAAAGTTTAACAAAACAACAAATATTACAAGTAGCAGAATCTATAAGTACACTTCCTAATATGAAATAATAAGGTAATCATTAAAATTGTGTGGACCTCATTTATAAATTTAAAAAAATGAGGTTCATATCAATGTGATTACTTTTTTATTTTTTATAAAAATTTAGTTATTATGCATACTAATGATAAAGAAGAAAAAATATCTATTCATTTGTTTTCAAATATGTTATAATTATTACGGTGAGGATATATGAAGAAGAAACAAATTTTAAAAAATATAGAAAAGAATACAAAGGATAATAAATCAAAAGGAGAGAAAGATGTATTTTTTAAATTTATCACAACACTTGTTGTACTAGTACTATTAGGTATATTAGTATATTTCCTAATTGGTGTATTTTATACTAAAGAAATAGACTTTAAGAGTGATAACAAAAAAGATACAAAAGAAGATGTTACTATTGATAATTCAACAATAACTTTGGGTCAAATTTTTGATCAAGCAGAAGATGAATATTATGTTCTTGTTTATGATGTTAATGATGATAAATCAATAATACCTACTTGGATGCAAGTATTTACAAGTAATAATAGTAAAGCAACAATATACAAAGTAGATTCTAAAAGTAAATTTAATGCAAATTATTTAACAGATGATAATAGTAATACAAATCCTAGTTCATATTCAGATTTAAAAGTAAAAAGCCCAACACTTATTAAAATAAATAATAAGAAGGTATCTGAATATATTGAAGGAGAAGATTCTATAAAAGATTACTTTAAGAATAATTAGAAAGAAGATGAAATTTCATGGCAAATAACGCAAAAAAATACATTAAATTAGCAATTTTAGCAGTTGTATCGATGATCATTGGTTCTGTTATAACTATTGCTATAAAAGATTTTGATGTAGCAAAAGTTAATACAAATAAAACAGAAGTAAGTTATAGCAAAACAAAAAAAGGTTTTGATTCTTTATATGAAACTTATGACACAATAATGAGTGAATATTATAAAGATGTTGATAGTGATAAGTTAATAGAGGGTGCAATAAACGGTATGCTTGAATCATTAGATGATGAACATACTATGTATTTTGATAAAAAGAGTAAAGAAGAGTTTGATTCAGAACTTTCAGGAAATTATTATGGAATAGGTGCACAAATACAACTTACAAGTGATGAGACAATAAAAATAACTAAAGTGTTTGATAATTCTCCAGCTAAAAAAGCAGGATTAAAAGAAGAAGATGTTTTTGTTAGTGTTGATGGAACTTCTGTTAAAGGAAAAAGTGCAACAGAAGTAGCAAATATGTTAAAAAGTGATTCAGTAAAAACATCAACAATTGTTGTAAAAAGAAATGACAAAGAATTAACATTTAAAGTGACTAAAGAAAATATTACTTTATTCTCAGTTAGTTCTGAAATGCTTGATAATAATGGCAAGAATGTTGGATATTTAAGTGTAAGTATTTTTGGCCAAAAAACATATTCTCAATTTAAGGATGCATTAACAAAATTAGAAAAACAAGATATGGATTCTTTAATTATTGATTTAAGAGGTAATACAGGTGGATATTTATCTACTGTAACTAATATGCTTGAAGAATTCATAGATAAAGGAAATGTTATATATCAAATTCAAAGTAGTTCAGGTGTAAAACAATATAAAACTGTTAAAGCTTCTGAAAAAAAATATAAAATAGTTGTATTAATAGATGGTGGAAGTGCTTCAGCATCAGAAATTATGTCAGCTGCTATGAAAGAAGTTTATGGTGCAACACTTGTTGGTCAAACAACATATGGTAAAGGTACAGTACAAACAACTAAGAATTTATCAAATGGATCAATGATAAAATATACTATTGAAAAATGGTTAACTCCAAGTGGTAAAAATATAGATAAAGAAGGAATTAAACCAGATTATGAAGTAGAATTAGGAGATTCATATAAGGATAATCCTACTAAAGAAAATGATGCACAACTTCAAAAGGCATTAGATTTATTAAAATAGTCTTAATTTAGACTATTTTTATTTTGGATATTTATGTTATAATGTAATAGAAAGAGGAATAAATATGAAGTTTGGAGAAAAATATAATATACATGGTTATAAACATAATGGTGATTTATATAAAGTATGGGATGAAACAATTTTTTTAGCACAAACAGATGATTATTATGTTTTTGCAAATAATAAAATTAAAGTTACTGAGATAGATGGAAGAAGTTGGAGAACTAAGGAACCAGCAATTACATTTTATTATAAGAAAAGTTGGTTTAATATAATTGCTCAATTAAAAAATACAGGAATATATTATTATTGTAATATTTCATCGCCAGTAATAATTGAAAACAATACAATAAAATATATTGATTATGACTATGATCTTAGGGTATTTCCAGATGGAGCATATAAAATATTAGATAAGTCGGAATATGAATATCATAAAAAAATTATGAATTATCCAGATGAAATAGATAAAATAGTGAAATATGAATTAAATAGGTTAATTGAAAAATATAAAAGAAGAGAAGATCCATTTAATGAAGAAACTATAAAAAAATATTACGATTTATATAAAAAATTAAAATAATGAAGAAAAAATAAAGATAATGTGAATTATTTTTATTTTTTTGAATAAATTATATTGAAGCACATAAAAAAGTACCAAAAAATGCCATAAAATACGCTAAAAATAAGAAAATTACAAAAATCGACAAAAATTTTAAAAAAAATGTTGACACACCAATTTAGTTATGGTACTATTAATTTGCACTGCGACAAAGAGGCCTTAAAAGATAAGGCGTTGCAGAGTAAATGATCTTTGAAAACTGAGTAAAACGTCATGTTTTTTTGAGTAACTAGGATTGAACAAAAAATCAATTTTTTTATTGAGAGTTTGATCCTGGCTCAGGATGAACGCTGGCGGCATGCCTAAGACATGCAAGTCGAACGAGGTGGCCCAAAGAAGATTGAGTGCTTGCACAAGATTGGACTTGGATTACCACCTAGTGGCGGACGGGTGAGTAACACGTAGGTGACCTACCTTTGAGTTTGGGATAACTATTAGAAATGATAGCTAATACCGAATTAAATGCAGATTCGTTTCTGCATTAAAAGGAGCCTTTAAAGCTTCGCTTAAAGATGGGCCTGCGGCGTATTAGCTAGTTGGTGAGGTAATGGCTTACCAAGGCGACGATGCGTAGCCGAACTGAGAGGTTGATCGGCCACATTGGGACTGAGACACGGCCCAAACTCCTACGGGAGACAGCAGTTAGGAATATTCGTCAATGGGGGAAACCCTGAACGAGCAATGCCGCGTGAACGATGAAGGCCCTATGGGTTGTAAAGTTCTGTTGCATGGGACGAACGATTAGGATAGGAAATGATCTTAATGTGACGGTACCATGCCAGAAAGCTCCGGCTAACTACGTGCCAGCAGCCGCGGTAATACGTAGGGAGCAAGCGTTATCCGGATTTATTGGGCGTAAAGGGTGCGTAGGCGGCTTGTTAAGTATGAGATTAAAGCCCGAGGCTTAACCTCGGTTCGTTTCATAAACTGGCAGGCTTGAGTGTGGCAGAGGTAAACGGAATTTCTAGTGTAGCGGTTAAATGCGTAGATATTAGAAGGAACACCAGTGGCGAAGGCGGTTTACTGGGCCATAACTGACGCTGAGGCACGAAAGCGTGGGGAGCAAATAGGATTAGATACCCTAGTAGTCCACGCCGTAAACGATGAGTACTAAGTGTTGGGGCAACCCAGTGCTGAAGTTAACACATTAAGTACTCCGCCTGAGTAGTACGGTCGCAAGGCTGAAACTCAAAGGAATTGACGGGCACCCGCACAAGCAGTGGAGCATGCTGTTTAATTCGAAGATACGCGAAGAACCTTACCAGGGCTTGACATCCCACTGACCGCTTTAGAAATAAGGCTTTCCCTTCGGGGACAGTGGTGACAGGTGGTGCATGGTTGTCGTCAGCTCGTGTCGTGAGATGTTGGGTTAAGTCCCGCAACGAGCGCAACCCTTGTCACTAGTTGCTACGAAAGGGCACTCTAGTGAGACTGCCGGTGACAAACCGGAGGAAGGTGGGGATGACGTCAAATCATCATGCCCCTTACGTCCTGGGCTACAGGCGTGCTATAATGGCAGATATAAAAAGTTGCAAAACCGTGAGGTGGAGCTAATCTGTAAAGTCTGTCTCAGTTCGGATTGAAGTCTGCAACTCGACTTCATGAAGCTAGAATTGCTAGTAATCGTGGATCAGAATGCCACGGTGAATACGTTCCCGGGTGTTGTACACACCGCCCGTCACGCCATGGGAGTCTGTAATATCTAAAAATGGTAGCCTAACCGTTTACGGAGGGATCCATCTAAGGTAGGACAGGTGACTGGGGTGAAGTCGTAACAAGGTATCACTACCGGAAGGTGGGGATGGATCACCTCCTTTCTATGGAGAAAAATCTAATAGAACTTATTACAAAAAAGATTCTAGTTACCAAAATATTTTTAAACGTTTTACTTAGTTTTGAGAGATCATTTCTCATAAATGAGACTCTCAAGAAAATTGTTCTTTGAAAACTTGATAATGTGGTAGTTTAATTGTTGTAACGAGCGACAATTGAACATTAAGATCTCAAATATATTTATTTATTAAATTAAATAGATAAATAGATCTCACAAATTAGGAAACAAACAAGGTGGTTAAATTAATAAGGGCGTACGTGTGGATCACTTGGCACTAGAAGCTGATGAAGGACGTGACAAACTACGAAATGCCTCGGGGAGCTGTAAGTAAGCTTCGATCCGGGGATATCCGAATGGGGAAACCCACTTGTGGTCATGCGCAAGTATCAATTAGTGAACACATAGCTAAACTGAGAGCAACCCGCTGAACTGAAACATCTTAGTAAGCGGAGGAAAAGAAAGAAAAATCGATTTCCCAAGTAGTGGCGAGCGAAAAGGAAATAGCCCAAACCAGTCTATGGACTGGGGTTGTAGGACCATTATATAAGAGTTACAAAACTATATCATAGTTGAATTAGCTGGGAAGCTAAACCGTAGAAAGTGATAGTCTTGTAAGCGAAATGATGTAGACTCTTTATGGTATCCTGAGTACGGCGGAGCACGTGAAATTCCGTCGGAATCCGCGGGGACCATCCCGCAAGGCTAAATACTCTCTAGTGACCGATAGTGAACAAGTACCGTGAGGGAAAGTTGAAAAGAACCCCGGGAGGGGAGTGAAATAGACAGTGAAACCGTATGCTTACAAAAAGTTAGAGCCCGTTAATGGGTGATAGCGTGCCTTTTGCAGAATGAACCGGCGAGTTATTGTATTATGCAAGGTTAAGTTGAATAGACGGAGCCGAAGCGAAAGCGAGTCTTAATAGGGCGATATAGTATGATGTAATAGACCCGAAACCGAGTGATCTAGCCATGAGCAGGTTGAAGGTAAGGTAACACTTACTGGAGGACCGAACCGACGTACCCGGAAACGTGCGCGGATGACTTGTGGCTAGCGGAGAAATTCCAATCGAACTCGGATATAGCTGGTTCTCCCCGAAATAGGTTTACGCCTAGCCTCGTGGTAAAGCTTCTTGGAGGTAGAGCACTGAATAGACGATGGCGTCGTATAGATGTACTGAATTTAATCAAACTCCGAATGCCAGGAAAGTATACACGGGAGTCAGTGTATGGGTGATAACGTCCATACGCGAGAGGAAAACAATCCAGACCACCAGCTAAGGTCCCAAATTTCATGTTAAGTGGGAAAGGATGTGGAGTTGTCTAAACAGCTAGGAGGTTGGCTTAGAAGCAGCCATCCTTTAAAGAGTGCGTAATAGCTCACTAGTCGAATGACACTGCGCCGAAAATGTACCGGGGCTAAACATGAAACCGAAGCTGTGGATTTTATAGATAATATAAAATGGTAGGGGAGCGTTCTAATTGCGACGAAGATGGATCGTGAGGACTGTTGGAGCGATTAGAAGTGAGAATGCCGGTGTGAGTAGCGCAAGAAGGGTGAGAATCCCTTCCACCGTTTGCCTAAGGGTTCCTGGGGAAGGTTCGTCCTCCCAGGGTAAGTCGGGTCCTAAGACGAGGCCGAAAGGCGTAGCCGATGGACAACAGGTTGATATTCCTGTACCACCTATATAACTGATGGAGTGACGAAGGAGGCTATAGAAAGCCAGTTAATGGATTCTGGTCTAAGCACATAGGCGTACATATAGGCAAATCCGTATGTAATGTAGCTGAAGTGTTATGGTGAAGGTAATAGCAATATTACTGAAATTTCTAGACGCCATACTTCCAAGAAAAGCTTCTAGGGTTAATTATATAGGTGCCCGTACCCAGAACCGACACAGGTAGGCAAGGAGAGTATCCTAAGGTGAGCGAGAGAACTATGGTTAAGGAACTCGGCAAAATGACCCCGTAACTTCGGGAGAAGGGGTGGTCTAGCGATAGACCCGCAGTAAAGAGTCCCAGGCAACTGTTTACCAAAAACACAGCTCTCTGCTAAATCGAAAGATGATGTATAGGGGGTGACACTTGCCCAGTGCTGGAAGGTTAAGAGGAGAGGTTAGTAATGACTTCGGTTATATTTACGAAGCTTCGAATTGAAGCCCCAGTGAACGGCGGCCGTAACTATAACGGTCCTAAGGTAGCGAAATTCCTTGTCAGGTAAGTTCTGACCCGCACGAAAAGTGTAATGATCTGGGAACTGTCTCAACCATAGACTCGGTGAAATCTTAATACCTGTGAAAATGCAGGTTACCCGCGACAGGACGGAAAGACCCCATGGAGCTTTACTGTAGCTTGATATTGGATCTCGATGTGTTATGTAGAGGATAGGTGGGAGACTATGATGTTAGGACGCTAGTTCTAACGGAGTCAACCTTGGAATACCACCCTTAGCATGTTGAGATTCTAACCTCGACCCATTATCTGGGTCAGGGACAGTGTCTGGTGGGCAGTTTGACTGGGGCGGTCGCCTCCCAAAAAGTAACGGAGGCGCTCAAAGGTTCCCTCAGAATGGTTGGAAATCATTCGAAGAGCGTAATGGTATAAGGGAGCTTTACTGCGAGACCTACAAGTCAAGCAGTTACGAAAGTAGGACATAGTGGGCCGGCGATTCAGAATGGAATGGTCGTCGCTTAACGGATAAAAGTTACCCTGGGGATAACAGGCTGATACCACCCAATAGTTCACATAGACGGTGGTGATTGGCACCTCGATGTCGGCTCGTCACATCCTGGAGCTGGATTCGGTTCCAAGGGTTGGGCTGTTCGCCCATTAAAGTGGCACGCGAGCTGGGTTCAGAACGTCGTGAGACAGTTCGGTCCCTATCCGTCGTGGGCGCAGGAAAATTGAGAAGAGCTATCCTTAGTACGAGAGGACCGGGATGGACATACCTCTGGTGTATCTGTTGTAACGCCAGTTGCAGTGCAGAGTAGCTATGTATGGAATCGATAACCGCTGAAAGCATCTAAGCGGGAAGCGAACTTCAAGATGAATTTTCCCATATTTTTATAATAGTAAGATCCCTGAAAGACTATCAGGTTGATAGGCTGGAGATGGAAGTGTAGTGATACATTGAGTTGACCAGTACTAATAGATCGAGGATTTAACCATAACTAATTTGTGGAACCACATTATCATGTTTTCAGAGAATAATTTCTCAAAAATTTATTAGTGATGATATCGAAGTGGAAATACCTGTTCCCATCCCGAACACAGAAGTCAAGCACTTCAGAGCCGAAAATAGTAATTAGCAAAAATAGGACGTCGCTAATTTTTTTTTGCTCTTTTTTAGATTTTTGTAAACTTTTGTATTTTTTATTGTATTTGATTATTATTATTTGTATAATATTATTGGGTGATAAAAATGGAATATAAATATACTTCAAGAAGTGAAAGAGATACAATTGAACTTGCTGAAAATTTTGAAGCAGAAAAGTTTTCAGGTATGGTTATTTGTTTAGAAGGAGATTTAGGAACAGGTAAGACTTTATTTACAAAAGGTTTTGCTGCTTCTATGGAAATAGATGAAACAATTACATCTCCATCTTATAATATAATAAAAGAATATTATAGTGGTGAAATGCCTTTATATCATATGGATGTATATAGACTTGAAAAAGATGTTGAATCAATTGGTTTACCAGATTATTTTGGTAAAGATGGTGTTGTAATAATTGAATGGGCAGATATGATTGAAAAATATTTACCTGAAGAAAGACTTGAAATTAAATTTACTGCAATTGATGAAAATAAAAGATTATTAAAAATAATTCCTTATGGTCAAAGATATGAAGAACTTTGTGAGGCAGTTCTATGATCTGTCTTTTTTTCGATACAAGTTCTGACCTTTTAAAGGTATCTTTAATAAAAGATAATAAGATTATTTTTGATAAAGAATTGCATACAAAAAATGATCATTCAAGTTATTTAGTACCTACTATAGATGAGGCATTTAAAAGTAATAATATAGACTTTAAAGAATTAGATGAAATAATCGTTGGTAATGGACCAGGTTCATTTACAGGTACTAGAATATCAATCGCAGTTGCTAAAACATATGCTTTTTCATTTAATATACCTGTATATATGATTTCTTCATTAGAAGAATTAATATATGATAATGACGGATATGATTTTTATGTCCCAATAATAGAAGAAAAGAAAGAAAATTTATATTTTTCAATCTTTGATAAGGATAAAAAAAGAGTAATGGATGATACATATTCAAGCACTGAATATATGTACAAAAAATTAGAAGAATTGGATGGTAAAATATTATTAATTTCGTTATCAGATAAAGAATATGAAAAATACGATACAGTAAAGGCAAGTATAAATGCATTAAATATAATGAAAAATATTGATGTAAATAATGAAAAGGTAAATCCACATTTATTAAAACCAAATTATATTAAGAAAATTGAAGCAGAAGCAAAACTATGATAAATAAAAATGTAGATATATCATCTTTAAAAGATATATTTAATGAGTATCAAGAAAATTATTCATTTGTAGATTCAGATTTTCTAAAAATATATTCATATGTTACTAATGATAAGGTAGTAGCATTCCTATTATTTAATGTAATGTACGAAAAATGTGAAATAGTTGATATTTTTGTACTCAAAGAATATAGAAATAAAGGAATAGCATCTAAACTTATTAATGAAATTATTAATGATTATACTGTGGATAACATTACACTTGAAGTAAGTATGTTAAATAAAAACGCAATTAATTTATATGAAAAATTAGGTTTTAAGAAAATTGCAGTTAGAAAAAATTATTATAAAGATTCAGATGGGATTTTAATGTTAAAAGAAGTAAGGTGAAAGTTATGAAAGATATTTATATATTAGGTATAGAAACATCTTGTGACGAAACAAGTGTATCAATTGTTAAAAATGGAGAAGAAGAAATTAGTACAGTTGTTTTATCACAAATAGATATACATAAAAAATTTGGTGGAGTAGTACCTGAAATAGCAAGTAGATCACATGTTGAAAATATTACAATAGTAATTGAAGAGGCTATTACAAAATCAGGTATGAAAATTGAAGATATGGATGCGATTGCGGTTACATATGGTCCAGGTCTTGCAGGTTCGTTAATAGTAGGTGTAGAAACCGCTAAAACACTTGCGATGATATATCATAAACCATTAATTGCAGTTCATCATATTGCAGGACATATATACGCAAATAGATTAGTAAGTCCATTAAATTTTCCATTAATTGCGCTTGTTATTAGTGGTGGACATACTGAAATTGTATATATGGAAAAAGATTATTCATTCAAAAAAATTGGTGGAACTTTAGATGATTCAGTAGGTGAAACATATGATAAAGTTGCAAGAGTAATGAATGTTCCATATCCAGGAGGACCAGTTTTAGATAAATATGCAAAAATGGGTAAACACACATATAATTTACCAGTACCAATGGATGATGATTCTTATGATTTTAGTTTTAGTGGTATTAAAAGTGCTGTTATAAATTTAGTTCATAATGAAAAACAAAGAGGTAATGAGGTAAATGTATATGATTTAGCAACTTCATTCCAAGATGTTGTTGTTGATATATTAACTAAGAAAACTATGAGAGCAGTTAAAGAATATAATGTAAAAGAAGTAATAGTTGCAGGCGGTGTATCAGCAAATTCTGGTATAAGAGAAAAATTAAAAGAATTATGTGATAAAGAAAATGTTAAATTAATTGTTCCAGAATTAAGATATTGTACTGATAACGCTACTATGATTGCAGCAGCTGCTTATTATATGTATAAAGATGGAAGATTTTCAGATTTAACACTTAATATAAAACCAACAGATAAAATTAATTAAAGGTGTAAATATGAATAAAAATAAAAAGGGTTTTACATTAGTTGAAATGCTTGCGGCAATTGGAATTTTATTGTTAATCACAATCTTAACTTATCCTTCATTCAATAAATTAAATAAAAAAACAGAAGAAAAATTTGATTATAGCATAAAAACAATTGTAGAAAATGCTGCGAAAATATATGTAGATAATAATAAAGAATTAATTGATGAAAAAATAACATCAAATAATGGTAAATATTGTCTTCCAGTCGCAACACTTTCATCATATGATTATTTGGATACTCCAATAAAAAAATCAGATGGTGAAAATTTAAATTTAAAAAGTTGTGTTTATATTACAAAAGAAAATGAAGATAATAATATAAAATATATTTATGAATTATCAAGTGATACAGTAAAAGATGGAGTGGATTATCTTCCACCTATAATTATGCT
>ERZ780223.3305-NODE-3305-length-12181-cov-20.348177_pt1 | contig 12181 bp, 15 predicted proteins | sample MGYA00511016_ERZ780223 | MGnify/ENA primary metagenome ERZ780223 (study PRJEB29588, sample SAMEA2159032) | human gut metagenome | biome: human gut; feature: human-associated habitat; material: faeces | place: Denmark | collected 2008/2010 ... | reverse complement strand
TTATAAATGTTTCTAAATGCTAACGCTACGCTATGTCTAGTTATTATAATTATATTATATGTTTGGTTATTTAAAAATTAAAAAGGAGAAAATAAAATAAGTTTAATTAAAACATTAAGACAATTTAGAAGATATAAAGGTAGAATTAAATTCTATTCAAAAGATGGAACTCTAATGTATGAAAATACATTAGAGAATACTTTAAAATCACTTTTGTTTTAGAGTATAATGTAGAATATGGATGGATAAAATTAGATTGTAAGAAAGTAGGATAAAAATTATGATATTATGGGGTGAATTAGAGCAATTATTTGAAGAAAGTATTAAAAAAGACCAAAATTTAGAAATACAATTATTATTTAATAAATGTAAAATAACTTCATTTCTAGATTATAATTACTTTGTATACACAACATCACTAGATATTTTAGAATTGCAAAAAGGTAAATATAATATTATTGATAAGACAATCGAAAATGAAGAAGTGAAATCACCAACACGTTTTATACAAGTACAAATTAATAAGGAGGCGTTTGAATAATGACTTTACTTGACTTGATTAAAGATCAAATAGAAAATAAATATAAATACATATAATCAAATGACATTTAGAAAATTGCAATATTACATTGGGTTTGATTTAGGAAACATTGAAGTTGTATCTTATAAAATATATAAATCTAAAATTATTCACATAAAATTAAAGGATAGTTAAAACTATCCTTTTTATTTACTCAATTCATTTACTCTTTTTCTAATTTGTTCATACGTAGCATCATCACAACCAATCATTTTCTTTCTAGTCTCATGACCATTTCCATATTTACCATTTAAAACATCTCTTGCGATCGCTTCAATATCCCATGTTTTATTAGTATTAGTATTATTATTACTAGAATAATCAAGCCACTTACTATATCCATGTTTAGCCCATTTTCTAGCCTTTAAATTAGTAATTTGAATGCCGTTTTCCCATTTTGGAGAACACTCACACACTTTTCCATTACCAATATACACACCGATATGTCCATTCATCCATACAAACTCTCCTCTATTAATATTATTAAAATTACTAGATTGATTATAACAGTAACTAGACATAATCGTGTTTGCGTTAACATCCGGATAAATATTACCATATTTTCCATTATATGGATAACCCCACAAAGTACCTTTAATTAGTCCGCTACAATCACACTCCAAATAATTCCCGTTTTTACCTTTACGGTAACTATTCATAAACTTTCCAAGTTTATAAATAGTAGGTAATTTCTCATACGCTAAAATTTTAGCGATAAAATCATCAACATTCATAATATATTCTCCTTTCTATATGCTATAATTATATATGCATAATAGAAACTTTACAATAGTTGTCTAATATGTTAGAATATATACGAGGTGATTTTTATGGCACTAAATAAAGGACTTAAAAAATACGTTGACGATTTAAGAGAAAAAAGGATAAAAGAACAAGATAAAAAAATCATGGGTTTACGTAGACTTAAATACGACGAACAAACAAGAAACGAACTAATTGACAACGCGCGATATCTATCAAAAACATTAAATCGACGTTATAGAGAACTAGAAAAAGCGGGAATAGAAAATAAATCATACGCGTATAAAAGAACACAAAGCGAAACAGGGTTAAATCGTTATACGACAAGTAAAAGACAACTAGAAAAATTAACAAGTGAAGAACTTTACGATTTAAACGTTGATTTATATGCAAAATATGCATCATCTACAACTAGCGTAAGCTACGTAGAACAAACAATTCAAAAGGGGTTGGAGAAAGCCGTAGAAACGTTACAAACAAGATTAAAATACTCCGCTCCAAATGTTTCAAAAAGTCTAAATGTCGACGATTTTCGAACTTTTCTAAATCTTGGTGGAGGTCAATTTTTAAATGAAGCAAAAGACAAAGGCTATGGATCTACAAATTTAATTGAAGATTGGGAAAGCGCACGCTTAAGTGGTGTAAGTGATAAAGAATTTATTCGTGAATGGAAACGCTTCACGCATGAGTTTGATAAGGATAAGTTTAGAAGAAACATCCAAGCTTTAAAATCAAGAAAAAATAAGGATTGATAACAATGATAGGATGTTTAGTTAATTATAATAGCAGCAAAGCTATTGTAAAAGCATACAATCAAGAAGATTTTCCATATACTCGTATTAAAAAAGCAAACCCTTTAATATCATCAACCAAAAAATATATCAGTCATCTAATGACATTTGATATTGAAACATCAACAATAGAAAAAACTGATGGAACTTTCGAGGGTTATATGTATCATTGGCAAGTATGTATAGATGGATATGTATGTTTTGGCAGGACTTGGAATGAATTTCTAACTTTTTTAAGAAAAATGAATAGAGCATTAAAAAATTATGATAAAAAGCGTAAACTAGTATGCTTTATTCATAACTTTTCTTATGAATTTCAATTTATCTATTCTTGGATTAAGCTTACGGATGTATTTGCAATAGATAAACGAAAGCCCCTAAAAGCAATATCAAAAGATTTTAATATCGAATTTAGATGTTCTTATCTATTATCGAATATGAATTTAAAGAAATTTATTGAAAATACACCTAATGCCCATTATTTTAAAGGTACGGGAGATTTAGATTATAAGAAAATATTTACCCCTAACACACTTCTTTCAATGAGTGAACTAGGGTATTGCTACAATGATGTAATGGGTCTATATGAAGCTATTATTTATCTTTTAAAAGAAGATACACTTGAATCAATTCCTTTTACATCAACGGGTTATGTACGTAGAGAATGCCGTAATAACATGAGAAAAAATAAAAAGAATAGAAAGCAATTTTTAGATTTAAAATTAGATGATAAACTTTATCAATTGTGCAAGGATGCATTTAGAGGTGGTAACACTGCTTCAAATCGCTATAAAACTAATTTTATAAATTATGAAGTATCGTCTTATGATATGTCAAGCGCATATCCGTATGCTATGATTAGTGGTCTATATCCAATCACACCATTCCAAGAAGAAACAATAACATCACTTGATATGTTAGATGATTATAATAATCGTTATTGTACATTAGCATATTATTCTTTTGAAAATGTTAAATTAAAAAAAGGTATCCCATTTCCTTACATCCCATATTCTAAATGTATAGAATTTATAGCTCCATCATATGAGGGTATTTTTAAGGGTAAAGAGTATTGCTATAATGGTCGTGTTTTAGAAGCTGAATTTATTAAAATAGCCATGACAAATTATGACTATCAAATATTCATTAATCAATATGAATATGATGAGGAAAATGTACGTGTAGAAGATTTTTTCTACTCTTATAAAGGTTTTCTTCCAAAAGAATTGACTGACACAGTAATAGAATTTTTTACTTTGAAATCGCAACTAAAAGGAATTGAAGAAAAGGAATATGAATATATGAAGAGTAAAAATAAATTAAATTCATTGTACGGTATGATTGTAACTGATATTATTAGACAAGAAAATTTATTTAACGATCAATGGGAAAAAGGAGAAAACTCTACTTTAGAAGAATACTATAGCAAAAGAAACAATTTTCTAACATATCAATGGGGATTATTCGTTACTGCTATTTGTCGAACAAACTTACAAAAAGCTATTGATAAAATAGGTTTAGATTGTGTTTACATTGATACTGATAGCGTAAAATTTGTGGGGCATCATGATGATGTCTTTGAACAAATCAATCAAGAAATGATTGATTGGTGCACCCAAAATGATATAATTAATTATGTCAACGTGGGTGAACATAAATATTTTCTAGGATTGTATGATAAAGAAAAAGGCTATAGTGAGTTTATTACATTAGGTGCTAAAAAGTACGCATTTAAACAAAGTAATAAAATTGGTATTACTGTAGCGGGACTAAATAAAAAAAGTGGGGCTCAAGAACTAGAAAGAAAAGGTGGTTTATCTATTTTTAAGATTGGTACTGAATTTTTCGATAGTGGTAGAAAGACAGTATACTACAATGACGATAAGAAACATTTTCTTACAGTTCAAGGATGTCAAATAGAAAACGCTAGCAATATAGCTTTAGTAGATACAACTTATACTCTAGGTATGACTGATGTAATGCTATCAATTTTAAACGGTTTAGAAAGTGAGAATTAATATATGGAAGAATTAGTAAATTTATTTGTGAACAACGGTGTCGCTGTTGCGTGTCTAATTTATTTTATGTGGTATAACAATACCACTTTAAAAGAATTTAGCAATAAATTTGAAGAACTAAACAAGACTTTATTAAAATTATTAGAAACTTCAAGAAAAGATATTGACGAATGAATTCTATAATGTTAGAATTAATTTAGTTAAAGGAGAAATAATATTATGACTAGAGAATATCAAAAAGATTTACCTACTTTGACAATTAAAGTTATCATGGAAGCTTTAGGATGTTGTAGAGCAACCGCATATAATAAATTAAATAGAAAAAATTTTACGTTAGACGATTTTCTAAAAATTCATAAATATTATACGTGGTATACATTCAATGAGGTTATTATGATAATTGAAGAAGCGTATGAAAGACCTAAAAAATAGGTTCTTTCTTAAACTAACCTATCTCACAAATTACAACTGAATAAACACAACATTAAAAGAAATAAACAGTATCATGTATTTGTATTGTATTAAAGTATTCGACGTCACACCACCAAAAAATGAGATAGGCGGTCACAAGTCCGCACAAATAGTGAGTGAGAAAGAAAATAAAGAGGTAAGAAAAAAATGAAAAAACAAGTAACAATCAAAGTAGTAGACAGTAACGCAACACCATTAAAAGCAATGGCAATCGCAAAAGCGAATGGGTCAATTGGATGTAAAAATTTTGTCGACAATGTATTCAAAATTAAAGAATACGTGTTTACAAAATCAACAATCACTACCATTGAAACCGGAGAAGTAGAAGAAATGGATTGTATCAGTTTCTTAACTGACCAAGGAGAAATTTTAGGAACAAACTCAAAAACTGTAATGAATTCATTTAGAGAATTATTAGATTTATGTAATGATAATGAAATCGACTTCACAACGGTTGACGTAGTTATCACTAGTGGTACATCAAAAAGCGGAAACACTTTCTATTCATTAGAAGTAAAAATTTAAAACATGAATAAAGAAAAAAGTCTTTATTTCAATGCTTGGGAAATAGTCAAAAATACGGACTATTTCCTTTATCTTTTTATAGGAGGTCGAGGAATCGGCAAATCCTATTCAATCCAAAAAGGTTTAATAACTGATAATGATAGAAAGTTTATTTATCTACGTACAAGTGAGAATGAAATGGAAATGTCTCTAACTAGAGAATCAAACACTTTTAAAGCGATCAATAGAGATTGTGGTACTAATATAGAAATTACCAAAGAGAAAAAAGTGTATTTAATTGAAGAAGTTGAATTAAAAGATGATGAACGAATAGTTAAACGTTCATATGGAATTGCAGGTGCTTTGTCAACATTTGCCAAATATCGTGGTACTGATTTTGATGATTATGATTATATATTTTATGACGAGTTCATCTCTAAATCTCCTATTAAAACGGCTATTGATAAGAAACAAGCCACATTGTTCTTCGATATGATCGAAACAGTTAATAGAAATAGAGAAGTAACGGGAAGAAAACCCGTAAAAATAATTTTATGCGGTAATGCAAATATGCTTGATAATGCTATTTTAAGAGAATTGGAATTACCAAGCAAAATAATGGCAATGATACAATGTAATCAAGAGAAGTATATTGATGAAGATAGAGGGTTATATTTACATTTACCTATAGACGTCCCAATATCTAGAGAGAAGAAGAACACTGCTCTCTATCGACTTTTGGGAAAAGATGCCGACTACACAAAAATGGCAACGTCAAATATATTTGTCAATGATGATTTTAGCGACATCAAAAAATTTCAAAGAAATAAGTTGCTACCACTTTATTCATTTGAAAATCTATATTTTTATCAAGTAAAAGATAGTGGCATTATCTATGTTTCAAAAATGAAAAGTCAATGTCATTCTTTTGATGATGAAAAAATATTCAAACGCGAAAAAGCATGGGAATTAAATTTATATATTGATAATAAAATGATTGCATATCAAGACTATGATTTAAAACTAAAATTAAAAAATATCATACGTTGACAATAATTAAAAAATTCTATATAATAATTTGTGGGAGGGTACATATCCAACGGTGGGAACACTGGTACTGATTGGGAAATCTTTTACTCCCACTTTTATTTATAAATAAAAGTAGAAAGGAGAATGAACATGGAAGAAAAAGAAGAAAAAGAAGAAAAAGAAGAAAAAGAAGAAAAAGAAGAAAAAGAAGAAAAGGAAGAAGAAGAAGAAAAAGAAGAAAAGGAAACTGTTTCACGTGAAACATTTAATAAATTAGAAAAAAAGAATAAAGAATTAGAAGATAAAATTAAAAAATTGGAACAAACAATTTTACATGCTAACGTTGAAGAAAAAAATGAAAATCCTTTTAAGGGTTTTTCAAGATATAATAAATAAAGGAGGAATTTTAAAATGGCAGTAAAACAAATTTATGAGATTGTCAACTCAGTCAACAAGCAAACAATGGGATTAACTGACTTGACGGTTGTTGATGAACAAGGACTAATCTCATTGGGTCAAACAGTTTTAACAACTAATGGTTTAGCAGATACATGGCTAAATTCGTTAGCTCAAAGAATTGGAAGAACAATTATCTCATTTAGAGAATACGAATCTAAATATAGCGACATGGTTCTTGATTCTATGCAATGGGGTAACATTGTTCAAAAAATTAAAGTCTCAATGCCTGAAGCTACAGAAGATGAAAGCTACAATTTAGTTGACGGTGAATCCGTAGATATGTATAAAGTAGCTAACCCTAAAGTTAAACAAACATTTTTTACAAGCGAAACACCTTATCAATTTTATGTCACTGTTAAACGTAACCAATTAAAAGAAGCTTTTACAAGTGAAACTTCAATGAATGGTTTTATTGGAGCGATTTACGGAGAAGTACAAAACGCTATTGAGTTATCTTTAGAATCATTAGCACGAAACTGTATTAATAACTTTATTGGAGAAAAAGTTAATGCTTTAAAAGAAATTAATTTATTGGCTATGTATAATACTGAAACTAGTAAGGCATTGACAGTTGCCACATGCTTACATGATAAAGAATTTTTAGCATATTGTGTATCTCGTATCAACTTGTATTCAAAATATATGGAAAATATGTCGACTGAATACAATGATGGTACACAAACACGACATACACCTAAATCTTTACAACATTTACGTGTTCTAGAAGATTTTGAAAGTCGTCTTGAAACTGTGGTACAATATCAAGCTTTTAGAGATAAGTATGTGAAATTAAATAATTATCATACAACTAGCTTTTGGCAAAGTATCAAAAAACCAAGTGAAATTAATGTTAAAATTTCTAGTGATGGTACGGCAGTAACTCATAGTGGTATTTTAGCGGTATTATATGATAGAGATGCTTTAGGTCTTTATAAAAAAGACTCTTGGAACTCTACAACACCATTCAATAGTGCGGGTGGTTACTATAATACGTATTACCATCATAAAGAACTTTATTTCAATGATTTAAGCGAAAACTTTGTAGTGTTTGTCATTGCCGATGCATAGAAAGGAGAGAGGGTTTATATGGAAATTAATTTATACAATTTTACAAAAAGAAGAAATTCTACAAAAAGACCCTCTAAAGGTATTCTCGTCAATGTTAATTTAAAAGAGGGTTGTAGCCATTACAACCCGTCTTTTATTTTAACTACGAATCCAACAAACTACTCTTATCTATCATGGGGCACATGGTACTATTATATAACTGATATTGTTAACACTAGAAATGGAGTTTGGACAATCTCTTGTGAAATTGATGTTCTAGCAACTTGGAAAGATGATATTAAAAGTACAAGTGCATATGTTTTATATTCGAGTAGTAATTACAATACTGATTTAATTGATTCACGATTATCAAGTGCTAAAAATGCGATTATCAATACTAGTAGTGCTAACTTATCATTTATCGCTACACCACAACCTAGATATATCATTTCTTATGTTGGTACTCATTCAAATCCTTATGTGGCGGTTACTGATTCACAACTTGCTAGAATCATGTCAAAAATGAGCGACAACGCTTTTGCGGAGTTGTTTACTGACCCCAATAATGCAATTTCAAAAATGCTAACTGACACGGGTTCTTGCATTACTTCTTGCATATACAACCCTTGCACAATTGTTGGAGCTATTAGCGAGATTATATTCGCAGGAGGTTATAATACAGGTGTTGTCGGTAATGCCGTTAATCGAGATGCTACGGGAAGAGTTTCTATTCCTATCCCTTGGAATTTTAGCGATTTTAGAAATAGAAGCCAATTTACATCATTATTACTTTATCTACCTGCCTATGGTTGGCTTGAGTTAAATGCCGATAATTTTCAAGGTCAATCAAGTATTAATATCAATATGACACTTGATAGCGTTGTTGGAGAAATTTGTTATATTGTCGAAAATCAAGCACGTTGTGTAGCTCAAATGGGTGTTCCTATTCAAGTCTCTACAGTAACACAAGGGAATCCTTTGGGTGCTATAGGAAATGTGGTTGCGGGTAGTATAGCGGGTTTGATGGGAAATTATGCGGGTGCAGGAGTTTCGGCTTTTAATGCTATCACATCGGCTATCGGTACAAATGTGGGGTCGGTTGGCGGAAGTGGTGGTAATACTTCTTATATATCTAAAAAAGATATAACACTTGTATGTATTTCTCATAATACAAATGTTGAACCTAGTAGTTTAGCTTCGAATTATGGTAGACCGTGTAATCAAGTATTATCATTAAGTGGTTTAAGTGGTTATGTACAAACAACAAACGCAAACGTAAACACTTGGGCACCTAAGCAGTATAAAGATGAAATAGATAGTTTATTAAATGGAGGTGTGTATCTTGAGTAAAAAAGAATATGGAAATGGTTTTACTGAACTCGTAAGAGGTTTCTTTCATCACAACCCAAAATCAGTCAATGACATGACTAATAATTCATTCTTTTATTATCAGTTTCAACTAATGACTAAATTAAAAAGTGTTTTAACTGTTAGTGGTTATCCGTCTAATTGGAATATCGATAATATGTGGGATGTTCTTTTAACAAATGGGTATATTCCTATTGTTAAAACTGATATAGGTACTCTCGCCTTGGAAGGTGGCTTTTATGGGCAAAATATGTATTATATGCCGACTAACGTTTTAGTAAATAATCCCGTTTTAAGACAAATAGATGAAAAAATAGGTGAAAAAGGTGAGTTATTATATATCAATTTTGAATATAACAAATTTCAAGGGGTTATGTCATTGATCAATAGATATGCGGTTTTACTAGCTAATATTGATTGCTCTTTAAATGTTTCATTATACAATTCTAGACTTGCTCATGTTTTTGAAGCGGAGACCGACGCTCAAGTGAAATCATTACAAAAAATGTATGATGAAGTTTCAAGAGGAAACCCTGCCGTATTTTTAAAAAAAGGGATGAAAAATATCGGTAAAGACAATGACAGTGGTTATTTCTTAAATGTCAAAAATACGTACATTGGTAATGATTTACTATTAACTAAAAGAAGTATTATGAATGAATTTCTTACTGAAATTGGTATTAATAACGCTAACACAGATAAAAGGGAAAGATTAAATAGTGATGAGGTTAACGCTAATAATAGTGAAGTACGTTGCACAATTGTTCGATATATTGATTCGCTTAATGAGTGCGCAAAAAGAATTAATGAAAACCCTAATTTTGATGATATTACTAATTTGCATTTCTCTATTAATTCAAGGGTAATTGATACAATAAAACAAGAAAAGGGTGATATTGATGTTTAGTTTTGCTAGTATTTGTCAATTGTATACGTATGACGAAGTTTTTAAAGATATTGATATTAATGATAAATTAGATAAAGATACATTAATAAATGCTATTATGGATGTTTGCGGAATGAATGAACCTATATATCCGGAAATAGAAATACTACAAATTAAGGTGCAGTACTTTTTTAAAAAACACAAAGAACAATTTGATAAGTTAGTTTATCTTTATTCATTAAAATATGAAGATGATTATAACCCAATTTGGAACAAGGACGGTACAAAAACCCACATTGAAACAACTGAAAGAAGTAAAGATAATACTGTTGATAACTCACATAATAATTCGATTAATGATAATGGTGAGGATATAAACCAAGTGAGCGCATATGACACTAGCGGGTTTTCAAATGACAGTAAAACAAGCACTAATAATAATAGGAATGAAAATGGAAATAATAACACTAGAGGAAATGAAAAAGAAAATATTAAAATAACTATTCAAGATATAGAAAAAGGAAACATTGGCGTTACAACTACTGCCGACATGATTAATCAAGAAATTGATTTACAAAGTAGATTCAATGTATATGAAGTTATCGCTAGAATATTTTTTGATGAGTTTTGTCTACACGTAGCGTACACAAATCAATTACCATATTAAGGAGGAAATATTATGGCTTTATATGATTATCCACATACGGGAAACTATGACCAAGATTTAGGGTTTTTGATTAAACAATATAAAGATTTAATCGACGGCTATAAAGGTCTAATAGATATTTATGCGAAGTTCTTGGAAGAAATCGAAAAAAATATACATGAACTTTTAGCGAGTGGGAAAATTACACTTGATGGAATTTATAATGCTGATGATACAAGCTTATCTTTTGTATTTACAAATACTTTAACTGATCCAGTGACAACTAAAATATTATAAGGAGTGATAATATGACACGATATGTTGATAAATTTAAAATGAGCAGTGGAACTTATTTATTTAAAGATACCGAGGGACGTGAACTCATTAAACAAAATAAACAAGAAATTGATGCAACCGTTACACGCATTGATAAAGAACTTGAAAATTTTATGAATGATGTCAATGAAAAATTTGCTAAACTAAAAGATAGAAAGTTTATTCTTATGACTGATAGCTACGGGGTTGACGAAAGTGTCGGTGGTTCATCATTCTCAACTTTACTTGAAAGCATGATTCCTAAAAGTATCTATGCCTATAATTGGAGTGTCGGTGGTGCAGGTTTTGGATGGGATGTTGATAACGCACAGTCTTTTTTAAAAATTTTTAATTCTAATACTGCATCATGGACACAAGACGAAAAAAATAGCATTACTGATTTATATGTTTTTGGTGGTGCTAATGATGGAAACTTATTACATGCAACAATGGCTACGGATGAAGAAATTAGAAGTAGATTAAATGAGTTTTTAATTAAAGTTAGAAGTGTGTTACCTAATTGTACAATCCATTTAGGTTTTATTGGATGGTATAGAAAACTTGAACGTTTTAGTTATTATAACCAAGCATTCCATATTTGGGCGGATGGTGACTGCGATTTTATTAATAATTTGAATTGGATTATGCATAATAAAGACTTTATTAATATAAGCGATAATATCCATCCAAACACAACCGCCAGTAAATATCTTGCTAAATATATTTATAAAGCTATTTTATACGGTTCAATTAATTATATTGAAACATTTAGCGATAATACGGCAATAGGTTATAGCGGAAGTTATGGTTATAGTGTTGCTATAGGGCATGGAAGACCTTATTTTGAGATTCAATATGTTAATAATATATGCACTATTTGTTTTCAAGCGACGGGAAACGACCAAAATTATATTGAGTTAGCGTGTAAGGATCTAGGTTCTTTAGGACCTTATAAGAACACTCCAATGTTTCAAATACAAAATACACCCGTCGGTGGCTATCCTATTCAAGGTTTGACAGTACCTACAATCATCTATTATGAATCAACTTGGAATACATTCCCAGTAAATTGGTTCTTGTATGATGGTTATATTAACTGGGGTAATGACTATCCTTATGCCATTGCACAAGTTGAGAGTATAAGAATGGGATTTACTACAATTCATATTGATTTGACACAAGCATAGATATATTGTCTATGCTTTCTCTCTATTGTATGCTTGAACACATGAACACACATTCATATGATACACCCCTATAGCACAAATTGGGGAAGATGTCAAGAACTTTTTTTGATGCGAATTT
>ERZ780223.3303-NODE-3303-length-12188-cov-10.341960_pt1 | contig 12188 bp, 6 predicted proteins | sample MGYA00511016_ERZ780223 | MGnify/ENA primary metagenome ERZ780223 (study PRJEB29588, sample SAMEA2159032) | human gut metagenome | biome: human gut; feature: human-associated habitat; material: faeces | place: Denmark | collected 2008/2010 ... | reverse complement strand
TGTGATAATCTGCGTCAGGGGGGGGGCAAAGGGCGTCGGGGGGCAGCCGAGATTCGTCAGCAGACGCAGGGCGCTGCCGTCGCTGCCGAGCTTGGGCTGGGCGCATCCGCCGCCGCTGATGATAACGCGGTTCGCCCGAAATTGCTGCCCGTCCGCCGAGAGCGCCGTCCAGCCATCATTTTCGCGGTGCAGTGCCGTGATGGATACGCCCGTCACCACCCGCACATGCAAGGCGGTCAATTGCAGGCGGAGCGCATCCAGCACGCTTGAGGCCTGCGAACTGACGGGGTACACGCGCCCTGCCTCTTCCTGCCGAAGCCGCAGTCCAAGATGCTCCCAGAAGGCTTTCTGTGCCTCTGCGCCGCAGTGAGACAGCACATCCGCTGCGAACGCCGCATTTCCCGGATAGCGCGGCGCACCCGTGTTCATCAGGTTGCAGCGGCCGTTGCCCGTCGCGAGGATTTTTTTGCCAACGCGATCCATTTTTTCCGCCACCGTGACCGTATCGCCGCATTCCGCCGCTGCAATCGCCGCCGCCAATCCCGCTGCGCCGCCGCCGATGACCAAAACGCTTCCCATAATCTGTGTTTCCTCCGCTTCTTTCCTGTATGCCGCGCTGCCTGATGACATAGGCTATCCGTGTCATAGGAGGCGATAACTTTGACGCAGCAAGGCAAAAAGGCCACTTGGCGCTCACTCGTCGCGCTGGAAGCCGCCACGCTTGGCGCAGGGGCGCTCGTCGGCTACCTCACCCGCGACGGCATGGACTTCTTCCACGCTCTGAACAAACCCAGCTTTGCGCCGCCGGGCTGTCTCTTCCCCATCGTTTGGAGTATCCTCTATGCGTTGATGGCGTACTGCATGTGGCTCGTCCTGCGCGCGCAGGGGCGCGACCGTTTCCTGCTGCTGGGGCTGTATATCGCCCAGTTAGCCGTCAACCTGATGTGGCCCGTGCTGTTCTTTATCCTGAAGGCGCTTGGGCTTTCCTTCTTTTGGCTGATTCTGCTGCTCTGCCTGATTTTCATCATGGCGGTGCATTTCGGGCAGCAGAAGCCCCTCGCCGGATGGCTGCTCGTGCCGTACCTGCTGTGGGTGACGTTCGCGGGCGTGCTGAATTTCGCCGTCGCCCGCATGAACCCCTGATGCACGCTCCATGGCGTAAATCTTCCGCAGCGGCGCAGTCAGTGTGCCGTCCGGCTCGTAAATCATCAGCGGCGGTTCGGGGTGCAGCATCGGGCGCGCATCCTTGAGCGCCTCAATCATCACCAGATTCGCCGCCTTTTGCGCCGAGGGGTAAATCAGCTGGAACCGCTTCGGCGCAAGTCCGGCTTTCTCCATGTCCTTCATCACTTCCAGCATCCGCGCCGCCGGATAGATGACCGCCATCCGCCCCTTGCCGCGCAGCAGATGATACGCCATCTTGAACCACGCCGTCAGCCCACTTTTCTGCTGATGGCGCGCCAAGGACAGCGTCTGCGCCGGATTCGGCAGCGTCGTGCCATGATGCCCATACGGCGGATTGCAGACAATGACGTCGATGCTTCCGGGCGCAAGCACCTCGTCGGCACTCTCCACCGGCAGAGCGTGGATGCGGATGATATGTTCCAGCCCGTTGAGCTGCACGCTCCGCCGCGCCATATCCGCCATATCCGGCTGAATTTCAAACGCATCGACGCTTTTCGCGCGCCCCATGCCTGCCAGCAGCAGCGGCAGGATACCCGTCCCCGTGCCAAAATCAGCACAGCGATCGCGGCTTTCCGCCCGCACGAAGCTCGACAGCAGCACGGCATCCATGCCGAAGCGGAAGCCCTGCTCCTTTTGCAGGATGCGCAGCCCCGCCTGCTGCAATTCGTCCACCCGTTCGCCGGGCAGGATGGTCAGTTTTCCGGCGCAATCAGCGTCAATCGGCTTGTCAGACAATAGCCTTCCTCCCCTTCTTCTGTCCGCACACGGCACCAGATTTCGCCCTTTTCCAGCACGGTCAGCACCAAATCCGCTTCGACTTTCGCCGTTTCGGGCGCATCGGCGCTGCACCACTGGTAGAGCGTTTCTGCCTGGTGGATTCTCGCTGTCCACCCAGTCACTTTTTCCAGCGTCACGTCCAGAATCGGCGTATCGCTGATGACGACCGCACCGGGCGCGCTGTCGCTCAAATACTGCGACGCGCAGTAACCCTCTTTGCCGCCGTAGCGGATGTAACTCCAGCCGTTTTCCTGCGAAATGAATGTCACCAGTGCGCCGCGCGGAAGCCACTGCACAATCGATGCGCCCGCATTGGGCGACTGCCGCATCGCCAGCGAATCCGACTTTGTGCTGACGTATTTCTGCCCCAGCGGCGCGTCCGGCTGCTCGCAGGAGAGCGTATCCGCCGTGAAATAGCCCGTCATCTGCCCGACCGAGGCATAGCACCAATTGCCGCTCTGTGCAAGCACCGTCACCTGCGTTCCTCGCGGGATTGTCGCCAGGACTGCCGCATCCGCAGCCATCGCCTGACGAAGTGGCGCATTGTCCGCGCTCACCCACGCAACGTAGCTGCCAGCTGACACGTCATCCTCCACCTTCGCGGGCGGTTCGGACGCAGCTGGGACAGGCGTTGGCGCTTCGCTTGGTTCGGGGGATGCCGTCGGTTCAGGCGTTGCGCCCGGTGTGGGCGTCCCGCCCGGTGTGGGCGTCGCCGTCGGCACATCAAAGCGCAGGTACTGCGTCATGACGTACCCGGTCAGGCTGCCCCAGCGAACGGCACACCACGTTTCGCCGTATGCCGTGACGATGATGCTCGTTCCCTTCGGGATTTCCGCCAGCACGGGGTATTCTGTGCCCGCACCCTGCCGGAGGTTGAGCGTCGAGGCGGTGGAATTGACAATCGCGGTCTGTTCGCCGCTTGTCGTCGGCACAGGCGTCAATTCGATGCCGACGGCGCTGAAATCAAGGCTGCTTGCCAGCACATAGCCGTCAATGCCACCCGCCGTCACGCGGCACCAGCTGCCGTCGCTGCTCTGCACGGCAATTTGAACGCCCTGCGGCAGGGGCATCAGCACCACCGCAGCAGTGGACGGGGTCGCCCGAAGCGCTGTCGCCGTCCTGACCATCGCAGAACGCCCGGTCTGGCTCGTTTTGCCCGGATAAGTATCGCTGAACGTGAGATACCCCGCCGCGCAGTAGCCTGTTTTCGCGCCATACTGTATGCTCGCCCAGCCGTTCTCCACCGCGAACACGCACAGCACTGCGCCGCCGGGGATGGTGGACTGCACCGCCGCATCGTAGCTGCCAGACGCGCGCAGATTCAGTGAATTCGTGCCGGTCACGGTCGCCCAGCGGGTGATGGGTGTCGGGTTTTCGTCGCTCTGCGTCGGCGGCGTGCCGGTGAACGTCAGGTTTTCCGTGCGGACGTAGCCGACAATCCGCCCGAAGCGGATGAGCGTCCAATTATCGCCCTTCGCCAGTACAGTCACGGCTGTTCCGGCGGGCAGCGTCGTCAGCAGCGCACCGTTGTCCGAGGAGGTCAGGCGCACGTTCAGGACATCCTCCACATTCACCAGCGTCACCATGGCCTGATTAGGCGCGGCGGGCGAAATCGTCGCGGGGGCTTCAGTCGCCGTCACGGGCGCGTCGCCCACGGGCGGCAGAATCGTGTGCGTGAAGGTGTACTGCATCCGCACGCAGTTCTCGTAGTAGAATCCGAGAATCTGGTCGTAGGTATAGCCCAAATTCGCCATCTGCTGTGCCCCGCGCTGGCTCATGCCGATGCCGTGTCCGTAGCGCCTGACGGTCAGTACGAACCTCTCCCCATCTGCCTTGACCGACCAGAGTTCGTTTTTCGCCGTGTTAATGGACAGATTGAGTGCGCTTTCCAGCTCGCTGAAAATGTCGAACGTCAGCGTCAGTCGGCGTGTTTCGCCATTCACAAGCGCCGTCACGTCAAAATCCAGCTTCGTATATAAGCGGCTGGGTGCGGCGTACTTCGGTGTGTGCGGCGTAACGGCCTCGATGCGCAGAATCGTCGCATTCGGCGCTTTCGCCTGCAACAGGCGCGTCAGGGTCTGATTCTGGCTCGCGTGGGCAAATGCAGCGTAAATCGTCATCTTGCGCGTGCTGCTGTACGGGTTCATGCGGTCAAACGGGTCGTCCTTAACCGTCAGGTAATTCACGCCGGATGAGCCCCACGCGTTGCGGGCGGATTCGGTCTGCCCGCCGTTGGACGCGGTGTAGTACGTCCCGGTCAGCTTGCCGTCGTTCATGGCGACAATGCCGCGCGTTGCGTCCACCGCCTCCGCCGCCCGGTCGCGCTCCGCCGGACTGCCGTTGTACACCTGGTCAGCGGTCGTGTCCACGACGTCGTAGACCTTCGATGCGTTCGCATTCATGGCGCGCACGGTGTACGTCCGCGCCGCAACTGCCTGTGCTTTCAATGCTTCCAGCGCCGATGATGACCCCATTTCATACGGCACGACGCCATAGAGGTACGATTCGATGTACACATTCGCCACGACATAGAGCCGATACGTCCCGCTTTCCAGCTTCGACACAAGGTGCAGGTCACCGGGGTAGACATTCTGCGGTCTTCTTGCCTGTGCAATGCGGAATCCGCCGTCCGTCTGCCGCCGCCTGAACGCCATCTCCCGCCCCATGCTGACCGTCTCGCCGCCCCGCGTCAGGCGGATTTCGCCCGTCGCGCTGCTGTGGCTGATGCTGATTTGCTCGCCATTCGCCAGCGCCATCGTCTGCCCGCCGCTGACCGCCATTGCGCCGACTGCCGTCACCGTAAGCGACGCAGGATTGCTGCCAATGGACAGCAGGCGCACACGCACCATGCCGTTGCGTGTGGCGGCGCTCCGCTCCAGCGGCGCGGACTGTACAGCAACATCCGCTGTATCCTCGGCGAGCGCAGCGGGTAAGCCGGACGTTCCGGGTACAGCCGACAAAATCAGGAAAAGCATCAGAAGCAGGCACAGCGCCCGCTGGTATCGGAATTGCACGGGAAAATCCTCCTTGTGGTGATACTTCTCCTCCATTGTAGCAGAAAGCGCCCGGCGTGTCATGCAGATTGTAACAAACCGCGCTGGAAATTTCCGTCACGCACAAAAAGGCAGGCGCTCCGACCTGTTGGGTTCAGGTCAGAACGCCTGTCGGATAATGCGGATTATTCCTGCGTTTCCGTTTTCTTCGCGCGCGGCTTGCGGGCAGGTTTGTCTGCCTTTGCCGCTTCCTTCGCCGCCTTGTCCGCCTCGATTTCCGCCTTCGTGCGGCGCTTGCGGGCGGGCTTCGCGGGAGCTTCCGCGGTCACTTCCGCCGCAGCGGCTTTTGCCGCCTTGTCAGCTTCAATTTTCGCCTTTGTGCGGCGCTTGCGGGTAGGCTTTGCAGGCGCTTCGGCGGCTTTCGCGACCTTCTCCGCTTCCTTCGCCGCCTTGTCGGCCGCAATCTGCTCCTTCGTGCGGCGGACGCGCTTGGGCTTCACGGGTTCTTCCTTCTCATACGGATACGGAACGACCACTGGGTTCGCCTCCGCGTCGTCATCAGAAGATGCTTTCTCCTGATTCGATGCGGAGTCATGGTCGAAACGCCCGCTCACCAAGCCTTCGTACAGTTCCATATATTTCTTGGAGGAGTTCGTCCAGCTGTAATCGCCAGTCATGCCGCGCTGCTGGAGCGTGTGCCACACGTCCTTGTGGTTCTCGTAGTAATCGATGGCGCGGTTGATGACATTGAGCATGTCATTGGCGTTGTAATTGAAGAACGTGAAGCCATTGCCGTCGCCGGTGTACTCGTTGTAGGACAGCACCGTGTCGCGCAGACCGCCCGTCTCGCGGACAATCGGCACTGTGCCGTAGCGCAGGGCAATCAGCTGGCTCAAGCCGCACGGCTCGAACTGGCTGGGCATAAGGAACATGTCGCAGCCCGCGTAGATTTGATGCGCCAGTGCGTGGTCCATCGCAAACCGCGCCGCGACCTTGCCCTTGAACTCGCCCTCTGCCCACGAGAACAGATTGACATAGCGGCTCTCGCCCATGCCCAGCACAACCAGCTGCACGTTCTCGCTCATCAGGTCGCCGATGATGTAGTCCACAAGGTCAAGCCCCTTCTGGCTGCTCAGGCGGCCCACCATGCCGATAATCGGCACATTCGGGTCAACAGTCAGACCGAGCTTTTCCTGCAGTTCCGCCTTGCACTTTGCCTTGCCGGACAGGTCATCCGCGGTATATTCCGCCGGAATGCGCGCGTCCGTCGCGGGATTGTAGTCCGCCATGTCGATGCCATTGAGCACGCCGAACACTTCATGCTTGCGCGCGCGGAGCAGACCATCCAGCCGCTCACCGTAGTATGCCGTCTGAATTTCCTCGGCATAGGACGGGCTGACGGTGGTGATGATGTCGGAATACACCAGCGCAGCCTTCATGAAGTTCGCGCAGCCGTAGCATTCCAGCTTGTCGTCCGTCCACAGGCTGTCGCCCAGACCCAGCACGTCCTGCACTTCGCGGATGCCGAACACGCCCTGATACTGCAGATTGTGGATGGTGAACATGGTCTTGATGTTCGCGAAGAACGGCAGGTGCGCATACTGAATTTTCAGCAGTGCGGGCACCATGCCGGACTGCCAGTCATGCGCATGAATCACGTCGGGCTGGAAGTCCAGCAGCGGCAGGGCGTTCAGCGCCGCGCGGCAGAAGAAACCAAAGCGTTCGTACTCGTCGCCGCCCATGCCGTAGATATACGGACGGCCAAAATAGAACTTGTTGTCCACAAAGTAGAACTTCACGCCGTCCTTTTCCAGCAGTTCAATGCCGCAGTACTGACGGCGCCAGCCCAGCGCGACCTCGAAATCAGTCACATGGGTCATCTGGTCAACATACTGCTTCGGCACCGCCGCATACAGGGGCAGCATCACGCGCACGTCGTGACCCTGCTTCGCCAGAACAGGCGCCAGCGCGCCGACAACATCCGCCAGACCGCCGGTCTTGATAAACGGGACGCACTCGCTCGCCGTAAAGAGAATTTTCATCGTTTCTATCCTCCATCAGAAATATTTCCTGCCGGGGGCAAGGGAAAAAATTACGGGAAATAACAAACCGCACCAATAGTATAGCACATATTGGCGCGGTTTGCAAATCCGAACCGCGTCAGTGATTCAGGCGATTCGTTTGTTAGATGACGACATTCTTCGCGATAACAATCGGGTACGCCGCCGGGCCGATGAGCCGCGCGCTGCGCTTGATGACCGTCTGCTTGTCCAGAATGCAGTTTTCGATGGAAGCGTCGTTGTGCACCTGACCATCCTGCATGATGATGCAGTTCTTCACATGCGCACCGGGGGCAATGCGCACGCCGCGCGCCAGCACAGAGTTCTCCACCGTGCCTTCGATAATGCAGCCATCCGCCACCAGCGAGTTGACGACGGTCACATTGTCACCATAGCGGGCGGGCATCTCGTCGCGAACCTTGGTGTACACAGGCAGCTCCGCCGTGAACAGACGATGGCGAATCTGGGTATCCAGCATATCCATATTGAACTTGAAGTAGCTCTGCACGGAGTCCATGCGCCAGCACAGACCAGTGTACGCCCACGCATTCACGCGCGCCGTGCCTTCCGTCACCAGACGGAGCAGCACATCACGGTTGAAGTCATGATAGCCGTGCGCCACGCCCTTGTCCACCAGCGTGCGCAGCAGCTCACGCTTCATCACGACGACCTCCATGCTCGTCAGCGGCAGGTTCGGATGCGTCGGATCAACTTCCATGTCCGTCACCATGCCGCTTTCGTCCACCGCCAGATAGCAGCCCAGTTCGTCGCGCTGCATGTTCGGATCAGCAGTGTACATGATGGTGATGTCCGCGCCGCTGTTCTGATGATACGCCACAAACTCCGCGATATTCGCGTTGTAGATGATGTTGGAGTTGCTCAGCACCAGATATTCCTGCTTGGAGCGGGAGAGATAGTTGGTGTTGGAGCGCAGCGCATCCAGCATACCAGAGTACACGCCAACATTCTCGCGCGTCAGGAACGGCGGCAGCACCTTGAGGCCGTCATTCTTCCCGTGAAGATCCCACTCCTTGCCGGAGCCGATGTGATCCATCAGGGAGTGATAATTCTTCTGCATGATGACGCCGACGTTCTTGATGCCGCCGTTGACCATCGAGGACAGCAGGAAGTCAATGACGCGGTAGCGGCCGCCCACAGGCAGCGCCGCGATGGCGCGGGTCAGGGTCAGCTCGCGCAGCTTGGCGTCATTTTCGCCGGTGTAGATAACACCCATTACGTTTTTCATTTTCTTACATCCTTTCCGCTGCTGTGATTATCAGAATTTGGTGTTTTCGTCCACCTGCTGACCCGCGGTCACGCTGACACCGGCGGGAAGGGTGACGCCCTGACCGACGACGGCGATATTGCCCGTCTCTTCGCCGACCATGCAGCCCGCACCAATCACGGCGTTCTCCGCCACAATCGCCCGACGGACAACCGCGCCGCGCTTGATGACCGCATAGGGCATGACAACCGAGTCAATGACGCTTGCACCCTCTTCAATGGTCACGCCTGCGAAAATCACGGAGTGCTGCACAGAGCCGTAGACTTCCGAGCCTTCCGTAACCAGCGAATCGCTCACGACAGCGCCCTTGGCGATGTAGTGCGGCGCAAGGCCCGGATTCTTGGCGTAGATGCGCCACTTCTTGTCATGCAGGTCAATCGGCATGGGCACGCTGAGCAAGTCCATGTTCGCTTCCCACAGGGACTCAATCGTGCCGACGTCCTTCCAGTAGCCCTCGAAGTTGTATGCCACCATGACCTGCTTGTCGTTCAGCATCGCGGGGATGATGTTCTTGCCGAAGTCGTTGGCGGATGTCTTGTCTGCCTCGTCCGCGGTCAGGTACGCGCGGAGCTTCGCCCACGAGAAGATGTAAATGCCCATAGACGCCTTGTTGGACTTGGGCTGCTTGGGCTTTTCTTCAAATTCAACAATGTTGTCGTCCGCGTCCGTATTCATGATGCCGAAGCGGCTCGCTTCTTCCCACGGCACAGGGCGCACAGCAATCGTCGCATCCGCGCCTTTGCGGATGTGGTACTGCAGCATGGCGTTGTAGTCCATCTTATAAATATGGTCGCCGGAGAGAATCAGGACGTAATCCGGGTCATACTGCTCGATAAACGCCATATTCTGATAGATGGCGTTTGCCGTGCCGCGGTACCAGTCGCCCGTCTTGCCCGTCTGATAGGGCGGCAGGACGAACACGCCGCCGGTGGACAAGTCCAAATCCCACGGTGCGCCGGAGCCGATATAGGAATTCAGTTCCAGCGGCATATACTGCGTCAGCACGCCCACGGTGTCAATGCCGCTGTTGGTGCAGTTGGACAGCGGGAAGTCAATGATGCGGTACTTGCCGCCGTAGGGAACAGCCGGCTTTGCCACCTTCTTAGTCAGGACACCCAGACGGCTGCCCTGTCCGCCTGCCAGCAGCATGGCAACACAGGTCTTCTTTTTCATGATGAGAACACGCTCCTTCATCCTTGTTTCTTGCGAAGCGCACCGACCGTGCAGGATTCGCGCCGCCCTCGGTGCACCAGGTGGCACGGTGATGTATGTGAAACAGCGCTTTCGCTCCTCCCCCGATTGCGGCGAGCGCCGATTCAGCCGATGGAAATGGAATTGGCTTTGCCGGCGGACTTTTCCGGCAGGGGCTGCGGTTTCTTTGCCGTTTGGGATGCTTTTTTTGGCGGCACATCCGCGATTTCCGGGATAACGCGCGCTTTCTTCGCCTTCTCCGGCAGCGGGTCGCGCTGGTAGGTGAAGTAGACCGTCGCGAGCGGCGGCACGCAGATATCGCAACTGTATTGGAAATCCTGAAGCCGCTCTTCTTCCGTGCGAATCGCCCAGTTGTTGTACTGATTCGAGCCGCCGTATTCCTTGCGGTCGGTGTTAAAGCACTCCGTCAGCGTACCCATCTGCGGCAGCCCGATGCGGTACTGCGGATGGAACACAGGCGTGAAGTTCGTCACGCACAGGAGCGAGTTGCCCCGCTTATCCGTGCGCAGGAACGCAACGATGGAGTTATCGCTGTCGTTCGCCTGAATCCACTGGAAGCCGTCCCAGCTGTCATCAATCTGGTAGAGCGCGGGCGTCGTGCGGTAGATTTCGTTCAGGCGTTTGCAGCACTGCTGCACCTGCGGATGATTCTCGTACAGCAGCAAGAACCAGTCCAGCTGGTCATCATACTTCCACTCGATGAAGTGCCCAAACTCGCCGCCCATGAACAGCAGCTTCTTGCCCGGATGCGCCATCGTGTAGCCATACAGCGCGCGAAGTCCCGCGAACTTCTTCCACAAGTCGCCCGGCTGCTTGTCCAGCATCGAGTGCTTGCCGTGTACCACCTCGTCGTGGCTAAACGGCAGGATGTAGTTCTCCGAGAAGGCGTACATCAGCGAGAACGTCAGCTTGTCGTGGTGATACTTGCGGTAGACCGGGTCGAGCTTGATATACGCCAGCATATCATTCATCCAGCCCATGTTCCACTTGAACCCGAAGCCCAGCCCGCCCAGATAAATCGGGCGCGTGACCATCGGATAGGCGCTGGATTCCTCCGCCACCATCATCACACCGGGAAAATCACGGTAGACGGTTTCATTCATCCGGCGCAGGAAGGCGATGGCATCGAGATTCTCGTGCCCGCCGTACTTGTTGGGCAGCCATTGCCCCGGCTCACGGCAGAAGTCGTACATCAGCATGGACGTGACCGCATCCACGCGCAGCCCATCGGCGTGATACCACTCCAGCCAGAAGCAGGCGTTGGAGAGCATGAACGAGTTGACCTCGCCGCGTGCGTAGTCGAACATGTGCGTCCCCCACTGCGGCATATCGCCGCGCCGGGGATCTGGATGCTCATAGCAGGGCGTACCGTCGAAGCGGCGCAGTCCCATTGCGTCACGCGGGAAATGCGCGGGAACCCAGTCCAGCAGCACGCCGATGCCCGCCTGATGCAGCGCGTCAATGAGCGCCATCAGCTCCTTCGGTTCGCCGAAGCGCGCCGTCGCCGCATAGTAGCCGGACACCTGATAGCCCCACGACATATCCAGCGGATGCTCCATCACCGGCATGAACTCCACATGCGTGTAGCCCATTTCTTTGAGGTACGGCACGAGCTGTTCGGCAATCTCCGTATACGTCAGGAACGTGCCATCCTTGTGCCGCCGCCACGAGCCAAGGTGCATCTCGTAGATGTTCACTGGACTGTGGTACGGGTCGTAGGACTTGCGTGCCTCCATCCAGTCCGCGTCGCCCCAGCGGTAGCCGCTCAGGTCGTAAATACGGCTGGCAGTGTCGGGGCGCATCTGCATGGCGAACCCATAGGGGTCAGCCTTGTCCTGCCACGTCCCGTCTTGCGCCTGAATGCAATATTTGTAGGTTGTCAGCTTCTTTGCAGCGTCGGGATAATCATAGCGTTTCGGGTCGCTCTTCACATCGAAGGTTTTCGCGGGCAGCCGCACTTCCCATGTACCGTCGTAGACCTTCTGCATGGGCGTTTTTCCCCTGTCCCACTGGTTGAATTCGCCAATGAGAGAAACCGCCCGCGCGTTCGGCGCCCAGACAGCGAAATGCCACATTTCCTGTCCGTCCTGCGTCACCGGGTGCGCACCGAGCATCTCATAGGCTCTGCGGTTCGTTCCCTGATGGAACTGGTCCCGCACCGCGGCGGTCGGGCCGTTGTAGCGCATAGTTACACCTGCCTTTGCTTGCTTTGCGTTCCTCCGCCTGCAATCACGGAGAGCCGCGTTTGCTTTCTTCACTCTTTTCACTTACTATTGAATCACTTTTATGCATTTTCGTCAAGTCATATTCAGCATTTTCTCCTGCATTTTTTGTGATTTTCGGAAAGTGCGTTCATTTTGACCGTAGACGATGCGGTAAGTATTTCGCCATTGCCGACATAAATTCCTGCTCATGCACGAAATTTTCCGCGCATAAACTGGTTTTGCGCCGTCGGAGCAAAAACTGTTTCCCTCGTGCGGCGATTTGTGCAATCCGAACATTTCCCGAAATTTCTGCGAAAAGGTTGTGTGCCCATGAAACAAAAACAACTGTTGTCGTTTCTTGTGTGTATCCTGATGCTGTCTTCCTGTGCCGCGCCGACCGATTCCGCGCTTGACAGCGGCTTAACACTTCGGGTCTACTTCGCCGATGCGGAGGAAATCCGCCTGCTGCCGC
>ERZ780223.3301-NODE-3301-length-12194-cov-6.759371_pt1 | contig 12194 bp, 7 predicted proteins | sample MGYA00511016_ERZ780223 | MGnify/ENA primary metagenome ERZ780223 (study PRJEB29588, sample SAMEA2159032) | human gut metagenome | biome: human gut; feature: human-associated habitat; material: faeces | place: Denmark | collected 2008/2010 ... | reverse complement strand
ATCGCGTGATTGACGATTACTACGAGAAAATCCGCACGGGCAAGCAGGAAAAGCTGTTTGAAGAACTCATCATCCAGATCGGCAACAAAGACGACATGAACGCTTCATCCGAAAACGGACGGCTTGCCCGGCAGATGCTCGACGAATACATGCAGTCGTTCCAACAGCGTAACCCGACGCTGCGCGTGTTCTCCGCGCATCTGCACATGGATGAAGCCACGCCGCATCTTCATATTGATTTCATTCCGTTCACAACCGGCAGCAAGCGCGGACTTGAAACCCGCGTGTCGCTCAAAAAGGCACTGGAAGCACTCGGCTTTACGGGCGGCACAAAAAGCCACACTGAGCTGAATCAATGGATTGAAGCTGAAAAGCAGGCGCTTGCCTCCATCATGGCACGGCATGATATCGAATGGGAGCAGAAAGGAACACACGAGGAACACCTCTCCGTTCTGGATTACAAGAAGCAGGAGCGCTCCAAAGAAGTCGCCGCGCTCGAAACCCAAATCGGCGCATTGCAGGAACAGACAGCGACTGCCGAAACCATGCTTTCCGAAAAGCAGGAACAGCTCGATGATATCGCGCCCATTCTCAAAAATACCGAGAAGTTTGTCCGGAAATACGACGATCCCGAACGACTGCTCCCGGAAGCCGGGATGCTGGAATCCGGCAAGGCGTTTCGGGAGAAGAAAGCGCTTCCGATTCTCGGAAAGCTCCTGAAATACGCCCGTTCGCTCTTTCGGGAAAACACGGAACTGAAAGCCAAGGTGCAGAAGCTCGAAAAGGAGAATACCGCTTTCAAATCGGCAAACTGGAACCATGCCAATGAAATAGTCAAATTGAAAATGGAGAATCGGGAACTGAAAAAGGACAAAGGCAAGCTGGATGCGCTGGTCGGCAGAATCGGGAACGATGTTCTGCAAAAGCTGCTGAAAGAAACACCGAAGGAACAACCGAAACACAAGGAGAAATCGCTATGAGAAGAATTATATCCTGCCAGTTCAACATTGACACCGCCTGCGTGGATGTCGAATATGAAGATGGCTTTGTACTTTCCATCTATACGCCCGCCGTTGAGGACGCGGTCGCGCACACCATGCAGCAGCGTTCTGAGCTGGATTGGCTCATCTACAACGACCCGCTGGCGTATGTCGGACTGGTTATGAGCGGGAAAAGCGAGGAATATCTGAAAGCGGTTACGCGGTAATTGAATGGAAGGAAATCTGTTCCCGTCGGGTGGTCGATGGGGACGGATTCTTTAGTGCATCAACTTGCGAAGTGCAGCATATCATGCTAAAATGTTGAATAGCGTCTAATGCATATATTGTCTTTTCAATTTTCTCAACGCTATTTTCTGACCATATTTGCTACGTTGTCCCAAGAGATGTTTTCATGAGTGATACAACTTCCCACTGTCTTCATACATGTCCAGCATCAATTTCAGTGTGTTTGCTCAAGAAGAAAAGGGAGAAGTTGTTCCAATGAAAAATTCACATGTTTTTTACTGTACCAGGTTGTGACAATGGTGATATAGTGGGGTTTGTGAATAATGAAAATGATTGATTATATTTATGAAGTAACAGCTAAATATGTTGACTGCATGCCAAAGTCCCAGAGAAAAAAATATGGACAGTTTTTTACGAGTAAAGAAACAGCAGTTTTTATGGCAGAGCTTTTTTCGGTTCCACAAGACTGCAGATCTCTCCGCATTCTTGATCCGGGTGCTGGCTCAGGGATTCTTTCCGTTGCACTCCTTGAACGATTGGAGTCAAACGCTGAGATTGACACTATTGAGCTGGTCTGCTATGAAAATGATGCCAACATTGTAGATTTGTTGCGTTCAAATTTGGAGTGGGCGTGCAGCCATGCAACAAAAAGTGTTTCTTTTAGAATTGTAACTGATAACTATATCCTTAGTCAAATGCTTGATTACAATAGCATGCCGGGTGAAAGTCCAAATGCGGATAAGTTCGATATGGTTATTGGCAACCCGCCTTATATGAAAATTGCAAAAGATGCGCCGGAGGCTACCGCAATGCCAGATGTATGTTACGGCGCGCCAAACCTATACTTTTTGTTTGCTGCTATGAGCATGTTCAACCTCAAGAAGGACGGAGAGATGGTGTATATCATCCCTCGCTCGTGGACATCAGGCGCTTACTTTCAACGATTCCGCAGGCGTTTCTTTGAAGAGGGCGCATTAGAGCATATCCATCTATTTGTCAGCCGGGATAAGGTGTTTGAGAAAGAAAGCGTCTTGCAGGAAACTATCATCATCAAAGCAAAAAGAACGCAGAGCAAGCCAAAAATAATTACTATTACGACCACACAGAGTAATGCCGACTTCTCTAATCGAACTGTTTTTGAAGCCCCTTATTCTACAGTAGTAAATGGTGATGAATCCTATGTCTATCTGGTAACGAACACTAAGGATGTTCAAACCTTGAACAAATTGAATCGGTGGACAAATACGCTTCCGGATATTGGGTTAAAAATGAAGACAGGGTTAACCGTTGATTTTCGGAATCGCGAAGCATTGAGGGATTCGGCAGAAAACGATGCAGTTCCGCTGTTTTACTCACAACATATTCAGGACGGAAAAGTAATTTTTCCTGTTGGAAAAGAACATGAATACATCGTTACCGAGCAACGTGGACTTCTACAGGAGAACACCAACTACTTGTTCGTGAAACGTTTTACAGCAAAAGAGGAGCACCGCCGCCTGCAATGTGGTGTGTACTTAGCCAGAAAGCATCCTGAATATGCAGAGATCAGCACACAGAATAAAATTAATTTTATCAGCGGACTCCGTGAGCTATCTGAGTGTGTTGTCTATGGACTTTATGTGATATTCAATTCCACATTGTATGACAGCTACTATCGCATCTTGAACGGATCTACGCAGGTAAACTCCACTGAGATCAATTCTATGCCGGTTCCATCTATGAATACGATTGAAGCAATGGGAAAAGAATTGATTCGTGTTAGAGATATGTCTGAAGCAGCATGCGACAATATTTTGAGGAGTTATATATGAGTAAATTAGAGGAAGCAAAAGAAATTTTGAGTTTGCTGAAAGTCCCAGCAAAACAGCAAAACGGTATGTGCTGTTGTGTGCTGCTTGCAATGGCTAATCTAACAGAAGAGCAGTCATGGAGTTCTGCCACAAATAGTTGGATTCGGATTCACGATGTTATTGCGTTTGCAAATGGAAATTATGGAACGACCTATGCAGAGAATAGCCGTGAAACCTTTCGCAAACAAGCCATGCATCACTTCAGAAATGCAGCGTTTATTGAGGATAATGGTAAGGCAACCAACAGTCCCAATTATCGGTATCGCTTAACGGAGGAGATGTTGCGCTTGATTCATAGTTTTGGCACGGCAGATTGGGAGAGGAGTTTGTCATGCTTTGTGGCAAGCCATGACTCGCTTGTTGACCTCTATGCCTCTAAACGGACTATGAGAAAAATGCCTGTAAAGATCAATGGCGAAGACTTCACATTCTCGCCGGGCAAGCACAACCAACTGCAAAAAGCAATTATTGAGGAATTTGCGCCCCGGTTCGCTCCCAACTCTGAGTGCCTGTATGTTGGAGATACCACTGAGAAGGATCTGGTTAAGAACGTGGACAAGCTCCGTGCTTTGGGCTTTGAAATAACGCTGCACGATAAGATGCCCGATGTCGTCCTTTACTCTGAAGACAAGGATTGGATATACTTTATCGAATCGGTTACATCTGTTGGGCCGATGGAGCCTAAGCGTATCAAAGAAATCGAGGAAATGACGACTGGTGTTACAGCCGGGAAAAAATATGTTACGGTATTTCTGGACTTCAAGACATTCAAGCAGTTTGCAGAATCTCTTGCATGGGAAACAGAGGTTTGGATTGCCGATATGCCAGATCACATGATTCATTTGAACGGAGATAAGTTTTTAGGACCAAGATGAGCGACATAGCATATTGCAGAGTTATTTGACTATCGGTTCTATGGAAAACAGAAAGGGGTGCGACACAATGTTGAATTATCGCGGATCAGAATGGAACCGTTGGGATTTACATGTCCACACAGCTTCTTCATATGATTATAGGTACAAAGCGCCTGATGCAGATGATTTGCTGTGTCAGGCATTGGAGAAAAATAACATTAAGGCGGTTGCGATTACTGACCATTTCAAGATCGATAAGGCCAGAATAGAGAGCTTACGCTCTAAGGTTCCCGGAGTTGTGTTTTTCCCTGGAGTTGAACTTCGCACAGATAAAGGTTCAAACAATCTTCATCTGATTCTTATTTTTTCGGAGAAAGCAGATTTAACTGCTCTTTCTGGAGATTTTGATGCAATTATGATTCGCCAAAAGGCGAAGTCAGCTGATTCAGATGAGACAATATACTGGGAGTTTGGAGATATTGTCGACTTTGCAAAGAGTCACGATGCTTTAATCACCATCCATGCTGGACATAAGACGAACGGAATTGACAGAGAAATTTCTAATGCACTTCCTGTAAAAGAAGCTATAAAATCGGATATAGCCAATGCAATTCATTTTTTCGAGATTGGTCAAAAACGTGACATTGATGAATATGAACAGCACGTTTTTAAGGATATTGTACGCAGACCATTGATAATGTGTTCTGACAATCATAATCCCAAAGATTACACAGTAAAGGAGATGCTTTGGATCAAAGCAGATCTGACATTTGCTGGACTTAAGCAATGTCTTTATCAGCCTCAGGAAAGAGTGTTTATTGGAAATGTTCCACCAGTCTTGGATCGGGTAAGCAAGAACAAGCAAGGCAACATATCCTCAATTTCCTGTATGCGTATAGATCAACCAGTTAACAAAGAAACCACATGGTTCGATTTTGACATTCCGTTAAACCCCAGCATGGTGGCTGTAATTGGGAATAAGGGAAGCGGAAAAAGTGCATTTTCCGATATAATCGGGCATTTATGCTGTTGTAACACGATGGAAAATGCTTCGTTTTTAAATGATAGAAGGTTTAGAAAAGTACCTAAAAAGTATGCAAATGATTATTCTGCTACTTTGACTTGGCTTGATGGAGAAACCCGTAATGATTCTTTGGCGGCAAATCAAAATAAAAGCACTATTGAGGATGCTCAGTATTTGCCGCAAAAGTATATTGAAGATGTGTGTAATGATTTTGGTGATACTTTCCAAAGAGAAATCGATAAAGTTATCTTTTCGTATGTTGACAAGGCCGAACGAGGAGATGCACAGAATCTCGAGGGATTAGTGCAATTAAAGTCAAGGCCCCTTGAGATTAGATTTCAAGACGAGCGAACAAAACTCGCGGATATTAACAATAAGATAGTTAATCTTGAAAAGAAAAAGACTGTAGAATACCGGAAAACGATATCAGAAAGTCTTGCAAAGGCAAATGAAACACTCCAGCGCCATGAAAAATCCAAACCCGCTGAGGTTTCTAAACCGGAGCAGAAAGATGCAGATAAAGAATATCAAGAGAAACTCTGCCTACTAAACAAAAGCATTCAAGAAACTAAGGATGCGATAAAAAATGCTACTGATAGAATTGCTGAAATCAATATTTACATCAATGATATACAAACTGTAGTTGCTCAACTATCTCTAATCCAAACGCAGTTTAGTGAAGTTCAGAATCAGATTGGAGTATTGGTTAATAAATACAGACTGGAACATTCTAAGTGCACCGCTGAATTGATAACACCAAAGGCATTCTTAGAAGATTTAATAGAAAAGGGCGAAAAGGAAAAGAAACTCATTCAGGATACTATCTTTGCTGAAAATGGTTTTTCCCATAAGCTAGAAAGCCTCGAAACCGAAAAAGACGCTCTAATTTCTTCTGCTGATACGGAAGAAAAGCTATATCAAAAATACCTCGCGGATTTGACAGAATGGGACGAAAAGAGATCTGAAATCATTGGCAATAAAGATACAGACGGCTCGATTGAGTTTTTCAAACAGGAACTAAATTATATAGACACAAATCTTGATTCTGAATATAACACACTTATTTTTAATAGGGACGATATCACTAAACGAATCTACGAAGGAATCTCTGAACTATCAAAAATATATCAAGGTATATATGCGCCTGTTCAGGGGGAAATATCGCAGTTGCTCGGAGATCTTGAAGATGGCATACTCTTTCAAGCAGAAGTGTTTATGAAAGAGACAAATATGGCTCAAAATATCCTTGCTTTCATCAATCAGAAATTTAACGGGAAATACGGACGTTCGCATAACTCTATTCAGGAAATCGAAACTCGCATTAAAAACACAGATTTTGGAAATGTGGACAGTGTTATGGCTTTTGTACACGATATGGCAGAAGTTATAACAACTGACTTTGAAACGGCTGAAAAAAGGGTACCTAAACGGCAGGAATTTTATGATTTTATTTTTGGGTTGAAATACATAGGGGTTAATTTTAAGCTCAAGATGGGTATGCGTTCTTTGGATGAGCTTTCTCCTGGCGAGCGTGGAATCGTTTTACTCATTTTCTATCTCGCTCTTAGTAAGGAAAGAAAACCGATCATCATAGATCAGCCGGAAGATAATCTTGATAACCAGTCTGTTTATAGCAAACTTGTTCCGTGTATTTGTAGAGCAAAACAAAAACGTCAGGTTATTATCGTAACACATAATCCGAATATTGCCGTGGCATGTGATGCGGAACAGATTATTTATTGTGAAAAAGATAAGGTTACTAATCATATTTTTTATGAATCTGGTGCAATTGAGAACCCGACAATGCGTGACCATGTTGTTGACGTCTTGGAAGGTACTATGCCGGCTTTCGACTTGAGAAGGCTCAAATACGCTCATTTGACCAAATAATCATACAGAAAACGGGGAAATGTTGCAGTACACAAGAAGCAACGGTCAAAACAATTTTTAAACATGTGGCTTTAGACATGTGTTCGATAAAAACCGTTTGCTATTTGTTGCTGACATCAGTAGATAGGAACTTTCAGACGCAGATTCTTAACTTGTCTGAAATAGTAAACTTTGGAGCTTGATGTTTTTGGCTATAAGGAGTGGGACCATTTTTTTGATAAGAGGAAATAATAAATAACAGTTAATCGCATTTCCTTGATATAAGTTTTTTATGTTCAGCAGAGATAAAAGGAGTTATAATAAAAATGTAGTGATCTCGTTATGAGGAGGATGAAACATGGATATTGGAGAACGGATAAAGTTCTGTAGAAAGCATAGAGGGATGACGCAAGACCGTCTGGCTGAAGAAACGGGGATTCATCCCGTTTCAATTCGTAAATATGAAACGGGAAAAATGGTTCCCAAACCGGAACAGATCGAACGCATAGCTAAAGCACTTAATGTGACCTATAGTGCAATCAGTGGAGATTATGATGTTGTTTTTCCGGTTGGACGCTTTCCGGAAGTGATAAGCCTATTGATGATGCTTTTCCATTCTGGGATTATCACAATTGAAGGAGAAAAGAACGGAGAGCAAAAGATTGAGCCGTCTACGGCAAAAATGAAGGTCAATCCGAGTATTGCACGCTTTTTTAATGTGGAATCCCCAAATGCGAAAATTGCGCTGGAACAGGGCTGGCTGACGGCGAATGATCCTAGAATTATGAATTTCTTTTCTGAATATGAAGCCGTTGTTTCTGCGTATGAACAGGCTGTTCGGGAAGGAAAAGAACATCCGTCAGAAGAACAGGAGCAAGTTATTCAGCAGAGAAAGCAGAAAATGGAAAAAACACAAATGCTGATGCAGCTGAAGCCGCTGGTTCTCCCGATGGACTTTGATTATGACATCGATACGGATGGAGATTACGATCCGGAAGATTATGGCCCTGTATTTGCCGAAATGCTGGAAGAAAAGCGTAAACGTCAGAGAAATCCCGAGGAAAAAAACGAGAAGAGTACGATGTGAAATCTGAGGGTGCCAATAAAATGTACTCATTTTGCACTCAAAGAATAGAGAAAAGCCCTGAAAATCGAGCTATTGCTTGACTTTCAGGGCTTGTGGTTTTATTCCCACTCGTTGTTGGGCATCATATTTAACGGATTTTGCTTCATAAATTTGATACCTCATTTTTTTGATTATTTGATGTGTCCATATTATCCAGCCCTATACGATGGGCTGTTATCAAATTGTTATCGGTGGTGATAACGGGGGGTAGCAGGGTTGTTGTTTTCTCTGGTGGTTTACAACTACATTTTACCACGAAAGGCAGGGAAATGCAATAACCATCCTTGCTGTGGCGTATCAAGGAATCTTACTGAACATATGGCGCACCTTATCCAAACGGCTGTTTGGACGACGGGGCTGGATGATTGGCTCGCCGACAGTGGCCTGATACCCTTTCAGTTCCGTCAGGCACACACTCCGCCCGTTGGTGTAAAAGGCCAAATCAGTACGGTATGCCTGTATGCAACGGGCGGGAATCTCGCCAGTAAAGACAACTTCATCCTTTTTTATCTGGGCCGTTTCGATGGTGGCACAGTATTTCGGCGCATCATGATAAGCCCTGGAAAGGTATTCCTGGGGCGCATAGAGGGTGAAGGAGAGATAAGGTTCCAGCAACTGCGTCCCAGATTTCTTCAATGCCTGTTCCAATACAATCGGGGCCAATGAGCGGAAGTCCGCCGGCGTACTGACCGGGCTATAGTAAAGTCCGTATTCAAAGCAAATCTTACAGTCCGTTACGTTCCAGCCACACAAGCCTTGCCCCAAACCGTAACGGATACCATCCATGACAGCGTTTTGAAAACTCTGGTTCAGGTATCCCAGGGAAACCCGGCTCTCGTATTTTACACCGGAGCCAAGCGGGAGCGGTGTAACAGACAGTCCGATAGATGCCCAAAACGGGTTAGGCGGCACCTCGATATGGATGGTGTGACTGGCCACTTTGAGCGGCCGCTCTAAATAAATGACGGTGGGTTCCTTCACTGCTGTTTCAATCTTGTATTTTTCCGTCAGCAAAGCGGAAACAACCTCCAACTGCATCCGACCCAAAAAAGAAAGAATGATCTCATGGGTGGTGGAATCCACCTCGTAGTGCAAAAGCGGGTCAGTATCCGCAATTTGCGTAAGAGCGTCCAGCAACCGGTCTCTTTGCTCTGCCGTTTTTGGCGTAATCGTCGTCCGCAGCATAGGGAAGGGAACATCACTCCACATTTCACGAGGAAGTTGGGTTTTGTCCCCCAATATATCGTTTAATCTCAAGCTGTCGCTGGGAAGGATGACAATTTCGCCCTTATGGGCGGTATCTGTCCGAACAATCTCCCCTTTGGATGGAATACGCATCTCTGTGATTTTCAGCTTTTCTCTCCCGGCTAGGGCCACCGTATCCCGCAGACGCAGCGTTCCGCTGTATAGCCGCAGATAGACAAGCCTCTGGCCGCAATCTGTATACTCCACCTTAAAAACTCTACCGCACAGGGCGGCGCTCCCCTGTTCCTTGGTCGATTGGAACAGCCCTATCACCGCATCCATCAACTGTTGAATGCCAAGGCCGTTTTTGGCGCTACCATGATAGACCGGGAGCAGGGAGGCGTCTTGAACTCGCCGCTGTTCTTCTTGCGCAAGTTCTTTCTGACTGATTGATTCTCCTGCGATATACTTTGCCAATAACTCATCGTTATTTTCGATGACCGAATCCCACACCTCTGCACTAGTGTTTTCTGTCAGAGTTATTTTCGAGGACAGCGACACTGTCTGCTTGATGATAATATCAGCGGAGAGCTTATCCCGAACAGACTGATATACGCTCTCCAAATCAATGCCAACCTGGTCGATCTTGTTGATAAAGATAATGGTGGGGATGTTCAATTTCCGTAGGGCATGGAACAGAACACGGGTCTGGGCCTGCACGCCATCTTTAGCGGAGAGCACCAAGATGGCCCCGTCCAAAACAGCCAGAGAGCGGTATACCTCTGCCAAGAAATCCATGTGGCCGGGAGTATCCACAATATTGACTTTACAACTGTGCCACTGGAAAGAAGTGACTGCCGTTTGAATGGTAATTCCACGCTGCCGCTCCAAAAACATAGTGTCCGTTCTCGTTGTCCCTTTTTCGACGCTCCCCGGCTCTGAAATGGTTCCGCTGGCATACAGCAGGCTTTCTGTCAGTGTCGTCTTGCCCGCATCTACATGGGCAAGAATCCCGATATTGATAATGTTCATGTCTATCCTCCATACAAGGCCCAAAAGGGCGCAAAAATCCCCAGCGGCAAATACTTTTACCGCTGGGGATCATGACTTCGGATACATAGAAACGCATTCAGCTAACATGAGCCGTTATCCGTCACGATATTTGATAAAAAGGCAAAAGCATTCTTAAATTGGGTACAAAAACCAAGCCCCTGCAAGGGGCAATTATTTTTGTGCCCATTATCAAATTTTATTTAAGAATACCTTGCCGCATGTTGAATAGACTCCTCAAATCAGGATGACAGCAGTATAGCATAGCACACTCTAAAATGCAAGAAGTTTTTACCCGCTGTCCCAAATAAATCAGGAGGGCATTCACCGGGACACCCTCCGATTTGGGGCCTCATGCGCAAATAATTTCTGTGTCCACGATTTCCGCCGCACACGCCCGAATATTGTTAGTCCCTCTGCAACTCATACCACAGACCGTTGCCCTCGTCAAAGATGTACTTTTCCATGAAATTACCTCCATTTTTTGTGATTATCGTGCGCCTACCCTTATTTTTGACCTTGCACCCCATTTCTGCTCCTTTTCGACCTGTTCCTGCTGGTAAGCTGCCTCCAGTATCCTGTCCGCCTGTTCCGGGCCAATGGCCCGTCTGACCCGCTCATAGTCCCTGACTTGCCCTTTCAAGCCGTCCCTCTCGGCACAAACCTCATAAATCCTGGCTGACAGGGAGCCGTTCTTACTGACCTCACGATCATAGGCGCTCTGCAACCGCTCAAACTTGCTCTTGAGGTCGAAGTAGGCCCGGTAGACGGAGCGCAGCACCTTGACGATCTTCTCCCAAAGGGGCTTGGCCTTTTTCTCCCGGTAGGACTTGGCCGATTCCAGCGGCCCCGCCTCCGGCAGCGTCCGCTCCGGGTCGTCGGAGAAGTCCGCCGCCAGTTTCTCCATGCCCTTGAGCAAGGGCGCTACATCGTCCAGCTTAGCCCTGGCCTGGGCCGCTTTCTTCTCAGCTGATGCTGCCTCCTTATTCTTTTTGTCGGCCTCAACCTGGGCCAGCGCCGACACCTCTTGAAGCTGTGCAAGCCGTTCCTGCTCACGCTCCGTCTTGAACTGCGTAACAGTCAAATGTTCTTCGGAACTACCACGTTCCCCACGCTCTACATCGTCATAGCCAGCGGAGCGCATATGCTCAAAGAAATCATCTTGCAGGACACTGTACGACTTTCGTAGAACGGGTTTGCCCTTAGCTGTGCGTAACGGCTCCCCGGTAGTTTCGTCCAGAATGGGCTTGGACGCCCACTTCTTGCTCATGCTCACCTGCATGATCGTTTCCTTGACCTTGCCCACCAGGGACTTGTCCTTGCACCGCTTTGTCCAGCGTATCTCCTTCTCCACTACCGGGATATAAACCACATGGAGGTGGTAGTGGTACACGTCCTCCCCCAGCGCCTCGGACATGGCCCGGTTGCGCTCGTCAGCGTGCATGACCGCCGACAAAATATACTGCTCTCCGCCCACGATTTTGATTGCGGCTTTATAGGCTTCGGTGTAAAATTGTTTTGCGAAGTCATACCCGCCGTGATTGTAGAAGTAAGCGGAGTTTACATCAAAGACCAACTCACCGTATCGAAAGGCATCCTCCTTGATGCCACGGGTGGAGATCACGCCGTCGGCCTCCATTTGAGCAAACATCTCCCGATACCCGGCAGACGGGGTTTTGAAATGGACATTGAGCGGCGTCCGCTCCAGTACAATGTCCTGATTGACATAGGAATCCTTCTCACGCTCGTTGTGCTGCTGGGTGTTACCGATCTTGGTTTCGGTCAGCCTCATATTTCTTGCGTTGGTACGGTCAATACCGTCGCCTCTCGCCATAGGCAAAAATCCTCCTGTTTCAGATGTTGGGTTGTTGAAAGAGGACGGGGGTTCGGGGGAGGCACTTCCTGCAGGAAGTGTAATAACCCACTATGACACTTTCATCCCTTCGGTCTGCAAAGTGTCGTGGGCTCTCCGAGGGGGTGTGGGGGCTTTGCCCCCGGCAACTGCGGTTG
>ERZ780223.3291-NODE-3291-length-12222-cov-3.522068_pt1 | contig 12222 bp, 9 predicted proteins | sample MGYA00511016_ERZ780223 | MGnify/ENA primary metagenome ERZ780223 (study PRJEB29588, sample SAMEA2159032) | human gut metagenome | biome: human gut; feature: human-associated habitat; material: faeces | place: Denmark | collected 2008/2010 ... | reverse complement strand
TTACGGGAATTAAAAAGATTGGTATACTATAAGTAAACAATGTGGTTATGAGTAGTTAACTAATTCGAAATGGAGGATGATTTATATGAAAAAAAGTCTTACAATATTAATTTGTGTAATGCTATTTTTGTGCCAAAATAGTTTGTATGTGACGGCAGAAGCCGCTTCGGTAATTCAAATAGAAAATAAGAAGGCAACAAAAGAGCAAGAAATGGAAGCTTATGTGAAATATGTACTTCAATATCAAAATCAGACAGATGAAGATATGTGCATTGCTGCGTGGGATTGGTTGACTGAATATGGCTGCCTTGAGCCGTATGATGTAATAAAGACTTATGATGAGCAATATTTTGCTGAGCATCAAGATTGTGAGGAAAGCTTAGATGGACCGTGGCCGGGTAGAAGTGTTGAGGTTAATCAAGGAATTCTTCAAATAAAACAAAATAATATGTGGCTTTGCTACTATTATATATGGCAAAATCCCTATTGTAACAATAGCAAAATAGATGAAACAATGTCAGCAGCGGTTAGATATTCTTATACGTATGCGTTAAGTGATTACTATCTGCGGAATACTTTAAAACAGACAGAACTTTTAGGGGTAAGCAGAGAGAAAGCGTTGGAATATTGCAATGCAATTATGGACAAATTTGGATATGATTACGAATATGCAGATATATATACAATGACGTATGATTATTTGCAAGAAATTACAAGTGCCACCGATTATATTTCTCCTGAAATGGCTCTGTAATAACCTGCTGTATCAGTTCTTCCAGGTGCACTTTGGAAAGAATATCCCCTTTCTGATCCGGCTTCATATTCCTTGAAGATTTTACAATTTCGATTTTCTCTGTTTTTATATTCACAAGAGAAATTGAAGAATATGCATGGCCAAGTGCATTGATCACACGAAGTCTCTTCTGATCTTGAAGGATACTTCTCTTTTCTGTTCTGTTCCTGCTCACCCAATAAAGAGAGAAAAGAAGTAAGGCAAGTAACACATACATCACACATACGATATTTCGTGTGATGTAAACCTGGCTTTCCGGGAAAAAGATATATGCATCATAGTCTTTAATCTTCTCCTTGCGTCCATACCAGTTTCCGTCCTTTGAATGAAGGCAGACAATTCCATTCCCCCCTGCCTTAAATTCATTTTTATACAATGACTTTGATTCTTCTACAGAACTCGAAAGAAGCTCCTGTTTATTGGTACTGACAACCTTGTCATCATCACAGATCACTATGCTTCCATTCATTTCAAAAGGGAAATCCGCAAATAACGATTTCATCGTCAGGTCTCCGTTTAACTCACTTACTTCCTCTTTCTGCATATATGTGATCACTATCCCTGCTGCATCCTGTCTTGCCACTGCCGCAAAATCATAGATCTTTCCTTTATTTCTCAGACGAGTGGTATAAGTCTTTTCCGGATGCTCTGCAATATCACGTACATAATCACTTTTGATCAGCTTCTGCCACAGCGACATAGTATCTCCATCTTTTGCACTCTGTTCTGTCACCTTCAGATTCTGATCCAGTACAAGGATTCCTGTCAGGCGCTGTTCCCTGGCATATTCGTCTAGCATTTCTGTACTGAGATTTCCTTCCTGTTCTATGACTCTGCTTAATTCTGTTGTTTTGTCCAAAAGACGTACCAGGCTTTTCACCTGATCATTGGTGTTATAAATCTCATAACTTTCAATTCGGTTTTTTACAAAATCAAAGGTCTCATCCAGAGTACTGTTCAGCTTGCTATTATCTCTCGCTGTCAGCAGAAGAAAAGTCAGTATTCCGGAAAAAATCAGAATAAACACAAGCAAACACGCATTTCTGTCGACCCTCTTTTTCTTCTGTTTCTGCGGTATCTGCCTTCTTATCTGTCTGCTCATTTACTTTCTCCTCCCGGCAGAGTTTCGTCCGCATCCAATCCGTATTTTGTAACTATTTTTTCTGTAATCCCTTCGCTTTGCATCTCTGTAAGCGTTTCTGTAAGCTTTTCTGCCAATTCTTCGTGAGTTCCTTTTTTGAAAGCAATTCCAAGTTCTGATTTATAAGGACTTTCCTCCAGCATACGGTAAGCGCCCTTGCCATCCTGTATCAGACTGCCAAGCATTGCCTCATGTCCCGCAATCGCATCTGCATAATTTTTTCTAAGTGCAGCATAAAGCTCATTCGACGAAGAAAAACAGTTCACCTGTTCTGCATGCGGAAGATCTGATTTTATATTATGAAGAAAGAGATCTTCTGCTTTTGTAGTCGCCTGAACTGCAATCCTCTTCCCTTTCAGATCCTGAAGTGTCCGGATTTCACTCTCGGCTCTTACAACCACCATCTGACGACTGTACATATACGGTCCTGCCCACTGATATTTGTTTTCTCTTTCATTCATGGAATAGCAGCTCCACAGACAGTCTATTGTTCCATCTGACAAAAGTTTCTCTTTATCTTCCCAGACAACCTTCTCAAATTCAGGCTGATAACCCAGCCTCTGAAAGGCTTCCTCTGCAAGTTCCACATCAATACCTTTATACTCGCCATCACTCGTCTGATAGCTGTAAGGTTCAAAATAATCTATTCCGATAACAATCTCCGGCAATTCACTGTCCGATGTTTTCTCTTTCTTTATTCCACATCCTCCCGGTATAAGGCTGCCTGCCAGAAGAAGTGCTGCAATACAAATTCTTTTTCTGCGGGTATGGGAGTCATTCTTTCGATTTTTTCTCATATCCAGTTCCTTTCCATTTATTACTGTTTCATAACCTGCGTGTCAGTGACCTTGTTTTCCCAATTAAAACAGAGGGCTTATCCAATTCGGGTAAACATCAAAACGGTGCAAAAAAAGTCCCACGTAAAAAACTTTTACAGGAACTTTTTTCATAATCATCTCAGTTTTTTGACTGATCTTCCTATAAATCTGTCAACAAAACTTCTGATACAGATTATACATTTCATATACTTTCATGTCTACAATTATTTACTGCTCTGAAATATAAAACACACGTTACTGTTCACAGTAACGTAGCCAAAATTCATTCCAGATTGCCTGCGGCAATGGAATTTTGAATAGGACCTGCTGATTGCGGGAATACTTTTTTATTTCCAGTCAGAAGCAAGGCATACAGGTACCGGATCCTGAATTTCCATTCTGTCAGGTTCTACCAGGCAGTCATAGGCCAAAATATGCACTCCTGCCTTTTTTGCCTCCTGCAGGGTTTCTCCAAATTCCCGATGAGTCTCCCAGTTGGGCTCAAACCTGTCAACTCCCTTCATCTGGATCACCAGAAGCAGATAAGCTTCGTATCCTTCCTGCATACAATGGATCAGCTCCTTCAGATGTTTCACACCTCTTTCTGTCGGTGCATCGGGGAAGCGTGCTATATTATCCGACTCCAGAGTGACACCTTTTACTTCTATAAAAGCCTTGCGTTTCTCTGAACAGACATAAAGATCAAATCTGGAATTTCCATAGGTCTTCTCCGGCGTTACCTGAACTTTTTCCGGAAAAAGATGTCCTGCCTTTACCCACTCCAGTGCTGCTTTATTGGGAATCTGAGAATCCATATTAATCAGGCCCCTGCCCTTTTTATTTACGCAGATTAGATCATAGGCTGTCTTTCTCGCCGGATTGCTACTCTTTTCCAGAAAAACCTGTGTACCCGGGACCAGAAGCTCCCTGCACCTGCCTGTATTCTTTACATGAACCGTTTCCACCTGCCCATTGATCTCCACATGTGCAATAAACCGATTAGGACGATCTATGAAACGGCCCTCTGTGATATGTTCGTACTTCATTTTTTCTGCTCCTCTTTACGCATTGTATACATACCATAACATGTTTTCCTCATACCTACAACATTTTCATTTTGGAAAACTATTCTCCAAACAAAGTGCCCCCGAGGATGTCAAGTCATTGCTACAAAAAATATGCGGCTCTTTTGCCACCAAAATGGCTTAAAACCGCATATTTCTGTATAGAGGACGTTATATAATTGTCACAAAGTGGGTGGGGAGGATGTAACGTTATTGTCACAAAACTTAATATTATCCATTCTATGCAAGCAACAGTACAGAGAATTCTCAAATCAGCAAATACGCAAATTTCCTATTAGCTTATCTCCCTCTTCTGTTCTCTGCATCTTAACTGCAACATGTTGAAACTTCATCACAGCGCCAACATCTACGCTAATAATATTATTTTCCCATTCTTTCTCTGGTGCTGGTGGCATTGGTTTTCCTAAAGGTGCAACCATTATTTTAGGATCTTCACTTCTATCTGTATTCCAAAATCCAGTACTCTCATACGTTGTATATGTCCTAATCTCATCAATATGTATTCCCAATACCCCTTCCAATGCACGAACATTAAAATAACTAGCACGTATTTTTTGTTTTATTTCATGCCATTTTTTGTTATCAACCTTACTCTTCATTTCAATAAGATGCAATATCCATTTCTCTTCCTTTTTTTGAAGCAAAACATTATCAACACTTCTTCTTAATTTAAATGGACTTTCTTTCTTAAGAAAATTGCACTTTCCTTTATGGTCATAATCCTCACTACATAAATTATCCCCTCGTACATCTACGTGCAATTTGCTTCTTCCTGTCTCACTTTTTTCCTCTAAACAATAGGAATTGCTAAAGGGCAGGAAAAAATTATCTTCTAAAAAATTATCAATTCCATACTGTATCCGTTCTTCAATCATTTATCAGTCCTCCTGAAATGCGTATACTTCCTCAACTATTTTTTCAAGAGCATTATTAAATGTTGGAACAACAAATCCATATTTTGTTGCCTCCAATGGTATCAATCTTGTTTTCCCACTATTTTCCGTAACAAACTGATACATTTGAATATCTTCTCTAGAAAGAAGATCTTCCTTTTTATATCCATATTCCTGCTGCAACTCATTGCTTCGTACATGATTTTTTAATTTCATCATATTATTTATATGTTGCAAAATGGTATCGCTATGAGTAGTAATCCATACCGGTATACCCAAATTCATCATATTAATAATCAGTCTAGCCATTTTTTGTTGTAACTCTGGATGTAAATGTGCTTCTGGTTCTTCAATAATCATTGCTTTAAAATTAATGCCGGATTTCAGTACCAAAAGTAATGGTGAAATTTCCGAAACAATAGATGATGCAACATACAATGGAATTTCTTTATCACTTCCCTCCGGCTGATATTGGATAACTGGTAACATATCTTTTTTTACTGACAAATTTCCTTTTGTCATATTTTTTTCAATATATTCAATTATGCCTGAATACTTTTTGCTATCTTTTTTATTAATTTCAAACTTCGTTATCAGCTGTAAGAAATCTACATATGGAAGTGTAAGAGTACTTGTATTTTCATGTAATTCTGCCGAAAAACTAATTTGTAACGAATTTTCAATCAGCTGCGAGTATGTAAGCATAAAGCCTGTTCTCGAAGCCGGAAGATAAATTGGCTCGCCAATTCTTCTTCCCTTTACAATTGGTGTATATAGTGGAGCAGCAATACCCTCCATTAATAAATTCCAACAAATATACGCATTCATCCGAAGCAACTCATCCCTATTAGGTAAATCTACTTCCGGAAATTTAATATAATTGTTTGTTACAGAATATCTAGATCCTGATTTTTCCCAGACAATTTTAATAGGTTTAGTTCTTTCATAATTAGTAATCTTTAATTTTTCAACCTCAACATCGTAATTAAAAATCTTTCTAACTAAAGACTTTTTTTGAGTATTTAATAATTCATTAAACCAATTTATATATAGTTCCATATCATTCTCAGATAATTCAATCTTTGTATTGATATGTGCTTTTAACCAATCTTCACACTGTTTATATACTCTGGCTTCTGAAGGCTTCTTGGGAAAAATATCTTTTCCTAATGTTAAAATCCCCCATAATATACTCATTAAATAACTTTTTCCACTATTATTATCACCCACAAAACACATCAACGGTGCAATAGTAACATCCGCACTTTTTATTTTTGCAAAATTTTCAACATGGAGTGTCCATTTTTTATTCATTCCAGTCTCCCTTCTCGTACATATTGCTCTTATATATTTCCCCAAATATACGCTTTTTATACTTTAATTATTCTTTTGTTTCTCATGAATTATATCCATTTTAATAGTAACATATACACTTTTCTTTTTCAACAACTCCACTTATCACATTCTCTTCAAGTAGCGTATGGTATGCTCTCAACAATACTTAATTGTCTCTAGGATGTCATGTCATTGTCATACAGTATAAGAGCTCAACAATAATATTTACTCATCTCCTGTAGTATCAAAAACAACATTTCTTATTTCTATAAATTCATTTTTATTCTCACTAATTCTTTTCCACCCATCTACAATATCAGATTTTATTCCTCTTACATACAGTTCTTTCGCAATCTTGCAAGATATTATTCGACATCTTAATTTATACAAAGCTTCTTGTTCAGAATCTGTTTGTTTTATTACCGTCTCATCTTGAAGTTTTAGCAAACATACAAGTAAAGTCTGTATTTCTGTTTTTAAAACAATTTCATTTTTTATTATTGCATAACACAATTTCAATGCAGCCATATTGTGAAGTATTTCACTACTTATCACTCTATATATCGAAATCCTAAAAAGCATATTTGAACACTTCAACAACATGTCATTGTTTTGTAACTTAAAATCATTTATATAAAGTACATCATAAAAATCTTTAATCAACCCCAACTCTTGCTCATTACTTAACCAAATTTTATTTTGAAAATCTTCAAAATAAAATTTGCTATCATCAACAAAACATGCTTCTATCATGTCAATTGCAATGGAATTTTTATACAGCTCGCTTAAAGCTTCAAAATATGCATACACCTTTTCTTTTTCTGTCTCGGATAAATCAATATTTTTACTCTCACGTAAAATAATCAATCCCATGACAATTAAAAAGCTCTGACGAATTCTTTCACTAGCATTTGGTTGATTTCTCTCAACCCATGATTGGTTAGTTTTCACTAAATTCGTCAGCACTTCCAACGCTTCTTCCAAATTAATTTTACTAATATCTATATCATTAAGAATTCCTATTAAGTCTCTATAATTATTTCCTCCAGCCGAAAACATTTGCGTATTTGAATCTGATTTCATTCTTTTTAATGTATCTTCAAATATTTCTTTTTTATTTTTCTCATACTTTTGTTTATCCAACACATATAATATAGACTTATTTTCTAGTGTTTCTTCTTTTTCTAATACCTTACATAAATATCTCAAATCCTCCTCATTTAGTATAATAACTTGTGCAAGTATAACCAAACGATTCACTGCAGCTTGTCTTTTTTCATTTTCTGCTTCTTTTATTGTTTGTTTAATTTGGAAAAGTATCCTGTTATATATTTCAATATCAAGCACATATTTTTCTCTCGGTTTTGATATAAATACTATTGGATCGCAATAATCACTCATTCGATCTACATCCACCGGAAATTGTAGTATTTTCTCGATTCGATTTTCTTGATCTTGAAGTGAAAATGCTTCAAACAATCCTTTAAATATTTTTCGAATACCCTTGAAATTTGTTCGAACATTACTTAAGCACAAATCAAGAATTGAATCGAAAATTTCATCCAATATATTAATTGAACATTTATAACATAATCTCGCTATAATATCTGGAAGAACTACTGCTGACTGCTCATATATAGACTTTGCAAAAAAGAAGTTCTCTGGCTTAACATTTTTCATCACAATCTGAAATATTCTTAAATATTCTTTCGCAATATCATCAACTTCTTCTTGTGATAACTCATACAACTTAACTCGTCCAAACATTAAATCTATATGTTTATTATCCTGTGCTATTAAAATTTGCATAAGGCACCAGTGTGGATAATATGGTGCTAATAGTTTTACTGTGCTGTGTAATCCTTTAGTATTAGTAACATTCTGCAACCGAAATGGATGACCTGTTTGTTCTAGAAACCTCAAATATTCCAGTGCATAAAACACATTTGAATTATCCCTTCCCATATGCATTGTATATGTAGAGGACAAATCGAAATTATCTTTTGTTTCAAAACTCTTATTACCTTTTTCTTCTGTATTTAAATATAAACAATACTTATCATTTTCATTCCACCAAGATACATCACTTTCATGTATACATTCTTCTGTCTCATCTACAATATTTCCTTGTCTGATAAAATTAATTAATGATACAATACTTTCTTCTATCGAAGACAAATATTCGTTTCCACTTGCTTTGACCAACTGTTTCCTCACCAATGTAAGTACATCCGATAGGATTGCATCCGCTTTTGATATTTCTCCAATAAGTGCATACATATTGGCTTTAACCAAAGGCCAGTACATATCACCGTTTACCAAATTCCACGAATCCAGCATTCCCGCTAATTTTTCAGCTTGAAATCTAAATAGCTGTTTCCGACAATCGCACGCATATAAAAATTGCTTATTATCATAGTCTAAATATGCATCTTTTATTTTTTCATGACATGCTTCATACTTTTCCCATTCTGCCAACTCTCTATAAGAACGTAAGAGATGCAAATATATTACTTGTTCTTTGTATTCTAATTCTGTTCCAAAACTGTCAACTAGTTCATCCCCTTCTTTTTTCTCCAATACATTCAAAAACTGATCCACTACCTGAGAAAGAATCGGTCTTCCTGCGATATCCATAAACTTTACATATTCATACATATAGTTTACTTGATCTGTGAATGAAATATGTTCAAATTCATTCATATTATCGAGTTCATTTAATACATAACTTACCTTATTTTTCATTTTCCACGGTAAAAAAATCCAACCCGGATATGATTCATTTAATTTTTTCATTATTTCTGTTTTTTTCACAAAATCAGTATCATACTGTAAATGCAACTGTCTTAAATCAAACCAATTATCTTTTCTCCGCTTTTCTTCCACTCTTAATTTTAATTCTTCTAAAAAAGAATTCAATCTATCACCAATATTTTTGTCTGGCCATAGTTCTTGTAAATCAATAACAATAATATTACGTTCAAAAAGTAATTTACGTTTTGCCTCAGCAATATGAGTAACTGATACCATATATATCTTTTGCGAGCTACTCTTTCCAAGATTATCATGTATCCATCCAATCCACTTTATGAAATTAGGATCCTCACAAGAAAAACCTAACATGCAAAATACATTCTCTAATAATGCTTGCTGAACTGTATTAACCATTGCAGCAAACTTCACTGGATATGTTCTATAATCTTCTTCGGTAATTATAAATGGACGGTATGATGGAAACGAACCATGTAATTTTAAAATTCTGGGAGCATTGTTACTATTGACTAAATCTTCTTGGCAAATGACAACATTATATCGACGGTTTGTTACCTTATCTGCTGCACGCTCTAATAAAGTATCATAATTTGTAGTGAATACATCCTTCCATGGCATTTCCATTAACTTCACATACACTTCAGAAGGAGCGTATTCCAAATCCGGTACTGCATCTTTAATTATTTTTTCCAATTTGGGACGTCCTACCGTAATCTCTACCTCCTGAGCAAGCCTCAGAGAACTATTATATTGCTTCCCTGGCCCTTCTTTCCCATAAACTGTTTCATAAAACAAATCAGAAAGCTCATTCCAATTTAAGAATTTTTTATCTGTAATAGAAACCTTTTCAGCATTTTTTGAAAATCCAGCCCCTACCATCAATGCAGCATGATTCTCAGACAAAGCTTCTGCAATTTCTCTAATATAATTCATATTCATGTTCTCACCTTTCTTTCAACATAAAAACATTATCTAAATCTATATTTATTCTACCATAGCACATTAAATATTGTCATCGTGCTAATTTAAGTGCCCTCCATTCCACCTCCACTCTCCCGTCATCATACACATATATTCCCTGCACATATTCTTCCAGCATTTCTCGTGTCAACTTCTCATAGCCTAAATACTTCAACATCTGCTCCACCGGAACATTTTTTTTCATCAGAATTTCTTTCTCTCCGTTTATCAGTTCATCCAGTTCCTGTACACGTTTCTGCAGTCGTTCTCTTTCTTCTTCCAACTGCTTCTTTGCTTCCATGAACTGTTTCTGATTCATCTGTCCCTCATGATACTTCTCATAGTTCTGGCGGTTCTGAATCTTTATCTGCTCCTGACGCTTTTCACAATCTGTACTTTCCGTCTTATAGGTTTCTATGCTATCCTCATGCTGTTTCCTCATGGATTGTTGCATCTGTTCCTGACTGATATTCTGACGTAAATATGACTTAATTTCTGCCAGTACGATATGTTCCAGCATTTTGTTATCAGCTTTCCCAGCAAAACACCCTATATCTTCTTTCCCTTTACTGTACGCACAGCTATAAAGGATATGCCCATGAACAGGACTGCTTGAAGTCAGGCTTCTGCGGCAATTCCCGCATTTTACATAGCCACCTAATAGTGTTGTTTCCCTGTCAAATTTGCTTTTCTTGGTGTATCTGATCTGCAGGGACTGTGCTTTCTCAAAGACCTCTTTTGATGCAATCGGCTCGTGATGATTTTCCATTACTTTCCATTGATTTCTCGGCACTGGTACCTCTTTCCCGGTTCCGGGGTCTGGAATTTTTGTCTTTCCATAAACCATACAACCTATATAAGTCTTATCATCCACAATCTTCCGTATCATATCACTCGTCCACTGCAATCCTCTTGAGGCAGCTTTCTTGCTGTCTGATTTCTGTCGTCTGCTCATAGACTGCACGGGAGTCAATACCCCCCTCTTCATTGAATAACCGACAAATCTCCATCTTAAAATACCGCTGATTGGTCAGTTCAAACACTCTGCAAACCACTTCCGCTTCGTCTTCTAAAATTACCAATTTTTTTTTATTTCCAGGATTGATTCGCTACCTATAAAGTGCAGAATCACAGAAATACTCACCTTTTTCCTGTCTGGTGCTACCTTCCGCTTTTGCCCTTACAAGCTGATTTTCACATAAAATATACATTCAGTCTTTTAAACTGTAAATCACCTAATCATAACCCTATGATGGTTCAAAAAATTCTATACAAAAGACACTGTCAAACTTCAAAAATACAACTTAACGAAACTTAGCAAAACTTAAATTCGTTCTATTTTTTCTCTTTAGTAAAAGAAAAAGCACTATAAAGCCAATAATCCAACGGCTTTCAGTACTTTTTCATATTATTCTATTAAATTTCTTTTATTCACTTCTATAAGTGAAACTTAACGCAACTTAAATACCATATGGCTTATATTTTATCCCCTTTTATTTTTAGATTTACGTTTCGACCGTTTCTTCACACCGAGAAAAGCCATATCATAAAATCCATCGACTCTCAACAGCTCGTCACTACTTACCACCACCTCATCCAGACATGATCTCATGCACCTCATCAGGCAACTTTCAGAAATCATCACTTTATTCCATTTTCCTACAATTAAATTGCAATACCAATTCATCCATTCATCTTCCTCATTCAAAATAATGATTCCCGGATTTAATTTTACAACACCTTCTGGATCGACACTACGAAGTTTTCGACGTTCCATATTCTTACCACAATTTTCTATCCATCCCACTTTACCAAGCACACAATCTCTAAAGAACCCCTGATAATTTATATATAACAAGTAATATGTTTCATTCTGTCTTATCTGATTTTGGGGAATTTTTCCTATATTTTTAAAAACTCTTTCCATATGATTCCTGTCATCATATATTACAAAAGTTTCCTCATATTTAAATTTATAAAGTGTACATATTCTACACGCTGCTTCTTTGCTAGCAACTGCATTATTTTTTTCAATTCGTTCTAAATTTCTAACAGAATATCCAATCTCATTGGCAACAAACTCCTTGGATAAATTCATCTCTTCTCTTAGCATCTTCAAGTCCGCTTTACACCTGTATGCCTTTTTATAATTCATAATCCTTCCTCTGTTTATCAGTATTTATCAGCGCTAACATAATTATATTTTATCAGAGTCTTTTGAGCTGTTCAACGACACGTTTGATTTTCAAAACAGGTCCCGCATCCCTTATATTTACTCATGTTTTGCGTTTTTTCCTTTTCTCACCGAGTGTCCAATTTCATAAGTTACATCTTTTTTCACTTTGGTAAACTTGCTTGCATACATAAGTGTCCCGAGGATGTCAAGTCATTGCTACAAACTTTTTTGCCACTTTTTCCTCGATTT